>Ga0315329_10000324_pt1 | contig 18423 bp, 20 predicted proteins | sample M150032315metaG_FD_203459 | JGI IMG/M metagenome (GOLD analysis project Ga0315329, IMG submission 203459) | Ammonia-oxidizing marine archaeal communities from Monterey Bay, California, United States - M1 500m 32315 | ecosystem: Environmental > Aquatic > Marine > Coastal | place: USA: California...
CAACTTGAAAGTGGGGATTGGTTTCAGGGTTCCTGGTACTGGCCCTATTGGTCGGGCGCTTCGGGTCGCTGATCCGATCACGAATGCGATTAACAAAGTTACTCGCAAGGGTGTAAGCGCTCCTGTTGGTATTCGGGTGATGACTTCTGAAACTCCGATTATTGGCAAGATTGCGATGAGTTTGCCTCGTGGTGTGCGTCGGGCTGTGAATCGTGCTGGGCTTTCTAAGGCTGGTAAGGCTTTGGTTGGTGGACGCATGAACGCTTTGAAACGGACGTTGCGTGAAACTAATGATGCGGTACTGATTCAGCAGGGTAAACGTGCGATTCATGCAGTAGCTCGGGGTACTTCTATTGGTCGTAGAGCCAAGCCTGTGATGATGAGTCTTGTTAATGACTTGGCTAAAACGATTGATGCTGTTGGGGCTGACCCCACAACTGTGTATCACGCTTTGGGTGGAGATCTTGACGCACAGGCAGTACTCAATAAGATTGATCCCGATTTGTTGCCTGAAGCTCAAAGGGTTGTTGCGGCTCTGCGGGATGAAGCAAACAAACTTGGTGGCCGAGAGTTTCTTGCTGACACAGAAAACTATGTTCCTCGTCAATTAACTGATGAAGCATTAGATGGTAAAAGATCTCAGCGAGAGTTAATTGAAGAAGCGTTAGAAGGCAGCGGAAGATACAACAAACGGGTTCACAAACGTAAGGGTGAAACATATACGCCTACAGGCCCCGAGATGCGCCGAGGGTATGTCGATAGTGAAGACTTTGCGAAAGCGGCAGAAGCTAAAGCGGCTACTGACAAGATTTCGGTAGAAGAAGCTGCTGACATTTTAAGGAAAGACGGCACTCTCACTGACCATTTCTTTGGTGAGCAACTGTATAAGCCTGGTTCCACTGTTGATGGCGAAGTTATGGGGTCCGTTGAGGGTCAGATAGCTGCGATTATTGAACGTAACGGTGGCGACTATTCGCTGTTCGTTGATGACATCAACGTGGCTCTTAAGGGTTGGGTGGATCAGGTTTCTCCTCGTGTTGGTGAGGTGGCAACTGAGACTATCTTGACGCAGGACGGCATCATTATTCAGCGTTTGGCTGAGTATGCGAAGTTCCCTTCTGCTGCTGCGGTGATGGCGTCGAAGAAGTTGAATAGGGTTGAGGAAGTGTTCGCTGCTGCGACAGCAAAAGTTATTGAGCGGGCACACAAGTTCCAACATGCTGTTGGGGAGGAGAAGGCGTTAGCGAAGCAGGCGTTGGAGCAGGCGCAGAGAAATGCTGATCTTGCTGAAGATGCTGTCGATGCCGCTGTTCGTGAAGAGGCAGAAATCTTTTCTCGTCAATCTGGATTGCAGCAAGAGATTATGGGCGGGGACGCCGAGTTGGACGACATTCAACGGGTGTTGGATGAGGTCGAAGGAAAGATCCCTGAGTCCGAAGGTGAAGAGCTTATTCGGTTGGAGGCTGAACGTCAGGATCTTGTTCGTAAGTTAGATCGGGTGGCGTCGAATCCGAAACGGATTCGGTATGCCTATGAAACTATTGCGTCTGGTACGGCACGCAAGATTCATATCGAACAGCAGCTTCGTTCTATCTTTGGTAGTGGCGAAAACTTTGATGAGTTTCAGCGGGTGATGTCTCCTTATGATGCGTCGGTTCCTGAAGAATTTCCAATGGAGATTGCGCTTCCTGATGGAAGCGTACTTAATGAGCAGCAGATTCAAGATGCTATGGGTCGCCTAGAAGAAGTCTTGGATATGGAAGATGCTTCTGGTGTTGGCCTGTGGATGGGTGTCGAACGAGATATCGACATTCTGAATCTAGGGAACCAAGCCAATAATCCAGCTAATAAGGCCGCTTACATGCTGGACAAGATCAACACTGAACTTGATGATGCTGTAGGCGTCGCTCAACGATACATGGATGTCACTGGTGAAGAGGTTGTTCTGCCTACTCCTGAGGCTGTTATGGAGGCACAGGAAACTATTGCGACTGTGACGGGTGAGTTTGACCAGGCTGTGCAGGCTGGCTGGGTTTTGCCTGGGGAGTTGACTGAGTATTTGACGAGTAACCCTGAGGTTGCTCAGGCGTTAAGAACTTATTATGCGTCTGGTGATTTGCCGAGTCCTACTTATTTGCCTGATATGGGTGCTTTGGATGGGATAGAGCAGCAGGTTGGGGCGAAGATTGCTGGGCGTTTGAACGAGTTGGGTGATGAGATTGGTGCTCGTGGTTCTCAGTTGAATTTGTCGTATGTAGATGGCAACGGCAAGGAACAGGTTTTGACTGTTCGGGATTACGTGTATTTGCGTCAGATGCGTAATGCGATTGAGGCGCAGAAGAATACTGCGCAGTTGCCTGTGGGGTTTTCTCGTCCTGGGATTGACGAACTAGATGTTGATTGGGCATCTCAGGCTGGCACTAATCCTGGTGGTTTCGCTACAGATGCAAAGGGGAATGAGTATTACGTCAAACGGTACGACGAGGTTGTGGATGAAGGGGGTCCAGTTCCGAAATTAGATGAAGATGGGAATCCTGTTCCTTCGGTAGATCGTGCTGCTTCTGAGGTGTTAGCTAACGCTGTGTATCGTGAGCTTGGGTTTGGTGCTCCTAATTCGTATATGTCGGTTGGGCCTGGGGGTGAGGCTTATCATATTGCTCCTCTGATTGAGGATTTCCAAACTGCCCAACTGTTGCAGACGGCTGATTCTGCTGGGAATCTAAATCCAAACCTTGTTACTTGGGATAATGATATTTCTGATTTGTTTGTTTGGACTGACCCGAACACGGGCGCTCAACGAATGGGAAAAACTCCGCCTCCAAATGCGACTGTCTATCCGTTAAGTGAGGTCGTTGGTCAAGGATTCATGGCCGATGTGTTGCTTTCCAACTGGGATGCTATGGGCCTGGGAGCCGACAACATCGGCATAACACCTTGGAATTTGCAGGAGGCTTCTGTTGTTCGGATTGACAATGGTGCAGCTTTCTTTAATAGAGCGCAAGGGATTCCGAAGTCGGGAGTTGGTTGGGATTGGCGTGCTGTTTCTGAGCTAAATGATCCTGGGGTCTTTCAAACTGCGATGGTGGGGGGTATGCCTGACGCTGGGTTGCAAGCGCAACAGTTAGACCATCTCCTCATGTTGCGTGCCCGCTATGGGGGTTGGGAGGGCTTTGTTAAACGTCACGCCCCAGATTTGTCGGAAGATCAGATCCGACAGTTCTCCCAGTTCTTAGAAGTTCGTTCCGAAGTTTTAGCTGAAACTTTCAATAAACCATTCTTGGATGCTGGGTCTACGGATTTGCGTAAGTCTGCTTATTTCTCTCAAGGGTTTGGGGCTGACGATATTGACGAAGCATTTGACGGATTTGTTGGTGCTGCGGATGCGTATGGTCCGAAACAGCAGACAGCCCAGAAGGAGGGGTTTGCTGCTTGGATGACTGACGATGAGGAAACTCAAGCTATCGCACTTTTCTCATTGGGGTCACGGGTCGGTGGCGCAGAAGAAAAAATTGCAGACGCCATACGTTTGAATAACGTTTCTGCTGTATCGGTAGAAAGAGATTTAGAAGTTCTTACTGCTCTTGACACCTGGATAAACAGCGTCGGTGGGGAAATCGACGGCTTCCCAGCTTCCTATAAAGAAGTAGCTTTCAGAGATTTTGAGGGGCCTGATGGGGGACTGGAAGTAACGAAAGAATTGAGTTGGAGGGATCACGAAGATTTGTGGGGCACTGAAGTTCCCGACAATGTTTCTTACGGTGTTGTCATTCTTGATGAGAGAAACAATGTAGTGCTCAGAATGCCTACTGATGGGGCTGATGGGGAACCATTTGGTGGGGTGAAGTGGACGTTTCCGAAGGGTCGCCCTGATGGGGGTGAAACGCCTTGGGAGGTTGCTACTCGTGAAGCGTTTGAAGAAACAGCGCTAGATGTAGATATTGTTGCACCTTTGCCTGGGGAGTTTCAGGGGAGTACGGGATCGACATTCTATTTTGTTGGACGTATGCGTCCAGGGGCACAATTACCTAATGATGTCATGGGTGGGGTTGGCAGAGCGCCGTCGGTGGGTGGAGCGATGGCTCCAACTGCTGGTTCGTTAGCTGTTGGTAGAAATTTGGAGGCCGAGCAGCTTGCCAATGTCCAAATGGTATTGAACCATATGACCCGTGAGGGTGCCCCGAACGTTTGGAACGAATACGCACGGTTAGCTGAAGATAGTTGGGGCGACAAATGGGGCAAGAACATGACTCCTGGGAATGTTGCTTATGGTGCGGGTGGGGATGTTTACAAGTTGACTGCGAATGTTCCGCAGGGTGCCGAGAACATTAAGATTTATGGTTTACCTCCTCGGGAAGCTCAGTTGGCGGCGCAACTTAGTTTGCAAATGGGGTTGGAAACTAATCCTGGGAAGCTGACTTCGATAGCTGAACGGTTAGAGGCGGTGGTTAGCAGAGGCAAAAAAGAAATGGGTGTCGGCCACATCTCGGACCTTTCGCGTTATGGGATGGAAGGTTTAGCTCCCATGATGACCGATCAGTGGGCACGAGTCTTAGATCAAGATAGCGAGTTAGCTACAATTTTGATGGAGCGGATGATGCTAAATAAAGGCATTAAGCCGCAAACAGCAGAGGCGTTTGGTCTTGCTAAGCGTTTGGGTACGTTCAAATTAGTAGCTGATGAAGCTGTGGCTCCTGAAGTTGCGGTTTTAATTGACCGTTTAGCTTCGATGGAGACTGGTGAGCGATTGGACTTGGCTATCAACCTTGTTGAGATGGACCTCTCTCTTGAAGATCTATTAACTGAAGATGGTGCCTCTGAAGCGTTTGCCTTTTTGAAAGGGCTGGATTCAAGTACCTCCAATTATTTGGATAACCGTGCTGAGGCTCACCTGAGAGTAAGAGAGTGGGCCGTAGATGTTGATACTGCTTTTACGGATGCTCAAGAAGCTGCTGACGTTTATACGAAGCTGAACACCTCTGACTCGTACCGTGCGAAACCAGTGGAATTTCAGGCTTCGCAGGGTAGCGCAGAAGAACGGGTTGCCCGTTTGCACGCCCAATTCATTGATGTGTATAAGAGGACGTTAGCTAACGACGGTTACTCGATGGCTGCTTGGATGAATCGTGGGGATGTCTTTCCATCGACTATCCCTCATGGTCCGAATTTGGGTGGTTCACCCGCTAAGGCCCCTGTACCTAACATAATTGCGGTTAATCCCATGTCCTTTAGTTATGACTCGATGGCAGGGAACGTGAAGTTTGGAGATTTTGAAGCGTTTGCTGGTGCTCAAACAACCTCCGACTTTGTAGGCGCTCCTCAATACATGGAAGATTTTGAACGGATGATGGATGCTCAGATGGTGCCTTCACCTGAGCCTCTGAATCTGGAGGAAGATGCGTTAGAAGCGTTGGTTGCTCGGCAGAGTGAAGTGCTGGCTACTGTCGAAAGCACAAAAGCGGAGTACACAAATTCTGTGGCGCAGTTAAAATCTGCGGAACGTCGTTTAGAGGAGGCTGTGGTTGATGCTTCTGAGAAACAAGCTCACGCTGTTGTGCAGCGTCAGGTTGTTTCAGCATTAGCGGATCAAGAAAACACAGTCAATCGGGCGTTGGAAGCGTTGAATCGTTTGGGTATTGGTGAGGGTGTTTCCTTGGACGATATAGCTGACGACGATTTGATTGCGTTGAATCAAGCCACAAAGATTTTGATTCAGAGTGACGCAGATATGAATCGGTTGGCTTTCAGTGAGATTGAGGAAGGCGCTGACGGTTGGTTTGATTTGATTAGTAAGACTGCGGAGCAGCGTGCCGATATTCACCGTATCGGCAATAGGGAAACCATTTTGGATGATGCTTTTCATGCTGGGTGGAAACCTATGGGAACCATCTTCCAGGGGCCAGATCGAATAGTTGATTCGATGCAGGCGGCTGAACGGTTTGTTGCTCGTGGGGGTGCTAAATCGTTTTTCCGTAAGTACGACAAGTTGCATAACTTGTTGCGTGGCTACATGATTATGAAGCCTGGGTTCCACATGAGGAACTATTTCTCGGGTGTGTTTATGAATCATCTGGCTGGGATGGACTGGTCAAACTATCGCAGGTACATGCGGGCTTATTGGAAGTTCCAAGAGGAAGAAGCTGTTCGGTTGGGGATGCCCGATAAGGCAGCGAGAATGCGTAAGCAGATGCGTGCCCGTGGTATCGACCCGAGCAATGTAAGCGCTGAACATGTTCAGTATGTTCGTGAGTTAGCTGAGTCGGGCACCTTGGGGGGTGCTGGCGCTCAGGTTGCTACGGAGTTTGTGGATACTTCTTCTGGTGCTGCTGGTAAAGCCACCGTCAGGATTGGTGGAAAGAAAATCAATTTGTTGGCTGCCGCTAATCCAACGTCGTCACAAAACTTTTTGTTGAAGTTGTCTAAGAACACGGGTATGGCAACGGAAACGTTCTTGCGTGGGGCTTTGGGGTTTGACACTCTTTACAAGGGGTTGGCTCCTGACGAAGCGTTTGAGAACGTAATGAAATTCCATTTCGATTACGATGATCTGTCGGACTTTGAACGGAACGTCATTAAGAAAGTTGTTCCGTTCTATACGTGGACTCGTAAGAACATGCCGTTGATGATGGAGATGGCTGCTCGTCGGCCAGCGGTGTTCAACAAGTACAACTCGCTTAAGAAAGAAATGGAGTACGGGCAGGAACGTCCACAGATTGTTCCTCAATGGATGGAACGTCAGGGTGCTATTCAAACTCCGTGGAAGTATGAGGGGGAGAATATGTTTATTCTTCCTGATCTTCCGTTCAAAGCTCCGATGGAGCTTCTTGATCCGTCGCTCAGGTTCACTACAGACGAGTCAGTGATGGATCGCATACAGACGGCTTTGGGGACGTTAGGTACCCAGATCACTCCGTTGATCAAAGCTCCGTATGAGTGGAAAGCTAAACAGAATCTTTGGAAGGGCTACAACTTTGATGGGGGGTATGAGGTTGTTCCTCGTGCCTATGCCAAGGTTCCATTCTTGATGGACGCTTTGGCTTTGCCTGGGATTGCAGCAAAGAACAGCAAGGGTCAGTGGGCGATGAAGGATTATGAGCTTCACGCTATGGGTCAGTTGTTGCCTACGTTGACTGATTTGCGGCGGTTGTTCCCTGATGAGGAGCGCTATCAGGAGCGGTCGGTGTCTACGTGGATTTCGTTTGTGTTTGGTGCGGGTCTGAGAACTAACACTAAATGGGAGCAGGATATGGAACGTAGATCTCGTGCGTATGAGATGCGTGATGAGATGAAACAAGAACGCTCATTGTCGGGGGCACGGCTGTAGGGACGAACTACCCTATGGGTATGCAGTTCATTTCTCGATCTGAATGGGGAGCTATTGACTCTGGTAAGGGGTTGAGTAACTTTCGCCGTGTACCTGTGGGAATTGTCGTTCATCACACAACGGGTTCTGCGTCCTCTCCATGGGATCGCATCCGTCAACACGACAAATATCACGTAAAGACTCGTGGATGGAACTCGATTGCTTACAACTGGCTGGTGTCTGGTGAGACTGGCGAGATTTTTGAGGGTCGCGGTTGGAAGCAGGGTGCAGCTACGAAAGGGCAGAACTCTACTACTACTTCTATTTCCTATATTGGTTCAGGTGATGATCTAACCGAGAAGGGGAAGGAGGCGATCCTTACCGTCATAGAGGCAATGCGGGAACAGTATGGCGACCACTTGTGGGTCAAATGTCATAGAGATTTCGGCACCACATATTGCCCTGGGGACGGTTTAGCTACCTGGATTAAGTCGGGTATGCCGATGACGGATTCGTCTACTTCCCTGGATTGGGATGTGAGGTTGGAGGAGATGGAGTCTTTGGGGGTGGACTTCCGTCGTGAGCCTTTGCGTCGTGGATCTAAGGGTAAGAATGTGGCTGTTTTGCAGGCACGTTTGAATGAACGCATTAACGCACAACTTGTAGTTGATGGCGTGTTTGGCAAGTTAAGTGAGTCCGCTGTTCGCGAGTTTCAGTCTCATTATCCGATTCGTGTTGACGGTCGGGTGGGTCCTGTTACTTGGCGCTACTTGTGGACCGTTTAAGGAGATATTTTGTTTAATCTAAGTTTTTTGCGTGACACTTTTGAGCGTGGGTTTGCCACGTTCTGTCAAGGTTTTGTAGGCGCTATGGCTATCCCTGGTCCTGATTGGAGTGACTCCCTAAAGATTGGTGCGGTTGCTGCTGCCATTGCTATTGGTAAAGCTATTGCTGCGACTCGTGTCGGGGATTCCCGCTCTGCTTCTTTGGTTGAATGACCGTGGAGGCCGACCCTGAAGAAACTAAGTGGAGTGAGTGGTCGGAGGAGTACGGGTATGTTGCATCAGAGATCTATAAAGAGATAAAAAATAATTCTCATTTATTGGATGTCGCTGACGGGAATCATGCCAAATGGCATGATGACTCGTTGGCGGTGATGATGGTGTTGCCGTTTGAGCACGCTATGGCGTTCTCTGCTGAGTCGTTAATGAACGATTTTGAGAACAGTCCGTTGCATAGTCATGTGTTTGCTATCATCACTGGTCTAATTCTTGCTTCTGCTGATGCAATGGATGAGTCAGATTATGAACCAGATGAGTAGGAACAGTAAGTATTCTCTAATCACGGGGTGATTCTCTAACGTGCGTTTGAGTTTCCTGAGGATGTAGTCACGTTTACGTGCCACTGTTGTTTTGGGGATGTTGAGCATTCGCCCTACTTCCCGAAGGCTGCGCCGTTCGTACAGGAGAGCGTTCAGTAACCAGATCTCCCACTCATCTAGCTCATCAAAGGCGTCTAGTACAGCGTCTTGTAGCTGTATGCGTTCTTCTTGTGATTCTTGGAGGGCTGCGTGCGGTTCCGCTTCTTGAAGTATTTCTATTTCAGTTTGTTTTTGGTGGGGTTTGCCTTGTGCCCAGCCTCTCCAAGCCAGGTCAAGAGGATCAAAGGGAAATTCCTTCTTGACCATACCCCCATGCTATGTCTGCTGGGATTGCGTAGTATTCCTTACCCTCTGGGAAATATTTTATTTGGGATTGAAGGCAAAGATCCCGAATTGTGTGGAATTTGAGGAACGTATGCCGATCAAACATGGAATCGTAAACAAAAAGTAATACTTCCATTTGTTGATGCCACCAAGACAGAGCTTCTAACTTGTCTAGTTTCATGTGGACTTCTTGGCTGCGCCCAAACCCTTGGACTTCGACTAGATAGTTTTCGGTGAGGTAGTCGGGTGTGTAGCAGATGTGGCGGGGCACATTGTGTAGGGGGAATGGGGGACGGTTCAGTCCGTAGCGTGCGTAGGGCCACGGTGTGACCTCTTCAAATTTGCCTTCGGCTAGGTCACCCATTTTGTTGAGGCGTTGAGAGAACTCTAGTTCTTTGAACGTCACGTTTTTTCTGCCTGTAACCAAACTACATCTCTGTCATTCGCTATGACTCCTGCTTTCTGTAAACCATCGGCAGCGAGTTTGACGTAGTTATCTAGGTCGCCTCTCAGCTTGGGTTTCTCCCAATCTGGAAGCGACGTAATTTTGACGTAAGTACTTTCGTTGGTGAAATGTAGTTCAAGTTTTATGGGACCCTCGAACACGGGATGATCGTCGCCTACAGCTTCAACGATCCGATCTTCTGCTTCGACGGTTTCTTTAGGTGTGTATGCCCTGCCGCTGCGTGTCATTCGGGGGCGACCCTTTGTGCGGGGTCGTCCTTCTATAACAATTTCATACGGTGCGGCTGGCTTTGTGTTGGGCGTCGTCAACGAGTCGTTGCATTTGTCGGTCCCCATCTCGCCTCCCCATAAATTTTGGGCCTTCGTCGTACCATTGTCCTAGACGGGAGTCTAGGTCGTTGGTCCATGAGACTACATCGCCACGGTCGAACCCTAGCTCGAACATGGCTCTGGCGAATCTGTTGAGGAATCCGTGTCGTCCGTGTCCTGCTCCGTGTTGTTTGTAATATTCGACGGGGCCGTTGCGGTACATCATTAGTGCCAGTCCTCGTAGGCGTGAACCATCTATACGCATGAGTGGTTCTTTGCTGTAGTCCCTGGGTGGGGGTAGGTCTGGTTGGGGGTCTTGGTATAGTTCTGCTGCCCGTTCTAGTTCTTCTAGGGGTGTGCGTTCTGCTTCGGCTCCGATGATGAAGTCCCAGATGTTGAGTGGTTCTCCGTCTGGACTAATTACTATTTGTCGTCCTTCGGGTCGTTGTCCTCCGTAGGGGAGTCGCATGTAGTTTCCTGGTGGGCCGTCTAACCAGTCTGATTTGGGGTATACGGCGTCGTAGTCTCCTCCTGCGAGTTGCATTACGGCTCGTAATGCTTTCCGCATGACGGTGATGGGTGTCCATTGTTCAGCGAATACCCATACGTGGTATCCCTTGCTTCGGGATCGTTCTAGCCATGCAGTTATTCCGAGTGCTTCAAATAGTTTGATTGCGTTTTTGGCGATGATTTCTGATTCGTCGTCGCCTTCGTCTATGTCGATTGCACCCCATTTGCATGTCCATAGTTCTCGTTGCATGTCATGGTAGACGGGTCGCGCATCTAGGTCTGTTGTGGACTGTACGAACCCTGCTGGCCCTGTGTGCTGTTTGAGGGGGTCATAGACCATCGGATAGATCCCGATCATCTCAGAGCCGTCTAGGTGCCTCTCAAGGGATTCTGTAGATACGGGTACCCATCGGCACCCGCCAGAGTCGGTGCCGTGCGCATACGGGAAACCCTCGAACACGTTCCCAAAGACTTTTGCGGCGTCGCTATCCATCGAATGTCCCTTGTTCCCAAGCGATTCCTGGTTCTAGGATACGTCCACTGCCGTCTATGGTGAGGTTTACCTCAGCTTTTTCCCCATCCCCTGCCTTGTTTTTCCACAGGCCAGCGGAAACTTCGTCCTCATAATAGGCCCGAGTTTCCTCATCCAAATTCGTGTCATCCCAACGACGCCACGTTTCAATTAAGAAATGGCTTTCACTTGTGGATGCGTACCTGCCTGCCTCCAAACCACCAGCTTTGCCACGGTTCCCCGTGCCTCTACCTGATTGGTGGATGATGACACCCACCAACCTCCAGTCTGATACCAGTTGTTTGAATGATTCAATCTTGGCTTGGACGCTGGCTGCGTCCCCCGATTCTCCTCCTCTGATCAGTTCAAGGAAATCGTAAACCAAAACTTCTGGCCGCTGACCTCCCCACAAAGTGGTGGATGCGATGCGTAACGCTTTGTCTAAGTCGTCCACGCTCATACCTGTGGACTCGAAATGCAAATTGGTTTCGTCTTGCATGATTTGTTCGACCCGTTCCCACGCCTTGGGATCTTCGCGGATCAGCCGAGTGATCCATTCTTTCTGGTCATACTCCAAACGAATAGACGAGTACCGTCCCCAAAACATTGTTTCGGTTTCATCAGGACTAACCCACAAGGTGCGATGGTTGCGGTTCTTGGCAACCATGTTCATTGCCAGCAACGTTTTTCCTGTATGCGATCTACCTATCAAGGTCACTAACTGCCCTGGTCTGGCTCCTCCAAGTGTGGCCTCATCAAAAGACCTAATCCCAAAGCTCCATTCATTACCAGCACGTAGGTCATGCCGCATACGACGAACTTGTTCGCCTTTAGAAGTAAATAGTCTGCGCAGATCTTCGGGGGAAACCCCTTCGACCATAGGTGGTTCAGTTTCGGGAGGAGCGGGTGCGACCGCAGGAGTCGCCCCCGCCACAAGTTTCCTTGCTTCCTCCAAACTGATTTCTTCAGCCACTAATCCCAGCTAGCCAACCCTGCGGGTCCACTGGCTCAGGACGCTCAGGCCACGACCATGCGGTGTTCTTCTGTAGTCCAGCGAAGTAACCACTCTTGCTTGCAAGAGGATGGTTACCGTCGCCTTGACCAACAAAGGCTTGCCCATCTTCACCGACAGACAATCCCTTCTTTAGCTTGAAATCACCTAGTCCGCACTTTCCTGTTTTCGTTTGCGGAATGTCTTTACCTCGCATCGAATCTGCCCAATAGTCCCCAGGAAACTGACGAACCCCAGTTTGAAACAGCTTACGGATTGCCTGATTGTCCATAAACGCAGAATCTTTGGACGCATACACAACACCAGCGTTCTTCTCAGCCATAAATATTTTGTGCACTCCGTTGTAGTCATCATCATCTAGGTACAAGCTCTGCCTACGTGGACCTGACTCCGTGAATGCCTGATTCACTTTCGCTACAGCTTGAGCTTCTACCTGTACCGCTACTGCTACTGGAGTAAGTGATCCTAATTGGGTTTTGACATCCCCAAGAACATTCGCTAATACCTTGGCTGTTTCATCCAAGGTATCAAGAACATTCTCGTTGGGATCTATCGTGCCTGCTGCGACCTGTGCTGCTGTCAACTCGACAGCACCTTTCAGGATCACTTGGGCTTCTATGCTTTCCCGCTCATGCGGTTCCATTGGTTTCCATGCCATATCAGTTTGCGCCTTCCATTGTTGCGCCTTTGCACCGTGCCCACGCTGGGCACCATTTCTCGGAGCACCACCAACCATCGTCACCAAGCGGGTACGTTCCCACTTGCTGTTCCACGATGCGGCATAACCCCAAGACCTTTTGACGTAACCATTCACTATGGTTTTTGTCTCGAACTATATCCATGCGACCAACCCCTTTAGGGTGCATGATCGCATAAGAGAAATTAGAAATGTCTTTTGCCCAACAGTAGGCCATTGACTGAACATCCCATCTTTCGTACTGCCATTTCTCCCTGCTGTAGTCACGGCCAGGGAACTTCCAATCCCACAGCCTGTCCTCTTCTACTAGGTCAATCGTCCCTGAGAAGTTGACGATCCTGCTGTCATCTTCATGGAAAGGTAAATTGAAATATTCTTCGACTGCTACTGGCTTTAGGCCAGGCAGAACTTCGGTGCGCCACGACTCGATCTTACGTAGCCCCGCTGCGTAAGCGCTCTCACCTGAATAACTGTTCCACACCTCTATGGTGGGGAGTAGCTCCTCCCAGTGCATCTCAAATGCGTCAACCATGTCTTGCTCAGTCATCTCTCCTCCCCCTATGCGGGTGTTGAGAGCGTCCTCTGCGACTGCGTGACAGGCAGTACCCAGTGTGGCGGCGTCTTTTGTTTCTTCGCTTACAAGTCCAAAGATAGTGTTTCGGAATCTTTCTAAGCACATATCGGCGGTCTTGATGGACGATTGGCGAACCCAATCGTGGACCCATCGACCGTCGCTGTCTCTGTGTAGTGGATATTTCTTCATACATCTAGTCTCTCAGGAGGGTGTGACACTGAGTTGGTACTGAGTATCCCCCAATCACCTTCCATGATTGGGGGGCACTGAGTAATTACTGAGTATAGCGAACACCTGTCTCGCGCGCAACCAACGCTACAGACGTTCGGTGTCTCACCTCGTTTCTCGCGCCTTCAAAATTTGTTCTCTAGTGAAAGCATCGTGCTCCACTAGCGGATTGTCTCGACGCACCCCGCCACGGGGTTTACGTTCTTTCTTGTACTTAGACCAAGCATTCTGGCAACCCTCACATCTACACCCGTTGCTGTAATGGTTGCGGGAGGGTTCACCTTTGCAACTATGCCGTCTTCTTCTTGGTGTTCTTGTTTGTCCGTAATTTAATTTCGGCAAGTTCTTTCTCCAGTTCAGCGATTCTTAAATTTTTTTCAAATATTATGACTGAGTGCATCCGAGTGTCTGCTCGGTGAACCGATCTACTTTTAAGTTCTAAATGGTTTATGTTGCAACACGGTTTCTTATGACAAAGATGGTCAACTTCTTCTCCATCCTCAATTAAACCGTTGTGGTAAATCCACATCATCCGATGTACCAGCATGTTGCTGCGATAGTTCTCAGCTTTACCACAGGCTTCATTGACTACTCTGCTACTCACGATGCCGTATCCTCTTTGGATACGGCTTCGTTCCCAAATGATACACGGCGTGTAGTAACCAAGATTTTGGATAGTGACGTACTTATTTGCGGGATTCATGTAATGCTCTACACGCTGCTCAAACGTCATCCCTAGTTGTAGGTTCAAAAAAATATCTGTACGAGGGTTACCGTATTTAATGAATCGTGTAGCGTGCCCAGCACACAGCGCTATGCGCCCGTCCACGGACCCTGGCCCATCCCACTCTTTGCTTGTCTTTCTACTTCTGACGCAAACGGTACCGTCAGGCATGATGGCCCAACACCCTTGGTCCCTGTAACGCTTGATGCGGTCAGGCCAAGAGGTGTCGGTGTACCCTCGCTTGTCTGCGTAGGGTTTGAATTCGGTCATGGCTTATATCTTCCACAGGTCCATAAATTCCATTTAGCTTTTGTGTGTTCAATAATGTGAGCAGCGAACCTCGTTGACTGCTCAACCTCATAACGTTTATGCCAGTGTTCCTTGAACACCTTCCCCCACGTAGGCTCATGGATTTGAAACAACCCATGCGAACCCTCGGGGTGATAGGCACGGGGATTGTGTAGTGACTCGCACCACGCAATCCCCAGCGCCCTCGGGCAGTCGTCTACGAAGTATTCGCATACAACTGCGGGGATCTCTGCGTTCGGTGGCTCATCGCTCACCGACGCAAAGTCAAGGATGGCCCAAATAGCCAACCAAATATTCATTACCGATCGTCCATGCTTCGGACTTCCCAGTGGTCCACCATGATGGCCCAAATCGCACTTAGCGTTTTGAGTTGCTTGAACTGAAAGCCACCAGCGTGCATACGTTCGGTCATGTGTGACTTGTAGTCCACATAATCCAGTCCGTCAGCCTTGCTTGCCATGTACCCAACCCAAACGGCCTTCGGAACACGAACCCGAACCTGGTAATCCCGTTCAGGTGTAAACACAGCTTCCACATGGGGATCTATGCCCACATGCCGACAAAAGCGAGCTATCGACATTTCGTCACGACTACGCACAGCCAACACCGTTGGATCATCTCTATCTACGACGGTCGAAAAGAAACCGTCCTCATTGAATACCCACATTTGTAACCTCCTATGGTTTGTGGATTTGTTTATCTCAGGTGCATCACACCCTCACTTTGTGAGGGGTGTGATACACCGAGGAAGTGCGTTGATAACCCAGACGCACCCCTGGAGGGGGGGAACCGAGGAGGGAGGTATACCGTTAGGTATCACCTGGCCCCCCTCGATCATCCTACCTTAGGCACCCACCAACAACTGCTCACGGAGATACTCCTCCGCAGCGTCAGCTATAGGTGTCTTACGATCCAAGACTTTCTCAAATCCGTTCTGCTTCGCAGCAGTCGTGGACTTAAAGCCTTGGTTGATTCGGTGCTGTTCCGCACCCTGAAAGGCATTGTAAGCGAGCCATCCATTACCCCAGTCACCATTAGTTTCATCTGACCAAGCGTGGAGAATCGCAGCACGTTTCGCATCTACAGTGTTCTTAGATTTGGTTGCCGCATCCTCTTCTGCCTCAGGCAGAACAGCATTCAGCATCCGATAGAACGCAACGTCACTAACCGCCGAGCTAGACAACTGGCGTGCAAAGGTGACAAGACTGTCACTATTGACCTTACTTGCCTCCAACAGCGCTGACCTAAGGGTCAACAGATCATCGTGATTCTTAGTTGACTTAACTTGGATCAGTCCTTTGGACAGATCAAGCATGTTAAGACAGCTAACACGATTGCCTACGGCGTTGATGGTTGTCTTAGCTTGCCCATTTAAGGACGAGCTAGTAATCAGAACAGGTAGGATATTGTCACCGTTGATTACTTCAACAGGATCACCTATCTGTTGGGTGATAGCGATACGCTCACCCCGACCGAACACAGTTATGTCGGTGCAACTGTTAGGAAACATAGTTTCCACAGTCTCAAACACATGCTTGTATCCATTACGTTGCGGGTAACGACCCGAATGTAACCCAAGCTCGATAGATGGAACACTGTCAACACGTAACACATACATGTTGAGTGCATCACCTCTCTTGTTGCCCTTGAGATAACCAGGGGTAACTTTCTCACCCGTAATTGGGCATGTGTATTCGGAGGGCACGTATTCCACAGGGAAATCCGCACCTACCTCGGATGCAACGTCTACGACGTTGCGTCCGTGTTCGTCTACCTCTTTGGTCAAAAAGTCGTGACCTTGGTGGTAGTTAATCATTTCTATTGTCATGTAAACACACCTCCATGTGTATTTGTTAATTGTTTTTATTATACCAGATGGGTGAGACACCCATTCAGCATCGTGGGGTGTGGCGAGTTGCACGCCGACACCTAAGTGTCCTACTCACCCCTAAATCACTTGCCCAGATTGACCTCAGTTTCTCAACAATAGTTTCGCAGAAACTCCTCGTCGCCCCTTCGACTGCCAGTGTTATTCATTAACAGCCCACAGCAACTAGCCATGTAAGCGATATGTTATTTAACTTAGCTTTCAATTACGAAACCAAATTCGTTTTCGAACTGACGTTCAAACGCATCAGCTAGTTCCGTAAACTTGCTTGCTATGCAACGCATTTCTACGCACCATTGAGCAAGAAACATCGGGTCATCACGACCCGTGACCTGAGATGCCGCTTCACCCTGGAACTGATCTAAAAGATCACCCAAGGACTCACCGAACATATCAACGTCATGGGGGTTATTAACCCCGTCCATGTAATATGATTCCATTCGGGTACCTCCTACCCATTCTCTTGTTGTGGGGGTTTCTCTCCCCTCAAACTAGAGGGGGAGAGAAACACCCAACTGCCTCAGTCTCCCAAGGCGTTAGTGCGGATCTCCGCAACTTGACCAACCCGACATTCATAATTGTCGGCAGTCCAAGCATCATTATGCCCATGATTCAAGCACTGAATCACGCTCAGAACTGTGTGCAGGTCCAGTTCCGTACCATCGACTGTAAGCGTGACCTGTGGGTCCAGCCATTCAATGTACGTTTTTGCACTAAACACGTTGATACGAGTACGGGTTCCTGTTCGATTATTCCGATCAAGTTCCCATTCAGTATCATCCCCGTATTGCGGAGCGTGCTGAACTCGTATGGGTTCTGTGTTCGTTTCCATGAATCAACCTCCATGATTGATTGTTTGTTTGTTAGTGGGAGTATTTAACCCCTCATAAATGAGGGGGTTAAATACACCCAACACCTTCAGTCGGCGTCCCGTTCAGCCACAAAAGCCTCACGGTGAGCAGACTCAGCATGAGCTTGCAAGTTGTCACGCATTTGTGTGACCGTGCTTGCCCAATCGCCTACGGATTGTCCGCCAGCAAGAGAGATCTCGCAAACGAGGTCCGTTAGGACTTGCGCCAGTTTCCACGGGTCAGCCGTTTCAAGGGCTTTCTCGTAGAGATCCTGACTGTGAGTTGTAATTTCCATCCGATTTCCTCCATCGGTTGTTGTGGGAGTATTTAACCCCTCATAAATGAGGGGGTTAAATACATCCCAAGTTTCACTTCCGCTCTGATTCCAACAGAGCTTGCCAATACTCGGTACCCCGAGCACGTTGCCGTGCCCAGTACCACTGACTCAGGTCATACAGACCCCAAGTCAGCAGCACAGGCACAGACACGAACATGATCCCTGTAAGCGTCATACTCACGCATCCACCTCTTCCAGATCCTCTATCCAGGCAGAACCGACCTCTCTGAGATCGACACGCCATAGGGAACCTATGTCACTGAACATCACAAGTGCCGCAACGTTGTGCTCTTCAATGGCTATGCCATAAAGCTCTTGCATCATATCCATGATGGCCTCGCCAACAAACAACTCGGGTCGCAACTCTAACCCAGTCACATCACTCACAGGCCAAGACTGCCGAGCCTTATCCATGCCACCCTGAGCAGCATCACGAGCCATGTTATACAGGCCTTCGTCATTACGCAGATGCAAATTAAAACACCACGTCTCACGGTTGACCCAACCGTTGTAATCTTCATTTGTCATTATCGGACCTCCATCCGTTCCTTGGTTCTTCTTTCTTTGAACCCCTCAAACGAAGAGGGGGTTCAAAGAAAGAGAACCATTGTATTCCAATCTAAGAGATTGGGGCAGACCCACCACCTCAGTGGTGGGTCCAACTCAACCGCTAGATTACAGCCACTCCAACGGATCGCCATCAGCGATCTCGTCATAATCCATGCCTGTCATGTCCGACACGGCATCCCAGAACGTATCCTCGTCCAAGAATCCCTGCGAATCGACACGATCCCAGTCAATGTGATTTTCAATCATGCTCCAAACCTCCATTTGGATTGTTGTGGGAGTTTCTCTCCCCTCAAACTAGAGGGGGAGAGAAACACCCAACTACTTACACTTGCTCCGTCAGAATCCAAGTCGAACGGACATCATACTTAGACTCAAACACGCCAGCCTCAATCAACTCATTACCTAGTTGATACCGAGTGCGACGTTGTAGGAC
>Ga0315329_10000326_pt1 | contig 18318 bp, 21 predicted proteins | sample M150032315metaG_FD_203459 | JGI IMG/M metagenome (GOLD analysis project Ga0315329, IMG submission 203459) | Ammonia-oxidizing marine archaeal communities from Monterey Bay, California, United States - M1 500m 32315 | ecosystem: Environmental > Aquatic > Marine > Coastal | place: USA: California...
ATCAAGTTTTCGGAATAAATGTAGAACAGAATATTGAGGATATACTTTCAGAAGTTGATGCATCAATAATCGTAACAGCACACAAGGAGTTTCAAGAAATTGACCTTAAAATATTTACCAAAATGAAAACCCCAATCCTAATAGATTCAAGGGGTATAATCGATATTTCTTCCGCAAATGATGCCGGTTTAGTTTTTAGAGGGCTTGGACGAGCAGTTTAATTTTTTTTGTCAGAAGTTAGATTCGAGTTAGATTCTAGAATACTTATGAAATCGTCAGCTATTTTGTTCCAAGAAAAATTTTCCTTCACATAATTATAACCTCTCTTACCCATTTCTTTCATTTTTGTATCATTATTAAGCAAAGTTGAAATTTTATTTATCCAATCATTCCAGTCGTTTTTTTTGATTAAAAAACAAGTCTCACCATCCTTACACGATTCAGATATTCCTCCCACATTAGTTGCCAGAATAGGTTTTTTCATTAAGCCAGCCTCCAACAATGTATGTGGTGACATATCTATGCCACTTACTAGTGCGTAAATATCAATTTCTGAAAAAAATTGTCGTACTTCGTCTGGATATTTTAAATGACCCAACCAATGAAAGTTATCAAATTTCTCCAATGCAGAAAGAATCTTATCACGATATGGTCCGTCTCCTGCCCAGTAAAAATTAACATCAGGCATTTTTTCTATTATTTTTGGTAAGATAAGCATCTCCTTGGCTTTTTCCCAGATTTCTGCACCTTGTAATAAACCAACACAAGGATGTTTTAACTCAAGCCCCTTTTGAGAAAACCAATCAGATTCATCAATCCCTTGATATAACACATTTACTGCTTTATCTGGACAGTTCTTAGTTATAATTTTCTCCAGATACCGACAAATTGGCAAAATCAAAAAAGATTCTCTAAAACATTTATCCGCAATTTTCTGTTTTGCAAGTGTTTCAAGTCCCTTTGTGACTGATTTGTCTAAAGATTGTTTTTTCCATTTGACATCACTCCAATAATGTGGCAAAATATTTTCTCCACGTACAAAAATAATTAACGGAATTTTATATTTCAAGATTAGTGAACTAAAATGACTTGCTCTCTCCGTAAAAACAATATCCGGCTTGAATTCGTTAATGATACTTTCTAATTTCTGTGGTTTTGCTATCCATCGTAAATACTTCTTGTTTAGTTTTGAATTCCCGTAAATGTCAAGATCATCAATAATCTTACAATTGATACCTTTTTTTCTAAGTGCAGTCGCAAATTGTGAAATGATAAAATGTCTCCGAAAATCGCCTGTTTTAGCAGCTGTCTCAGAAATTGCAAATAATAAGTTAAACTTCAATTGACGAACTCTGTGATATCACTGCTATTAAAATATCCCCAATCATTTGTTCAATAGTTAAAATAACATTATTGAATACAACTTACAATAGACTTTGATATTAAGTGTCCACCAGCCAAATTATTTCCCTTATCCAGGATTTTTTCACAAGATCAAACTATCTGATATATTTGTAGTATTAGATAACGTTCAATATGCGAAGGGATCTAATAGAAATAAAATTATCACAAGTAAAGGTTGGACATGGATAACAGTTCCAATAAATAAAACACATAAATTTTCGCGTAGTTCAGAAGTTGAAATTAATAACGAAATTGATTGGTCATCTTTACATTGGGCTAAAATTCGTACTTCATATGCCAACGCAAAACATTTTCATCTTTACAAAGAATATTTTGAAAAATTGTACAAGAGAAATTGGAAAATGCTTTTTGAATTAAACTTCGAAACTACCAAAAAAATAGTGGAATGGTTAGGAATAAAGACTAAATTTGTTAGAGAGTCAGAATTAAAAATAAAAGGAAAATCAACTGAAAGAATTATCAATGCATGTAAAGCATTAGGTGCTGATACTTATCTTTCTGGTATTGGTGGAAAAAATTATCTAAATGAAAAGTTAATTGAAAAAAATAATCTTAAACTTGTGTATCAAAACTATCAACCTACTCCACACAAGCAGTATTTAGCTGATACGTTTATTCCAAATTTGTCAATTATTGATTTGTTAGCTAACATGGGTCCTAACAGCATGGACGTTATAGAGGGTAAACAAACAAAATAAAATCAAACTAGAATATTAAAAAATAAAAAAGAGTAAATATGCTTTCAATTATGAAATATTATGAATGATAAGGAAACAGTTTGTTATCTATTAGGAGCAATTGGTGACGTAACAAGAGATGAAGCTGTTCAAGCTTTAAAACACTATACAGAACTAAGCGAACAAGAAATTAACAATATAATCGATGATATAATTAAATTCAACGATTCATTATTACAAAAATATACTGAATGATTATATTTCTAAAACTCTCTCATTAATTTCTTGAGAATAAGGGATCTAAAGAGAGCCAGTCCAAAGTTTTCAGTGAATTTTCATTTTGATTTTCATTTTTCCTTAACATGAAAATAAAATAATCAAGGTGTGGACTATGCCGAGGAATGATATTTGAGAAAATAGTAATCAATCCCATGTTCCTGAACAATTCTGTATAAAAACTAGTTAGAAATTCAACACTCATATCATTAGTATTAACATTGCCGTAAAATTGCTGCCTTCTTTTTCTCCACAATGTATTTTCCTTTTTTAATTTCTTGAAAAAAAACGGTTTTTTATTTACCAAAAATATCACGATTACTTCTTTATCCATTAATTTAGGAATATTTTTTATAACATCAAAATGTTCGCAGTATTCAAACGAATTTTTTTTAATACCAAAAACATTCATAGGATTATCAATTAGAACTAGATCAAATTTTCGAATTTTTTGAGATTTATTTAAAATATCAATGGAATCACAAATTTTTATTTCTGAATTTGGAAAGCTTTTTTCAAGTTGAGGTTTCAATTTCTGATCAATCTCCCAAATTTCGAACGTCTTTACGTTTTTTGCTAATACAACATCAGTTTTTCCAATTCCACCAAAAATCTCTATCGCATGTAATTTTTCTAATGGAATACCTTCGGATTTTAAAAAATCTACTATCTGATTCATTCTAATAACAAATGCGTTTTTGCCTGACATGATTTTTTTAATATCATCCATTTAATTGTTAAAATTTTTTGTAGTATATCAAATTCTCGTTATCCATTATAAGCATAGTTTATCTAATTGAAGTTTTTTGCTAACATTATACTAAAATGGAAAATAGAAATCAAAATTTATCAAGAGAATTTAGTGGGAAAAATATTCTGATTACAGGTGGTACCGGTTCTATTGGTTTAGGTATTGTTAAACAATTAACGAAATATAGACCAAAAGAGATTCGAATTCTTTCAAATGATGAAAATTCTATTGTTGAAGCTATAGAAAACCTGGGCAAGAATTCGATTTACAAATTTATGGTAGGTGATGTACGAGATAAGGACAGATTAAATTTAGCAATCAGAGATATTGATATAGTTTTTCATGCTGCAGCTATGAAACACATTGATATTTGTGAATACAATCCTTTTGATGCAGTTAAAACTAATGTAGTTGGAACGAGTAACATACTGGAAGCCTCAATCATTGAAGGTGTTAAAAAATTCATATTCATAAGTACGGATAAGGCAACAAATCCTACAAGCACATTAGGAGGAAGCAAACTATTGGCGGAAAGACTCACTTTAGATGCAAGTACCTACGTTAAAAAAGGCGGGACAAAATTTGCGATAGTTAGATTTGGTAATGTTATTGGTTCACGTGGTTCAGTATTCCAAATATTTCAGAATCAAATCAAGATGAAAAAACCTCTTACTGTTACAGATAAAAGAATGACGCGCTTTATCATGTCTATTTCTGAAGCTTCTTCTATGATACTTAATGTAACAAAAACTATGAAAGATGGTGAAACATTCGTACTTAAAATGCCCTCAGTTAGAATAGAGGATTTAGCTAAAGGCATGTTACATGTTTATGGATCAAGATTTCCAATATACAGAAATACCTCACCAGTAAAAATATCTAAATCAAGAGAAAGGGAACGATTTCATGAATTTTTGATTACTAACGAAGAATTACCTTTCTGTCATGGTAATAATGGCATGTATAAAATATCTAAAACCGTTAACGGAAAAAAACTTTCAATGAAAGAGTTTAGCTCAGAAACTGCCCCAAGAATATCACAATCCAAATTATACAAAACAATTAACGAACTTATTGATGAATACATTTCATATTAAAAAATTGAATTTGTCAGATAAAAAAGGGAAAACTACCAAGTGGAAAATTCCACTATACAAGGTTTTTACAGACGAGAATGACATTAAACAAGTATCAAATGTCTTAAAGCGCGGAATGGATTGGGCCATTGGTCCCGAAATTGAAAAGTTTGAGTCATCTTTAGCACAATATATTGGAAGAAAATATTGTATAGCATTCAATTCAGGAACTTCAGCTGGTCATGCAGCATTAATTGCTTTAGGAATAAATGCAAAATCAGAAGTAATAGTTCCGTCATTTACTTTCATATCAACCGCAAATTGGCCACTTATGGTTCAGGCTTCACCCAAGTTTGCAGATATAGAAATGCAAACTTATGGAATGGATCCTAAGGATTTAGAGTCTAAAATTTCTAAAAAAACCAAAGCTGTAATTCCTATACATTATGGCGGTTTGCCATGTAAAATTAATGAAATTAAAGAAATTTCAAATAAAAATAAATTTTATCTAATTGAAGATGCCGCTGAGTCATTTGGTGCTAGCCTAAACGGTAGAAAAATTGGTTCTTTTGGGACTGTTTCGATTTTTAGTTTTGCTGGTAATAAAATTTTAACAACTGGTGAAGGCGGAGCATTATGTACTGATTCAAAAGAACTATATGAAAAAATAAAATTAATACGCTCACACGGACGTCAGCTTCATTCTGGATATTTCTCGTCAATGCAAGATCATGATTATTTTTCCTTGGGATATAATTGGAGAATGTCAAGTATTACAGCTGCGTTGGGATTATCACAATTGGATAAAATTGAAAAAATAATAGATATGCGAAGAAATAATGCCAAATATTACCAATCAAAATTAAAAAATATTAAAGAAATAAGCCTTCAAGAAGAACTACCTGGTTTCAAGCATGTTTACCAATTTTATCCCATATTATTGCGTAATTCTACTGTAAGAGCAAAACTAATGAATTTTCTTGCATCTAAGGGAATTATGACAAGAGTATTCTTCAAGCCTGTACATAAAACCATGTTTTTTAGTAAAATTGGATATGGTTCTTTAAACCTACCTAATACTGAAAAGATCTCCAAGCAAATATTGGCATTACCTATGTTTCCAACTTTACAGAAAGAAGAGATAAACTATATTATTGATACAATTACCAAGTTTTTTGAATCTACGAATAAATGATTAGTTAAAATTATTATTAATGGAGAAGAAGTGAATAGGATTGAACATTCTTGTGATTAGCGCACATCCTGATGATGAGGTTTTAGGAATGGGTGCAACAATAAAAAAACTAAGTCGAACCAATAAAATTTGGCTTTGTGTTGTGTCAGAGGGAACATCGTCTCAATATTCTGATAAAAAAATGATCAAGGTTAGAAGTGATGCATGCAAAAAATCAGCTAAAATTTTAGGTATTTCAAAAATACAGTTTTTGGATTATCCGGATATGAGACTCGATTCAGTTCCCCATCTAGAAATTAACAAGCAGTTAGAGAAAATTATAAAAAAATTTAAACCAAGTATTGTTTATTCTCCACCGTCACACGATCTGAACAAAGATCACCAAAAAGTTTTCGAGTCAGCATTGGTTATTACACGGCCATTTTCAAGTTCTGTTAAGAAACTTTTATGCTATGAATTACCAGGTCCAGTTAGAGAACCATTCCATCCTTCTGTATATGAAAACATTGAAAAAGAGTTTTCGCATAAAATTAAAGCCTTTAAAATGTATAAAACAGAAGTAATGAAATTCCCTCACCCACGTTCAATTAAGGCAATTGAAAACTTGGCCATACAACGCGGTGTAGAAAGTTCGTTAAAAATGGCAGAATCTTTTCAGCTAATTCGTAGTATTGAAGAATAATCAATGTATCCGAACATAATATTTTTTCTAATTGATGGGCTAAGAGCAGATCAATTTTACGGGAACAATAGAACTTGTAAAACCCCAAACATTGACTCGTTAATTAAAAACGGAATCTTTTGTGAACAAGCAGTTTCATCTGCGGATGGAACTATTACTTCACTTAACACATTATTTACATCAAATTTTCAGGTCAGCAATGCTGCTAAATATAGAAAATTAGTTTTAAACCAAAATAATTTTATTGATATTTTAAAAAAAAATGGTTATCATATTTATGGAATTTTTCCTAATTTCACATCTTTTAATTCATTACGACGGTATTTTGAAAATAAAAACAATAGTTTTCATTGGATTGAGGATAATGCGCCACCTGAAACCTTACCTACAGGATTAACTGAAAGAATTACTCGTGTATTGGAATCCACAGAAAAGCAAGAACCTTATTTTTGTTATTTTCATATATTTGATATCCATCCACTTCGTGAAGGAAACAAACCAATTGGGATTGAGAAATTTGATAATGAAGAATTTGGTTCTAACATGTATGCTAGAACTGTTTCTTCAATAGATTACTGGCTAGGAAAAATTTTAACAAAAATCGATATTGAAAAAACGCTTTTGGTTATTACTGGGGATCATGGAGAAAGGATTCCATTTGATGACAAGGGTTACTCGGATTTTCAACCAAAATTTAATTCTGCTACCAAATTTGGAAGAAAGCATTTACCAGCATCAACTCATAAGATAGGAGGAAAAATTTTTGGGAGAGTAAAAAATACGATTGGAAAAGCTAAACTAACATACTCAAATACCGAATTAACACCATACCAAAAACGCTCTAGGGATCCTCACTATACGTTATCACTTTTTGATGAGCTAATCCGCGTTCCGCTGATTTTTTCTGGCATTAAACTCCCACAAATGATTATTTCACAACAAGTATCTTTGGCAGATATTTTCCCTACAATTTGTGGGTTGATAGATCTGCCTCCATTTAACATAACAACTGATGGAAGAAGTTTGGTTCCACTAATTAACGGAAATTCACAAAAGGAGCATCCAATTTATTTGCATACTATGCCATATGAAAAACCGTCTCCGTTAGATAGTGTTGGATTAAGAACAAGTAAATACAAATACTTTCGGGCAGAAAACAATATGAACGAAAATGTTAATCTGTATGATCTAAAAAATGATCCTTTTGAAAATAATAATATTGCAAAAACAAATGAAGAACTAGTAACACGGTTTGAACAAATGTTAATGGAAATGCAAAATGATAATTTTTTACAAGATGAAGAAAATCCGGAAGAACTACAAAAAATTGAATTTGAATTGAAAAAAATGGGATATATGTAGCAATAATATTAGTAAAAAATATTATAATATTATATAATGAATTAATAAAATAATAAAGAAATCAGAAAAGATTATTTTTTTTGAACTAAAATTTTCCACCACTTACTTACAGATTTATCAGGATTTTCATGTTGAGCGGAATCAAAAATTAATATCTTGAAATTTTTTTCAAGCAGATCTCTTAATGAATCCTGATCAAAGAAATATCTTTTAATTTTATTATATTCAAAAGTATCATCATTAATCTTTGTACCAAAATTATGATATTTATCACCAGATTTTTTTGTTGAGAATAAAAATAAAGAATTTTTTTGCATAATTTTATTAATATTATCAAATATAGCCCCAAGTTGATTTAGATCAAAGAATTGTAAGGCTAAATTTGAATAGATAAGATCAAATTCTGAATTAAAATCTAATGGTTTTATTACATCGTGCACAACCACTTTTAGATTTCCCAGGTTTTCAGCTATACGACATTCTTCCACAAATGATATTGCATCTTGAGATATATCAAACCCAAAAACATCAAAACCTTGTTTTGCAAAAAACAAACAGTCTCTTCCTTGCCCACAACCTAATTCTAAGATTTTCTGCAGCGAATTTTTTTCAAGTAATTCTTTTGCAAAAATGGCTAATTTTGTCGGTCCAGTTCCAAAATAGTTTTTTTTGCTATAGATATCATTCCAATAACCCAACTTCTTGAGTTCATTCTCAATTATTGTATTATCTTCACTCATTCATTCATTGAGATATCATGTTTTATAATTCTAAATGATTTTTTAGAATTTTCCTTAGATCTTGTACTATTTTATTCTCCTTAGTTACTAAATTATTATTTTCTTTAGGGTCAGTTTTCAAATTATACAGTTCTTCTGTGTCATCATAATGATTTAAGATAAATTTCCATTCATCCGTTCTGACTGCAGAAACATTTGGTTCTTTGGGTGGTTTTGAAGAACTTAGCGGATTACCAGATTGTGAGAAAGCAATTCTTGATTCAATTTTCCCATTCATTAAAGGCACTAAAGATTTACCTTGAATTTTTTCGTACGCTGGATCTTGATTAATTGATAAAAGCTCTAGAATTGTGGGTAAAATATCTATAGAACGAACCTGATTTTTTATCTGAATCGGCTTGATATTTTTGTGACAGAACATTGCGCCAGATAACAACGTGTAATCATAACAAAAAACTCCATATCCTCTTTCCCCAAATTTTTCACCAGTACTTATTCCATGATCAGAGATTACAACCAATAATGTATCTTCATCAAGATTAAGATTTTGATAATGCTGTAATATTTTTCCAAGATAAACGTCAGAATCAAAGAATAATTTATTATAAAACTGAATATTCTTTTCTTTATTTGAAAAGTATTCGCTACTAAAATTATTATATTTTTTCAAAACATTTTGCATTATTTCAGTATGAATATTACTATAATGTAAGTATAGAAAAAATTTTTTTCCTGCTTTTTTATATTTATCAACCTGATTTAACAATTCAATATGTCTTTGTGTAAGATCATCAGTCAATTCATCGTGAACTATCAGATCATCAAAACCTGTCTTTGGTAATACAAGAGTGTTTATTGTGTCTGCATGTGTTACAAAATTTTCATCTTGAAGATATTTTGCTAATGTTTTAAATTTATTTTTTTTAAACTTAGGACTTGACCAATAACTATTTACACCATTTTTCGTACCGTAACTTCCACAAAATATTGCATGCATCGCAGCTATGGTGAATGGTGCATATGCAACAACTTTAGAAAAAAATGCAGATTTTGGTATTAGTTTTGAGAAATTTAAACCAGTATGAAATCTATCAACTCGCGCACCATCGATTGTAATAAAAATAAGATTCATTTTGATAAACAGTCACGTTTTAGATATAAAATTATTCCCACACTTTCTTATTTGCCCATAAATCTTTTTTTTATATCTGACGGTTTTAACGAAACTCTACCACTAATTTCTTCACTATTTTTTATTTTTACTACTATCATTATTGGTCCAGGCAGTTTTTTTATTTTAGTTAAGATCCTCTCAAACTGAGATTCATTTTTCACTTGGAAAATTTTAAAATTTGCAGCTTTAGCAATTTTTGCAATACTGATAGAATTTGTACAGGTTGGTTGTCCTCCAGTAGATTCATGACTACCATTATCAAAAACTAAATGGATTAAATTTTTTGGTTTTATTGTGCCTATAGTTGTAAGTGATCCTAAATTCATTAAGATGTTTCCATCGCCATCGAAAACATAAATTCGTTTTTTTGGATTTTTAATTGCCACACCTAGACCAATTGATGACGCTAAACCCATAGAACCAATCATGTAAAAATTTGTGTTTTTATCATCAATAGAAAAAAGGTCCCTGCTGATATAGCCATTAGCAGATATAATTGGTTCATTCCCAATTTTTCTAGTAACTAATTCGATTGCTTCTTTTCTATTCATCAAAACAATCTCTGGATAACTAGACAACATGAAGAACCATTTGAAATTTGTTTAAGAGCCCATTTACAACATGATTTCCAATTATCATCTTTTACAATTTTTGATTTTAATCCAATTAGTTTTAGTATACCAGATTGTATTTCACCAATTTTTTTATGTTCTGGCGCATCATTTTGTAGATAGCCTCTCCAACCAACCAAAAATATGAGAGGTATTTGATACAGTTGTACTAGCGATGTTATTGTGCTAATTGAGTTTGCGAGACCCGCGTTTTGCATGAAAACTAATGAATGATTTTTTGATAGAGACATACCTACAGCAATGCCAATAGCTTCTTCTTCTCTTGTTGCTATGAGTATTTTATTTTTTTTTAAACCTTGATCTATGAAGTGTTTCATTGTTGAATCCGGGACACCTACCAAGTTCTTTACTCCGAGGGTCTGTAGATAATCAAACAATTGTCTTTGAATTATTTCCTTCAATTAAGATCTAATTTTTTAACCTTTTCTTCAATAGTCGACTCGTGATTTCTAATTTTTTGCATTCCTTGTAAATTGAAAACATCTTCCATAGGAGCTAAATTTATGTTCAAATCACTAAGGCTTTTGACCTTTGACATTTGTTTAATAACATCGGATACAGCAGCAAATGCCGCAAGTGTAGTTTGATGTGCATACACTACCATTGCTATTCCGTGTGATTCCAATTCATCCAAAGTTACCGTTGGATATGCGGTTGGAACAATCATTAAAGGAATTTTTCCCTTCCATTGTTTACAAAACTCGAAGATTTCATCAGGAGATGTTTTTCGTGAATGAGTAAAAATTATATCCGCACCAGCTTTCTCATAAGCATTCGCTCGATCTATCGCTTCATCAACTCCCAAATCAGCAATTAGAGCCTCAGTTCTTCCTATAATTAAAAAATCAGGATTTTTTCTTGCATTTTTTGCAGCTACCAACTTTGATACAAAATCTCTTTTAGAAAGAATATCCTGTCTTCCATCTTTAAACAAACTATTTTCTTTTGGAAAAATTTTGTCTTCCATGCATATACCACCTATTCCAGCTCTTTCAAATTTTTTTACCAAGTGAGCAACATTGGTAGGACCTCCGTAACCAGTATCACAATCAGCAATTACTGGAATGTTACATGCCTCCGCCATGAATCTAACTGCATCTAAGAGTTCAGTCATAGTAATTATGCCTGCATCTGGTAATGCTCTTGCCGTGGATATCCCAAAACCACTGGCCCAAACAGCATCAAAACCATTCATTTCCGCAAGTTTTGCAGACATAACATCAAATGCACCACATACTTTAACAAATTGTTTTTTCTGTAGTTTTTTTATCAGAGTGTCGCTGGTCATATGAAATATACTACTTTCACCAATTTTTAATTATAAAAAACATCCTACTTTATAATTTGTTAATGTTGAAAATTAGGTGTATATAGATACATTCTAACCTAAATATTTTGCAACTATCATACTATATTCCTTAAAAAAGTCAGCCAGATTGATTTGTTGTAGAATTTCAAAATTTACTTTCAAGTCAACTTTTTCAGTATGCTTTTGACGGTTTTTTTCTTCAATTGTATTAACCAAACTGTATTTTTCGTTTATAATGAATTTCTTTCCTTCGTATTGATCTACTAAACGGGTTTTAACCATAAGTAACAAATATCCTCCAACTTGAAGATACATTTTACAATTTAACATTGCAATTTCCATTTCATTGGGCTGATCCAAGTCAACATACACAACATCTACTTTTTTATCAATGATTTGATATTGTGATGGCTTTGCTGCATCCATAATGATTGGTTTTATATTTTTCCTTTTGGACGTAACTTCCTCTTGGAGTTTTTTGGCAGTTTCATGTGAATGTTCAACAGCATAGATAATACCTTCCGGACCAATCATATCGGAAATATGGCTTGCAGTTATTCCCTGAGAAACTCCTAGATACAATATCCTAGATTTTTCAATTATAGGTAAAATTTCAAGACCGTGAATAATTCCTGCTGCAAGTTTGCTTCTGTAATGTTTCCAAATTCTATATTCTTCTCCGTTTAATTGAACCAATCTTTCGTTATAACATCGGTTACCTCTAACCAAATTCTTTGTTGCTAACATGAGAGAATTATTTAGTTTAATCCAAGAAATTGAACTGTCAGTAACCAATCTTATAATTTTTTAAAATTATTGCGTATATATGATGTTTCTCAATGATAAGAATGATAAGATAAGTATAAAAAACTAGGTCTATTTCTTACTGGCATTGGTTCATAATGGTAGCATATCTGTCCAACTAAGTAAACGAGCAACAAGTGAATTACATAGTGTATACACAGCACATACTGAATATAACCCAGATTTGAGATGCGAATCTTTTGATTTGGATTCGCTTTCTGAAGAAGTGATTACATTGCGTAAAAATTACTTAGAGAAAGGTCCTGGTTTTGTTGTTGTGGACAATTTTTGGAATCCAAAATATTCCACGGAGCAAGGCAAAAATGGATTACTTGTTTTATCACAATTGTTTGGAGGACTTATGCCGCAAATGGCTGCCACTGGTTTGTTAGTTAAAGAAGTTAAAGATAGAAGCAAATCTTTTGACTCTGATTCCACAAGTAGATACAGTGATTCAAAACAAGGTGGAGGTTATCATACTGACGGAGCCGAATTGCCCCCTCCTTTACCAGCTTTCTTGACATTGTTGTGTATAAGACCAGCTGAGAAGGGAGGTATATTCAAAGTTATTAGTGCTTATGATGTCCATGATGCTTTGGTGGAGAAATCTCCTGAATCTCTAGGGAGATTATATAGAAACTTCCATTGGGATCGACGTGGAGACTTGGGTCCAAATGGAGAAGAAACGTTTGAGAAACCGATCTTCAGTTATCAAAACAAGACTCTAACGTGTGAATATTTACGTAGGTATATTGATGATGGATATAAAAAAGCTGGAGTTGTTCAAACAGAAGAAGATGTTGCAGCTTTGGATTCTATAGATTCTGTGTTGTACGACGACTCGATTGCATATAATATATTAATGAAACCTGGTCAGTTAGTTATATCAGCAAATTACTATACGTTACATGGCAGAACATCATTTGAGGACTTTGATGATCAAGACTCAAAGAGGTTAATGTTGAGAACTTGGATTAAGGATAAAACGCAGCCATCTTACTCACAACAGAAATATGCCCATCTCATATAATGTCCTAGTTGAGAGTTAGAAAATTTGAAAAATTCACTAGAAAAGTCTCGTAACAGTCATAAATACAGACATTAGAAAATTTTTATGAGTTTTATTATTTGGATGACCGGTCTTCCATGTTCAGGAAAATCTACAATTGCTATAGAATTAGGTAAACATTTACCTGATTTAGAAATTCTAGACGGCGATGATATTAACAAGTGGCTTAAGCCTGATGGTTGGTCAAGAGAATCTAGAATAATAAACACCAAAAGAGCTGCACATGTGGCTAAATTACTATTAAAACACAATATCTCAGCATGCGTATCTGTCATAAGTCCCTATAACGAAAGTCGAAAAGCGGCAAGAGAGATCATCAATGACGATCGATTTATTGAAACGTATATCAAATGTCAACTTCAAGTATGTGAAAGCAGAGATGTTAAGGGCATGTACAAAAAAGCTCGCTCAGGCGAAATAATCAATTTCACAGGAGTTAACGGCGAATATGAAATTCCGTCTAAACCTGACTTGGTAATAGATACGGAAAATCATTCTCCTCATGAGAATGTGATAGAGATTATGCAATATCTAAAAGCACGAAAACTAATTTCGTCTGCAAATTAATACGAGTAACCAAAATGTCGCCGAATTTTCCATTTGAAATATTGCCGGAAACTGAATTGGCAATTAATGCGGTGAAAGAAGCTGGAAATGCGGTTATGGAAATATACAAACATGATTTTACGTCTACAACAAAGAAAGATAATTCACCATTAACTGAAGCTGATCTAAAAAGTAATGATATAATTCAAAAAATTATTGTCGGTACTGGTTATCCTGTTCTCTCTGAAGAAAGTGTAGATAGCAAAAAAAGATTAGAACACGACAAAATATGGATTATAGATCCTTTAGATGGCACATCTGATTTTGTGAGCAAAAGTGGTGAATTTACTATTATGATTGCGTTGGTGGATAAGCATGAACCAATTTTGGGTGTAATCTATTGGCCTACAAATGATATTTTATATGTAGCCCAAAAAGGCTGTGGTGCATACAAATTTGCAAATGGTGTATGGGAAAAACTTACAATTAGTAAAAGGTCGGATCTTCGGAATTGTAGAGCACTTGGAAGTAGGCACCATTTATCTTCTCATGAGGTTAATTTCTTAAAACTACTAAACATAGAAAAGTTTTCAGAACGGGGAAGTTCACTAAAAGTAACCGATATTTGTTCCGGCGCAGCTGATCTATACTTTACTATGACAAACAAAATTAAACAGTGGGACACATGCGCTTCAAATTGTTTAATCACTGAGGTCGGAGGGAAAATGACTGATATGCTGGGTAACGAACTAAAATATAATACTGAAAATATTTATCATGATAATGGAATTCTTGTTACTAATGGTATAATTCACGATATTGTAACTGAGAGATATAATGAATTCTCAAGAAAGATGGCGAATGGTAACTAGAGTGAATTGAAATGAATGTAATTATAGTAAGTGGAGGAAAAGGCACTAGAGTTCGTCCTTTAACGAATGAAATTCCGAAGACAATGATTGAGGTATATGGAAAAACTGTACTTGAGAGTCAAATTGAGATTTACAGAAATTGTGGCATTACAGATATCACAGTTGTAACTGGTTATCAAAGTGAAAAAATTAACTTACCAAATATCACTTGCATCAAGAATGAAAAATATGAGACTACGAATGTAAATGAAGGGATATTCTGTGCAAAGTCTAAATTTAATGATTCTGTGATTATTACTTATGGAGACATAATTTTTGATCAGGAAATTTTAGAACAGTCATTGAATTTTAAGGGTGATATAGGCGTTGTAATTGATTTAGATTGGAAAAAACAATACACTGGAAAATTTGGACGCCCTCTTTCAGAAGCGGATAATGTAATAATAAATGAAAAACAAATTCTAGAAATAAGAAAAAACATTGCTGAAAAAGAGGGTTTCATATTGGCTGAATCAATAGGTATGTTTCACCTATCAAAAAGAGGTGCAAAAATCATCGCTGATAGGTATGATCATCTAAAAAAATCACATAAAGGAAGATTCCACTCAGCATCATCGTTTACTAATGCACTTTTTAATGATATGATTCAAGATTTGATAGATACTAGTATAACTGTTGAACCTATTCCAATAAATGGAAAGTGGTGTGAGGTTGACTTCAAAATCGATCTGAAAAGAGCAAAGGAAATCTTTTCTTATAGATCCAAATAATTCCTATCAGTTTTACAAAATATTCTAATCCCAACCAAAGTTTTGATCCAATAATTTGTATAATCGTTCGTTATATGGTTTAAAATAATCTATTAGAGTTTTTCTTGTAGATTCTTTCATTTTTTCATATTTTCCTACATTCCATCTTTCTTCTTGCTTTAATTGAAAACTTGACAAGTTTAAAAATTCAAAAATTTTATCAAGAATTTGTTGAGGATTTTTAGACAAATCTTTATTTTGAGTAATACAGAATTGTTCACGAGGAAAAAATTTCAACCAATTTTCAAGCTTATCAGCATAATTTCCGTGACGTAGATAATTAAATTCACGGTAGTTGGAAAAATTTGGATTTTTTGTTTGAAAGCTGTCGTTTTCTTTAATTATTTCTATTCTCCTCATCTCAGAAAATATAGCATCTTCAAATGTCCTTTTCTCAATGCCTAATCTAACATACAAATAATAATTTGAGTAAGCTCTGTCTACTGGATTTCTCAAGCTAACGATTAATTTTACGTCTGGAACAATATTCTTGACTCTTTGAGGAACTAGTGGGTGATCTAAATAAGTTGAAGTTTGCTCACCTATGAGGCACTTTCTTTTATGAATAGATTTTGCAAATGATTTGTAAAGTTTAGTTGGGAAATGTGATTTATACCAACTAGTTTTATCGCTATAAGCATATTCAAAGAAGTGAATATTTCGTGCACAATAATCAATATCAGGATGTTGTTGGAGATAATTGTAAAGAGCCCATGTTCCTGCTTTACTACTCCCAATTATAATAAAATTAGGTAATACTCTGATACTGCTAGTTGCTATTTGAAATGCACGACCAATTGAAACTTGATTTGGATTGTGCCAATCAGGGTCTAAGGTCAATCCAGCTGAAAATCTATATGGATTTAATTCTGGGTGTTCAAGTAACCATATTCTTAAACGTTCCCGTATAGAATGGTTAGTTGTTTTTTTGTTCTCATGTAGTTTTTTAACTTTTTGTGAATACATACTTGTGAATTATCCTTTTTCCTACATTATATTTCATTGAATCAACAGGCAAAAATGAAATAAAAAAAGCTAACTAGCTGTAATCTTGTCTCTCAAAAATTCGAGATCCTTTTTATTAGAAAACTTACGTTCACTTGTAAATTTCTCCATGTCGTTTTGTAATTTTTCAATTTCTTCAATCTCCTTCGATGTGAGCTTTTCATTTTTTGCCATCTTAAACATCATTCCATTTAATTTCATAGTTAATTCTACAAGAATTGTTATGTTTACCACGTTTCTACGCGTATATGGATTACTCTCCACCATAACATCAGCTTCCGACTTGTATGCTTTAGTTCTCTTGTAATGTACATATCCGACCGTTATAAGCAACGGTACTCCTATAGCAGATACAATCATTACATATTGGATGAAATTTGGAAATATGCTAGCTAGAAAAGGGTATCTTTCTATAGCAAGAAAATATGTTACAGTTAAAGTGTTTATTGCGGCAAAGATAAAAGCAAAATATGTTGCCCAACCCATTCTAAAGTAAAACCACCCACGAAAACTAGGACTATTTTTCACACAGTTTTTCTTAATGGGGTGTATATCAATATCACTAGCTATTACTTTTTTATTCAAATGTAAAATTTTTTGTTATAAAATGAAATTGTGGTAAAAAAGAAAATTAAAATTTATCTAATATATTTCCGTTATTAATAGCACTCAACAAAAATATAATATCACTCTTATTCACCTTTTTTGGATTATTATCAAGATGTTTTCTATCTGACAAAATTAGTTCCGCTGCATCATTCAAGTCTTGTTTTAAATGGATTTTTTCAATCCCGAGAGTTTTCACAATTTTAATAAAACGTCTATAAAATTTCGATTCATTGAATTTATGAGCGATAGCAGTTGTAAATGCTAATGCATGACCATGTGAAAATCCTTCGTTTGAAAAAACATAAGATAAAGCGTGACCCAATGTAGTGGAAGTGTTACCAAATCCTAACCCTGCATATAGTGAACCGTATGCTAAATCGTCATATTTTTTATTTAAAATTGCATTTTCTAAAACACTAAATGCTTTTTCGCAAAGGAATTTGGTATAATTATTACTAGTTTTACTATCAAATCCCTCAGTACATTGTGCACAAGCATCAATGGCAGAATTTTTTATTATAATTTCTGGAGTGTTTTGAAGAAAATATGAATCAACAATAGCTGTATCTGCAATCATATTATCGTCGTGAAAGCTTTGTTTTTTTCCATTAACTTTGAGTACTGCAATTCTAGTCACTTCACTTCCACTTCCGAATGTAGTAGGAATCATGATCTTTGTTTTTTTCAATTTATACGCAACAAATTTAGCTACATCCAACACACTTCCTCCTCCTACACCTATAATATTAGAAAAATTTGAATCCGAAAACTCTGATATTATTTTTTCAGTAGTTCCAATAGAAGGATTAGATTCAACGTTATCATAATGGTAGCAGTCAACCAATTTCAAGTATTCAAGCCAGCCTCTGGATTTGGCTCCAACAGATGTTACAACCAATGAATCTTTGGGAAATTTGTACTCTTGCGCTGAATATTTACCGAATATTATAGTGGATGGTTGCTTTATAGTAAACATTTTCTGATTTCAATTAGGATGTGTTTTTTTACTATAAAACTGAATATTATAAAAAAAGGATCACATGTTATTTTGAATAAAAAAAGTTCTATGATTAAGATATTTTCAAAGAATATAGTATGATAATTGTAAACAATTTATGTGTTTTTTAGTGACCAAGAAAAAAAGAATTACAGATTATGTTAGGAAAAAAATCAATATTTAGTGAGGCATAAATATGAATAAATTTGAAATTATATCGAAGAAACATGACTTTAGTTAGTAATATGTCTGAATCTAAAAACCAATATTCAGAAAACATGAAGAATCCAAAAACTAATCTGTACTTA
>Ga0315329_10000327_pt1 | contig 18306 bp, 18 predicted proteins | sample M150032315metaG_FD_203459 | JGI IMG/M metagenome (GOLD analysis project Ga0315329, IMG submission 203459) | Ammonia-oxidizing marine archaeal communities from Monterey Bay, California, United States - M1 500m 32315 | ecosystem: Environmental > Aquatic > Marine > Coastal | place: USA: California...
CGCACGGGAACGACGGTACTCCGGCACCCACCCCTGGCGGGTCGCGGGCCCGGTCGGGTCAGCCGCCGGATTCAGCCACTGGTGAGGACGCCGAGGCGTTCGGCGACCCGGGCCGCCTCGACTCGCTCGCTGACCACCTTGGAGGATCCGCCGGGCGCCATGGAGACCCCGTACAGGCAGTCGGCGGCCTCCATCGTGCGCTTCTGATGGCTCACGATCACCAACTGGGCATCGTCCCGGAACTGGTCGACGAGGCCGAGAAAGCGGTGGAGGTTGACGTCGTCGAGGGCCGCCTCGACCTCGTCCATCACGTAGAAGGGCGACGGGCGGCTGCGGAACACCGCGAAGAGGAACGCCAGAGCGGTCAGCGACCGCTCGCCGCCCGACAGGAGCGAGAGCTTCTTCACGTTCTTGCCCGACGGGCGGGCCTCGACCTCGAGCCCGGTCTCCAGGAGGTCGTCGGGATCGGTAAGGCGCAGTAGCCCCTGACCACCCGGGAACAACGACTCGAACAGGTCGGTGAAGTGGGTGGACACCTCGGCGAAGGCCGCGGCGAACACCGACACGATCTCGTCGTCCACCGACCGGATGACCTTGCGGAGCTCCCTACGGGTGGAACGGATGTCGTCCAGCTGCTCCTGGAGGAATTCGTGTCGCTCCTTCAGGAGGTCGAACTCGGCCAGGGCCAGCGGGTTGATGGGGCCCATGAGCTTGAGCTCGCGTTCCAACTCGGCGATACGGGCCGCCGCAATGACGCCGTCGGGCAGCACCGGACACGGGGCCTCCATGGCCGCTTCGGGCTCCCGGTCGAACTCAGAGCGGATGGTGGCCGTCACGTTCTCGATCCGCATCCGGGTCTCGGCCCGCTCGATCTCGAGTCGGGACTGACGCTCCCGGGCCTCACGCAGGGAGGCCTCCGCCTCGGTGCGCTGCCGACGGAGGCCGTCGAGGCGGGCGGCGATGGCCCGCACCCGCTCGGACTGCTGGCGGCGACGTTCCCGCATCGTGACGAGCCGGGTGTCGACCAGGGCCATCCGGAGGTCGACGGCCTCAACCAGTCGACGGGTGACGGCCTCCCGCCCCACCAGGTCACCCCGCTGGGCGGCGGCGGTCGCCCGCTCGTCGGAGAGCTGTTCGAGGCGAACCCGCAGGTCCACCACCCGGGCACCCACCACGGCGCGACGACCCATGACCTCGGCGACCCGGACGTCGTGCCCGGTCCGCGAAGCGCCGATGATGGCCAACCGCTCCTCAAGTGATGCCCGGGCGACGTGCATTCGCCGACCGGCCTCCACGGAGGCCTCCTCGGCAGCCTCCAGGTCCGGCAGCCGGCCGTCCAGCTCGGCCACCCGACGACCGTCGTCGGCCAGGCGTTGGTCCAGTTCACCGATGCGGGTCCGCAGGCCCTCGGACTCGTTGGCCAGATCCCGCCGCTCCACCTGGAGTCGCTGCAGCGCCTCGGCAGCCGCGGTGAATCGACCATCGTGCTCGTCCAGCGACCGGTTGTGGTGGGCCACCACGTCGTCGGCCGCTGTGGTGGCCTGCTCGGCCCGATCGAAGGCCGAGGCGGCATCCACCTGCTCGGAGCCCGCAGCGGCCAGTCGGGCCTCGGCCTCGGCGAGCGCGGCACCGGTGGCTCCCCGGCCATCGCCCCCGACCCGCCAGCCCGACGGTCCGAACCGGTCGCCCGACGGGGTCACCAGCACGGCCTCGGGGTGCCTCAACGCCAAGTCCACCACCTCGGTCAGCGGAGCATCGACCAGGACGGCGTGGCCCAGCAACCGATCGAGCAGGCCGTCGACACCGGATACCGCATCAGCGGCATCTAGTCGGGCCCGGACACCGGGACGCACCGGCGAGCCCACCGTCGGAGCGGACCGACCGGTTGTGCCAGCGCCCAGGGCCAGCACGGCAGCCGAGAGCCGCCCCTCCTCGAGGGCAGCCAACGCCACCCGAGCGTGATCGGGTCCCCGGACCACCACGGCGTCGAGCGCCGAGCCCGCCGCGGCCTCGAAGGCGGCCTCGAACCCCTCGTCGACCTCGACCAGATCGAGAAGGGTGCCCAGCACCCCGTCGATCCCCGCCAGGTGTTCGGCGCCAGCCCGGGACCGGGCCTCGTCGAGGGCCAGGGCCAGGGCGTCGACGCTGGCCGATGCGGTCCGCACCTCAGCCTCGGCGGCCACCACCCGCTCCCATGCGGCGTTGCGACGCATCGCAGCCTCGTGCGCCCGCGACTCGGCGGCCGTCACCTCGGCGACTAGCGGTTCCTCGGTCGTCTCGCCCACCGACAGATCGGCGCGCAGGCGGTCGGCTTCGCCGTCAAGGCGAGCCGACGCCGCGTCGAGCGCCGCCAGGCGGACCAACAGCCGTTCCCGCTCGGTGCCGACCTGGTTCACCGAGGCCCGCAGGACCCCCAGCTCGCCTCGGGCCTCGGCCGCATGGCCACCGAGCGCCGGAATGCCCTCGGACCAGTCCATCTCGAAGGCGGCGCGATCGGCGGCCAGCTCGGTCTCGGCCAGGGCCAACCGCTCGGCCTCGGGCGCCAGGTCCTCGGCCTCGACGTCCAGTCGGCCCATCTCGGCTTCCGAACGCTCCAACTCGGCCTCCAGGCCCACCACGACCTGCTGGGAGATCAGCGTGGTGCGATCACGCTCCAGGCCCCGGAGCCGTTCGACCAGCACCCCCCGGATGCCCCGTCCCCGCTCGCGCAGCGCCTCCAGGCGGACCAGGCGGTCACCCAGGTCGTCACCACCCCGGGCGGCCAATTCGGCCTCGGCGGCCACCACCTCGGCGTCGAACCGGGCCAGCGCCGAAGTGTGGTTGGACTCGGCTGCGGCCAGCGTGGCGCGGTTCTCGGCCTCGTCGCGCGCCCGGGTCCGCAGGCCGGCCAACTCGCGACCCGCCCGGTGGAGGCGCAGGGCCGTGAGGTCGTCGAGCAGGTCTCCGTGTCGGCGGGCCGCGTCGGCCTGACGCTCAAGCGGCCGCAGCTGACGGCGCACCTCGCGCAGCAGGTCCGACAGGCGATCCAGGTTGGCCTCCGTGGAACGCAGCCGCCGCTGGGCCTTCTCCTTGCGACGCCGGTACTTCAGGATCCCGGCAGCGTCCTCGATGATGCCGCGCCGGTCCTCGGGGCGGGCGTTGAGCACGGCGTCGATCTGGCCCTGCGAGATGATGACGTGTTGCTGGTGACCCACCCCGACGTCAGAGAGCAGTTCCTGGATGTCGAGCAGCCGGCACGGCGCACCGTTCATCGAGTACTCGCTGTCGCCACTTCGAAACAGCGTGCGGGTGACAGTGACCTCGTTGAACTCCACCGGCAGCTGACGGGACGAGTTGTCGATGGTCAACGAGACCTCGGCGCGGCCGAGCGCCGCCCTCGTCGAGGTGCCTGCGAAGATGACGTCGTCCATCTTCTGGGACCGCACGGCGCTCGGCGCCTGGGCACCCAGCACCCACGCGATGGCGTCCACCACGTTGGACTTGCCGCTGCCGTTGGGGCCGACCACGACGGTCACCCCGGGCTCCATTTCCAAGACTGCTGAGTCGGCGAACGACTTGAACCCCTTGAGGGTCAGCCGCTTCAGGAACATGGGCCGCCATCCCGCCGGGACGGTCGGACACGCCTCATCCCGACCGGAATCACACCGGTGTCATTCACCATGACGTCACCCTAGGCGCGTGTCGGGCCTCGTGGTCGCGCGCCCCGACGTTCAGGCGTTCAGACCTGGGTCTCGCAGTAATAGGTCCAGCCACCCTTGTACTTGATCCTCAGGATCGGCGTCCGGTTCCTGTCGCTGAGTGCCCCGGCCCGGCCGTACACCGCCAGGTGGTCGCCGTAGACCCCCCGCTCACCGTGCACGTCCCGGAACGGACGCTCCTCGATGTCGCTCCCCCGGTACTTGATGGCGTCGTTCACCACCTGGATGAGCGCACCGTGGAGTCGACGGACCTCCTGGTGGGACAGGCTGTCGGACAGACGGTCGTGGCGGAGCCCGGCGTGGAACAGGATCTCGTCGGAATAGACGTCGCCCACGCCGACCACGATCGAGGAGTCGCAGAGGAGGTCCTTGAGCGGCATCTGGCGGGCCAGCACCTGACCGCCGAACGTCGTCCACGGGATCATCTCGCCGGCCGGGTCCATGCCCATGGCAGCCACCTCGGGAAACTCTCCCACCAGGTCATCGCCACCGATCACGCACACCTGCGACCCACCCTCGGGATCGACCAGGCGGACGTGGCCACCCACGGTGAACGTGATGGTGATCTCGGTGCCCGGCTCCACGGCATCGCGGGCCGCGTTGCGTCGGATCTGCGCACCGGGGCCGAGCTTGACGACCAGCAACTCGCCGTCGTCAAGTTCGGAGACCAGGAGCAGACCCATGCGCCGGACCGGACCGAGCTTGCGGCCCTCCAGGCAACTAGTGAACTGCTTGCGGGTGCGGTAGTGGCCGAGGGTGGCCATCGAGGCGGCCTCGACGGTCTTCACCTTGCGCCCCACGACCTCACGGTCGAGTGCGTAGCGGATGGTCTCCACCTCGGGAAGCTCGGGTTCGATGGTCACGGGGACTCCTGGTCGATCTCTGGACGGGACGGGGGCACCAGAGGCACACCCACGGGCACGAGGTCGGGGTTCGACGGCTCGAGGGACTCGAGGGCGGTGATGGCCAGCCGTGCGGCGGCCTGTTCTGCCCGCTTCTTGGACGTACCGGTGGCCGGGCCGTGGCTTCGCCCGCCGGCCACCACCACGGCGTGAAACCGCTTGTCGTGGTCCGGACCGTCATCGGTCACCGCGTAGCACGGCGCCGGCTCGGTCCGTTGGGCGACCACCTCCTGGAGTCGGGTCTTGTAGTCGTGGCCACCGGGCTCGACGGCCGACCTGTCCAGCAGCTCGGAGAAGAGCCGGTCGACGAGCGTCCGGGCGGCATCCAGCCCGGCATCGAGGTGGACGGCGCCGATCACCGCCTCGAGGGCGTCGGCCAGGATGGACTCCTTGTCGGTGCCGCCGCTGGACATCTCGCCGCGACCCAGGCGCAGGGCGTCGCCCAGCCCGACCTCCCGACCTGTGGCGGCCAACGCAGGCGCGCTCACCACCGAAGCCCGGATCTTGGCCAACTGCCCTTCGGGCAGTTCGCGCCGGTCCCCGAAGGCGCGTTCGGCGATCACCAGGCCGAGCACCGCGTCGCCCAGGAACTCAAGGCGTTCGTTGGATGCGCCCCCGTTCTCAGCGCACCACGACCGGTGGGTCAGTGCGTCGAGCAACAGGCCGGGGTCGGCAAAGTCGTGTCCGAGGGCCACGACGAGTGCGGACTGGTCGGGATGCGGTGGGTCAGCCGAGGCGGGAAACGACATAGTCGACGGCGTCGCGGACCGTACGCAGGTCCTCGAGGTCGTCGTCCTCGATCCGGAAGCCGGCGGAGCGCTCGCTGAGCTCCTCCTCGAGGGCCTCCACGAGTTCGATCAGGGCCAGGGAATCGGCATCGAGGTCGTCGGCGAAGGACGCACCCTCGGCGATGTCGCTCGGCTCGATCTCCAGGATGTCGGCGAGACGATCCTGGACCAACTCGAGGACCTCGTCACGCCCGATCGGGACGCCTTCCACATGGGTTTCTCCAGGCACGTCGGCTCCTGTTCTGTTGCCGGTCCGGGGCTCCGGAGCCGGTCGCCGGGCCGTGGTGCGGGCTCCCGGGCAGTGGGAGAGCCTACCGGGATCGATCAACCGATCGGGAGAGGCGGTCAGGGGCTGAAAATCATCGATGGCCCCATGGCGAGGCCCGTGGCCGGTGAGACCGGTGACCGGTCCTCAGGAGGCGACGGCGGCGGTGAGGTGGCCGACCACGTCGGCCCGCACCATCTCGGACGCCACACCGATGGCGTTTCGCATGGCCGTGGCGTTGGTGGAGCCGTGGCTGATGATGCACACGCCCTTCACCCCCAGGAGCATGGCACCCCCATAGGTGTCGGGATGGAACTCCCGGTACAGGCCGTCCAGCTCGGGGGCCAGCACGTCGGCGGCCTCCATGGCCTCCGGCCGGCCGGCCATGGCGGTGAGCAAGGCGGTCAGCAAGGCCTTGAGCGCCCCCTCGGCCGTCTTGAGAGCCACGTTTCCGGTGAAGCCGTCGGTCACGATGACGTCTGCCGAGTCGGTCATCAGGTCGCGACCCTCGACGTTGCCGATGAACCCGGCACCCCGGAGGATGGCGGCCTCGAGCGCGGCGTACGCCTCCTTGACGAACGGACTGCCCTTACCGGGCTCCTCCCCGATCGACAGCAGGGCCACCCGGGGCTCGGCGATGCCCAGTCGATGATGGGCGAACACCGCCCCCATCTGGGCGAACTGCACCAGCCATTCAGGCTGGCACTCGGCATTGGCGCCCGAATCCAACAGGACGGTGGGCGTGGAACCGGGAGTGGGAATCAGCGTGGCTATGGCCGGCCGAGCCACCCCGGAGATGCGGCCCATGCGGAGCAGCGCGCTGGCCATGGTGGCGCCCGTGTTTCCCGCACTCACCATGGCCGAGGCCCGCCCGTCACGGACCGCCTCGGCCGCCCGGACCAGCGACGAATCCTTCATCCGGCGGACGCTGGACCCTGGTTCGGCGTCCATGGCGATGACCTCGGAAGCCTCGATGACCTCCAGGCCACCGGTATCGCCCAACTCTTCGGAGCGCCCGACCAGGACGACCGGGATCCCGTCGTCGGCCGCGGCGCGCGCGCCGGCGACGATCTCCGATGGGGCGTGGTCGCCCCCCATGGCATCGACGGCGATGGGAAGCACGGAATACGGGTGTCCGGTCCCGGAGAAACCGGGAGGGATCACCGAAGCGTCGGTCAGTCGACGTCGACGGCCTGGCGGCCGGCGTACCAACCGCAGTTGCCACAGACGTGGTGGGGTCGCTTGGTGGCGCTGCAGCGCGGGCAGGAACTCCGCGAGGCGCGACCCAGAGTCCAGTTGGCCGCTCGGCGGCTCCGGCCCTTGGCCTTGGAGGTCTTCTTCTTGGGGACGGCCATCGTCGGTTCCTCGGAGGCGTCGGGTGTCGAATGTGTTGCAGCCGAATGCTGAGCACCCGACTGCGGTCGATAGACCGGAGGCGGTGAACCAACCCCGGACGACCCGACGAGGCTAGCGGGACGGCCGCCGAACCGGTACGACGGCGCGGTGGGCCGGCGGTGACAAGCGGCTCAGCGAAAGCCGCCGACCCGTGTCTCGAGACCCGTGCCGTCAGGCAGGAGGTGGGTCCTCCGGTGGCCGGAGGACGTCCAGCGCCGCCCACCGGGGGTCGGTCACGGGCGCCTCCTCGCCGAGATCGTCATCCCCGGTCGATACGACGGCCGGGAACCGGTCGGGATCCGGACCGGCACAGTCTTCACCACACAACGGCGACAAGGGGAGGGCCAACAGGACGGCGTCGCGGACCACCGGCTCGAGGTCGGCCTCGTCGCCATCCAGCGGATAGGCATCGCCCGAATCCCCGACGGCCTCCTCGGCGCTGATGGGGCCGTCACGGCCACCGGAGTCACCGGACCCCGCCGACAGCACCTCGTGGACCCGCAACCCGAGATCGCCACCCACGTCCCGGAGGCATCGTCGACACGAACCGACCCATGTCGCCCGGATCGTTCCGGTGACCACCACGTCGCGCCCGCGGGCCTCGGCTTCGAGGTCGACATCGACCCGGCCGTCGGAGACCACCACGTCGCCGACACGCAGGTCGTCCAGTTCGACCGCCCGCCGGACCAGCCGGGGATCGGCCCGACGGCGCAGGACGGCCAGCGGGATCCGCAGGCCGTCGTCCACCTCAAGCGTCCTCGGCGTCCTGATCGAAGAAGACGGAACCCGGCCGCACCGGCGCCGTACCCGAGGCATGCGCCTCGTCGACCGCCTTGACGGCCTCGGCCGCCTCGGTGGCCCTACGCTCGCGGTCCCGATCCAGCACCGTCTCCTGGAGGCGGCGTCGTCCCTGGGAGATGGTGTCGCGGGTGCTGCCCAGCAGCGTCTCGAAGCTGGCCAGCTTCTGGTCGCAGTAGTCCTCGGTCTCCCGGCGCATCCGCCGGGTTTCCTCGCGGGCCGTCTCCACCAGTTGGCGGGCCCGCTGCTCGGCGGTGCGGACCACCTCGGTCCGCTGGACCAGCCGCTCGGCCCTCGACCGGGCCAACTCCAGGATCTCGTCGCCCTCCCGACGGACCTTGCCCAGAAACTCCTCACGCTCCTTGAGCAGCCACCGTGCCGCCCGCAGCTCCTCGGGGAGTCGGGCCGCCGCCTCGTCGACGAGGCCCAGGAGGTCCTCCTTGTTGACCATCGACGACGCCGACAACGGCATCGGGCGGGCGTTGGCCACCACCTCGCGTAGTTGACGCAGGATGGCCTCGATCTGCGGCGGTCGATACGGGTCGGGAGCAGCCGGGGCGGGTGTGACTCCGGCAGGGATCGGCTCCGGACCGCCGACCACCGGACCACCGGATATCGGAAAATCGGCCACGGGGTCGCTCACCCTCCCAGCCGATCCTGTAGACGGCGCCGAACCGGATCGGGCACCATGTCGCTCACGTCCCCGCCGAGGCGGTCCACCTCACGGATCAGGCGCGACGCCAGGAACGAGCGCCGGGAGGCGGTGGGCAGGAAGAGGGTCTGCACGCCGGAGATGGCGGCGTTCATCTGCGCCATCTGGAGCTCACTCTCGAAGTCCGAGACGGCGCGGAGACCCTTGATGATGAAGTGGGCACCGACCTCGGTGGCCAGGTTCACGACCAGACCGTCGAACATCGTGGTGCGGACGTTGGTCAGGTGCTCGAAGCACTCGTCGAGCAGCGACATCCGCTCCTCGAGGTCGAACAGGCCGTCGCCCTTGGACGGGTTGATGAGGGCCGCCACCACCACTTCGTCGAACAGCCCGGCGGCCGTCTCGACCATCTCCACGTGACCGTTGTGGACGGGGTCGAACGAACCGGGATACAGGACACGGGTCACGGGTTCGCCACCTCTCCCCAATCGTTCCGTCGGTCGTCGCTCAGGCCGACTACGGCTCCGGCCGCAGCAGCGTCACCACGGTACCCGCAGCGCGGCGACAGGAATCGACATGCCACTGGGCGCCGGCGTCGACCTCGTGGTACGACTCGACGACGACGATGCCGTCGGCCGCCGTGACGCCGACCATGGCTTCGAGGAGTTCGATCCAGCCGTCGAAGTCGTACGGGGGGTCGAGAAGGACGAGGTCCCACGGGCCGGCCGCGCCGCCGATACCGGCGGCCAGCCACCGCGGCCCGTCGGCCTGGACCACGGTGGCCCGGTCGGCCAGGTCACAGGTGTCGAGGTTGGCCTCCACGAGGGCCACCGCATCACGGACCCGGTCCACGAAGGTGACATGCGTGGCGCCGCGGGACAAGGCCTCGATTCCGAGCGCCCCGGTGCCCGCGAACAGGTCGAGGACCCAGGCGTCGACCACCGCGCCACGGCTGTGGAGGGCGTTGAACACCGATTCGCGGACCCGATCGGTGGTGGGGCGCACCGACGAGCCACCACGCCGGTCGTTGGGGGTGGCGAGGCGCCGACCACGGGCGGTTCCGGCAACGACGCGCACCCGCTCATCATGACAGGCCCGCAGGGATGGCTCCCATCACGGCTGGACCGATTCGGCGACGGACTAGGTTCCGGGCCGTGCGGGCATCGGAGACGATCATCTGTGTGGACTGCGGGGGAACCTGCCACCTCCTTCCCCACCCGGAGACCGAGTTCGAGCCGGGGGACCCGGTGGCCTACCGGTGCGCCGACTGCATGGACCGGTGGGACCTCGTGATGCCCGACGACGATGACGAAGGTCGGGGCGACGAGGCACCGGGCTCCTGACCCGACGCACGGGCAGGAGGGAAGTCAGCGCAGCGGCTCCCGCCACATCAGGGGGACCGTCGGTCCGCCCACGATGACCGCCTCGCCGGCGACCACGAACCCGTGGCGCTCGTACAGGGGGACGTTGGCCGGATCGGACGACTCCAGGTAGGCGCCCACCCCCTCGACATCACATCGCCTGGTGACTGCCGAGATCAACGCCGAGGCCAGACCACGTCCACGGGCCGGCGGCCGAGTGCCCACGAAGGCCAGGTACCAGTGCGGCGTCGTCGGCGAGGCGCTCAGCATCGGCATCAGGGCCTCCAGGCGCTCGTCCATCACCTCGTCACCCAGGGCCAGCCGGTTCACGGCACCACTCATCGCGTAGTCGGGACCCGGGTCGTCGGGCCCGTGCGGCGGCACCCAGACCGCGGCGGCCTCCCGAACGTCCACCGGATAGTCGGGTACCACGATCTCGTCGACGCCCCGGCCGCCGAGCAGGCGGTTGGCGAACAGCGCGGTAACCATCGCCTGATGGCGGACGGGGTCGGGATCCGGGCCGTCATCGAGCAGAAACGCCAGCACCGGATCCGAGGCGAAGGCCTCGGCAAGGGCGGCCACCACGGCGGGGACGTCGGCATCAACTCCGATACGGGTGGCCATCGGAGCGGTCTTTTCGTCCATGCCCGATCCTCTCCCACCGGAGGGCGTCATCACTACTTCAGCAGGCCCTCATGACTTGAGCAGGAACGCCGACTCGTCAGCCCCCAGGAACAGGTCGACCTCGTCAACCAACTCGGGGTGGGCGTCGAGCCCGGCCCCATCACCCACCAGGTCGCCATCGCCCACCAGAGAAAGAGCCACCTCGCGGGCCGCCTCCACCCACTCCCGGTCGCGTCGCAGAGAGGCCAACCGTAGGTCGTTGCGGCCCTTCTGGCGCTCGCCCATGATCGTGCCCTCCCCCCGCAGGTCCAGGTCGACCTCGGCCAGCTCGAACCCGTCGGTGGTACGGACCAGGGCCTTCAGGCGTTCGGTGGCGTCCGGTGTGGGCGCCTCGCCGACCAGAAAGCAGCGACTGGCGTGGGCGCCACGTCCCACCCGGCCCCTGAGTTGGTGCAGTTGGGCGATACCGAACCGGGCGGCGTCGAGCACCACCATCACCGTGGCGTTGGGGACGTCCACGCCCACTTCGATGACCGTGGTGGCCACCAGCACGTCGAGCGCCCCGGAGCGGAAGAGGCGCATCGTCTCCTCCTTCTCGGCCCGACCGACCCGCCCGTGCAGGAGCCCGACCCGCAGGTCGGCCAACGCCCCGGTCGAGAGGTCAGAGAACACCTTCTCGGCTGACCGCACCTGGAGGGCCTCGGACTCGTCGATGAGCGGACACACCACGTAGGCCTGCCGACCGGCCGCCACCTCGTCACGGACCGCCGACCACACCTCATCCTCGTCGGACAACCATGCGGTGGCGATGGGGGTACGGCCCGGCGGCATCTCGTCGAGCACCGAGACGTCCAGATCGCCGTAAACGGTCATGGCCGCCGTGCGCGGAATCGGGGTGGCCGTCATCACGAGGACGTCGGGCGCCGTGCCGTCCCGGTTCTTCTCCCGGAGCGCAGCCCGCTGTTCGACGCCGAACCGGTGCTGCTCGTCGATGACCACCACGCCGAGCGAGCCGAACTCCACCCCCTCCTGGATCAGGGCATGGGTGCCGATGACCACGTCGACACCACCGGCCACCAACTCGGCGGCGATGCGGCGGCGTTCGGCCGCCGTGGTCCGGCTGGTCAGGAGGTCAACCTTCAGCGGGCGTTGGCCGAGCAGCGTCGCCGGGTCGGGAACGGTCATCCCGTCCAGTAGCTCAGCCACCCCGAGGTGGTGCTGTTCGGCCAGCACCTCGGTGGGTGCCATGAAGGCGCCCTGGTGGCCACCTCGGACCGCCGTCAACAGGGCGGTCACCGCCACCACCGTCTTGCCCGACCCCACGTCGCCCTGCAGGAGGCGGTGCATGGGCCCTGGTCGAGCCAGATCGGCGGCGATCTCGTCGATGGTGCGGCGTTGGGCCCCGGTCAACTCGAATCCCAGCCGACCGTGGAACTCGGCAACCAGGTCTGTGCCCCCGTCGATCGGTCCCGACGCGTGGGCGATGCCCACCGACGTCCGCTCCAGTTCCACCTTGCGGCGCACCAGGGCCAGCTGGATGCGGAGCAGTTCGTCGAACACCAGCCGGCGACGGGCCTCGGCCATCTCGGCCATCGACTCAGGCCGATGGATGGCCCGGTAGGCATCGGAACGGTCCACGAAGCGGAACCGGGCCCGCACCTCGCCGGGCACCGGGTCGGACAGCCCGCGGACGGCCATGGTCCGTCGGAGGGCCTCACCCACGATGGAGTCGACATCCCAACTGTGGAGGCCGGCGGTGTCGGACTGCGGATACACGGCGACGATCCGACCGGTCCGATCACCGATCAGGTCGACGACCGGACCAACCATCTGGAGGGTGCCCTGGTACTCGTCGGCCTTTCCAAACACCACGGCCTGCATTCCCTCGACCAGTTGACGTTCCCGCCACGGCTGGTTGAAGAAGGTCAGCCGCAGGTTGCCCGTCTCGTCCGACACCCGGACCTCGACCAGCGACCGACCCTTGCGGGTACGCCGGGCGGTGACCCGATCGACCCGGACCAGGACCATGCCCTCGACGCCCGGTTCCAGTTGAGCCACCGTGGCCTCCCGGCTGCGGTCCAGGTACCGGCGGGGATAGAAGCCCAGCAGGTCCAGGATGGACTCCACCTCGACAGCCGCCAGGGCCTTCGCCCTGGCCTCACCCACCCCGTTCAGGTCGGTGACCGGGCGGCCGGCAAGTTCCCGAAGGGTGATGCCCTCGTCGACGAGAGGCGGTTCGACCACAGTCGGCGGCGACTACTCGACGCCCAGGTAGTAGGGGTACAACGGCTGCCCGCCGTCGTGGACCTCGACCTCGACGTCGGGATGCTCGGCCCCCAGCCAGGCCACCACGGCGGCCGTCGTGGCCTCGTCGGCGTCCTCGCCGGCGATGATCGTCACGATCTCGTGATCGTCGGCGACCAGCACGGCGAGCAAACCAGTGGTGGCGTCGAACGCCGTGTCGGCGACCACGCTGACCTTCCCACCGGTCAGGCCAAGGTGGTCGCCCTCGGTGATGTCGCCCACGTCGCTGCCCGAGTCGCGTACCGCCACGGTCACCTCGCCGGCCACCACCGCGTCGGCCGCCGCGGCCATCGAGCCCATGTTGTCGTCGGCCGTCCCCTGCGGGTCGTACTCCAGAAGCGAGGCGAAGCCCTCGGTGATCCCCCGGGTCGGCACCACCCGGACCGACTTGTCGGTCTGGGCGTCGACCTGGCCGGCCACCGCGATGATGTTCCCGTTATTGGGGAGGAGCACCACCTCATCGGCCGGCACGGCCTCCACGGCTGCCAGAAGGTCAGCCGTGGACGGGTTCATGGACTGGCCGCCGAGCACCACGCGACGCACGCCGAGTGACCGGAAGATGTCGCGGATGCCGGGACCGTTGGCCACAGCCACCACGGCACACGGCACCGGCTCGCCCACGTCACCATCGTCGCCGGCCATCTGATCGCGCACCCAGGCCTGTTCCTCGACCTGCTCCCGAACCTCGTCGAACAGGTCGGTGACCCGTATCCGATGGGGACGCCCGACGGCGATGCCGGCCTCGATGGCCCCGCCGACGTCGTTGGTGTGGACGTGGCAGTTCCAGACTCCATCGCCTCCCACCACGACGACGGAGTCGCCCAGGGCGGCCCAGGCAGCCTTGAAGCCGTCCACGGCGTCGTCCGGGGAGTCCAGGAAGTACATGACCTCGTACCGGGTGCCGAGATCTACACCGTCTCCTCCGAGGTGGGCATCGGGACGGTCGCCGCCGGTCGGCAGGGGGGCGTCGACCTCGGCCGGCTCGGGCAGGGCACGACCGTCGATGGTCGTCAGGGCGGCATCCAGTAGGAGCAGGAACCCGCTCCCTCCGGCGTCGACCACGCCCGCCTCGGCCAAAACGGGCAGCAGCTCGGGGGTCCGGGCCAGACTCTCGCCACCGGCCACCCGGGCCGCCTCGGCCACGCCCAGCAGGTTGGCTCCGGTATCGGCCGCGGTAACCGCGGCCTCGGCCGACTCGCGCACCACGGTCAGGATCGTCCCCTCCACCGGCGTCATGACCGCGCCGTAGGCGGCGGTCGACGCGGCAGCCAGGCCGTCGGCCAACAGCCGCCCGTCTATGGACCCCGCCCCACCCACGGCATCCGGAGCGCCCACCGGAGAGAACGTGGCCGAGAGCCCCCGTAGCACCTGGGAGAGAATCACCCCGGAGTTGCCCCTGGCACCCATCAGCGAGCCGTGGGCGATGGCCGCAGCCACCGCGTCCATGTCGGCGCCGATGTCGAGGGCGTCGAGATCAACGCACACCGAGTCGACGGTCATCGTCATGTTGGACCCGGTGTCGCCGTCGGGCACCGGATAGACGTTCAGCAGGTTCAGAGTCGGCCGATGGACGACGAGGGCGTCGCGAAAGGAGCCCATGATGGCACGCAGGCCGGCGGCATCCAACGAGGAGGCGATCACGGTTCACGAGCGTAGCCAGCGACGCCCGACCGCCCCCGGAGTGCATCCGGGTGACCGACGACCAGTGGACCGCCACCCACGACGACACCACCGATCGGCTCCCACGGTTGGAGACCCCCCACGGGTCGCCGTAGCCTTGCGACGTTGTCGAGACCGGTCCCAGACCGACCGGTCCCCTATCGAGGTGTTGTGATGGCGTCCGTCTGTGAAATCTGTGGCAAGAAGCCCTGGTTCGGAAAGTCCGTAAGCCACTCCCATCGGCGGACCAACCGTCGCTGGAACCCGAACATCCAGCGGGTTCGTGCCGTGGTGGGCAAGTCCACGAGACGCATGAACGTCTGCACCGGCTGCATCAAGGCCGGAAAGGTCGTCAAGGCCGGCCACTGAGCCGGACGACGGTCGCGGGGGCTGACGTGCAGGGAGTGGTCAAGTCGTACGACCCGGGAACGGGCGACGGCGTCCTCATCCGTGAGACCGACCTGGCCGAGTTCGACCTGGCCGACGGCGCTCTCGACGGCTCCGTGTTCCGTATGCTCCGACAGGGGCAGCGAGTCCTGTTCGTCCTCGACGGCGAGCAGCGGGCCACCTCGCTTTCGCTGGGTTCCGAGGTCGACATGGGCACCCCCGACATCGGCTGACACCCGCCGCCCGATCGGGCACGGCCCGATCCGTCGGACCCCGACGCACCGGGCCCCGTGACCGGTTCCATAGACCGGAGTCACACCTGCTGAAACGCGAATCCGCCCCCTCCGTGTGGCATCGTCGTGGCACGCCCACGACCGAGAGACACCATGGCGGCAGCAGGCACCACCCACCCCACCGACAACCGGGCCCTCATCGCATGGGTCGAGGACTGGGTACAGCTTCTGGCCCCGGACGCCGTCCACTGGTGCGACGGCTCGGCCGACGAGGCCGACCGCCTCTGCGGTGAGCTCGTCGAGGCAGGCACCTTCCGCCGACTGAACGAGGACCTGCGCCCGAACTCGTACTTGGCGTTGTCCGATCCCGGCGACGTGGCCCGGGTCGAGGACCGCACCTACATCTCGACCGCCAACCCGATCGATGCCGGCCCCACCAACAACTGGCGGGACCCGTCCACCCTCAAGACCGAGATGCGCGAGCTCTACCGGGGCTGCATGCGCGGGCGGACGATGTACGTGGTCCCGTTCTCCATGGGACCGCTGGGTTCGCCCATCGCCCACATCGGCGTACAGCTCACCGACTCGCCCTACGTGGTGGTCGGCATGCAAACCATGACCCGCATGGGGTCGGCCGTGGTCGACGTGCTGGGCGACGACGACTTCGTGCCCTGCGTGCACTCGGTGGGCGCCCCTCTTGAGATCGGCCAGGCCGACGTGCCGTGGCCGTGCGACGCCGACAACAAGTACATATCGCACTTCCCCGAGACGCGGGAGATCTGGTCGTACGGATCGGGCTACGGCGGCAACGCCCTGCTGGGCAAGAAGTGCTTCGCCCTTCGCATCGCCTCGACCATGGCCCGCGAGGACGGCTGGCTGGCCGAACACATGCTGATCCTGGGCCTGACGTCGCCCGAGGGTCAGAAGACCTACGTGGCCGCGGCCTTCCCCTCGGCATGCGGTAAGACGAACATGGCCATGCTGGTGCCCACGCTGCCCGGCTGGACCGTCGAGACCATCGGCGACGACATCGCCTGGATGAAGTTCGGCGACGACGGCCGGCTCTACGCCATCAACCCGGAGGCCGGCTTCTTCGGCGTCGCCCCGGGTACCTCGAACGCCACCAACGCCAACGCCATGGCCACCCTGTGGGGGAACTCGGTGTTCACCAACGTGGCCCTCACCCCCGATGGCGACGTCTGGTGGGAGGAGATGACCGACGAGACGCCAGCCCATCTCACCGACTGGCAGGGCCAGCCCTGGACGCCCGAGTCCGACGGCCCGGCCGCTCACCCGAACGCCCGGTTCACCACCCCCGCCGCGCAGTGCCCGTCGATCGCCCCCGAGTGGGAGGACCCGGCCGGCGTGCCCATCTCGGCCATCCTGTTCGGAGGCCGGCGAGCCACCAACGTGCCGCTGGTGACCGAAGCCCGCGACTGGGACCACGGCGTGTTCCTCGGCTCGATCATGAGTTCGGAGAAGACGGCGGCCGCCGCGGGCGTGATCGGCCAGGTCCGATTCGATCCGTTCGCCATGCTCCCGTTCATGGGCTACAACGTCGGCGACTACTTCGCCCACTGGCTGTCGATCGGGGACCACGCCGAGCCGTCCCACCTACCGAAGATGTTCTGGGTGAACTGGTTCCGCAAGGACGCCGACGGACGCTTCCTGTGGCCGGGCTTCGGCGACAACAGTCGGGTGCTCGAATGGATCGTGGATCGGGTGTCGGGGCGGGGCGAGGCCACCGAGACCCCCATCGGCCTGGTGCCCACGTTGGACGCCATCGACCGCACCGGACTGGATCTGGACGACGCCACGATGGCCAGGCTGCTGGCCGTGGACCCGTCCTCGTGGAGCCACGAGGTGGCCCTCATCGACGAGCACTACTCGATGGTCGGGGACCGCCTCCCCAAGCGCCTAGAGGCTGAGTTGGACGACCTGCGCGACCGGCTCGACGCCGCCCACTAGACGGCCCGTCGGTCCCCCGCCGTCAGGCGGCAACCAACATGGCGCGGATGCCCAGGCCCATGAGGAAGAGGCCGGCGAACCCGTAAAGCAAGTGCCGGTGGGGTCGCATGGACTGGCGGTAGCTGTAGACGATGCCCACCACGATGAGGGCCACGAAGCCGTAGAAGAGGTGGAACTGCGGCGGATCGATGTCCTGGCCGGCCACCAGGCCCACGCCCATCGTGACCTGCACGGCGATGGCCACCTGGACCAGCGCGGTGAACCACCACAGTGCGCGGCCCCGCAACGCATCGACCCGATGGGCCGACAGGGCCCACACGCCGGCCAGGCCGTTGCCGATCACCATCACCCAAGCGAACCCCTCATGGAGGTCGCGCAACGAGCCGAGCACCGAGACCATGTTCATTGGCTCATCTTGCCAGCAGCCGTCGCGGGGTCACCGTCATTGGAACAGCCATCACGCCAGCAACAGGCCGTGGCGCTGGGAACCCCCGTCACGGGGATGGTCCGGATCGACGAACCACTCGGTGCCGAAGGCCATGGCGAACGCCTCGTCCGGCATGGCCAGGAAGAACGAGTCGTCGGCGATCTGGCTGGCATGGGCCCGCATGGCGGCCCGCTTACGAACCAGCACTGAAGTGACGTCGACGCCGTGGGTGATCTCGGCATCCGGCATGCCGAAGGAATCCGACTCGGCACGCTCCCGACGGAGTTCCAGCATCGCCTCGTCGGGCCATGCCTCCTCGCCGGCGGCCGCCGCGGTCTCGGCCGCCTCCACCACGGCGTCGATCGAGGTCCGGATGACGTCCCGGTTCATGGTCACCCACCGGAGGCGGATCGGACGACCGCCGTCAGCGGCCCTCCGTCGCGCCCAGTTGGTCCCCACCCGATGGACCTGGATGTGGTCGGGATGGCCGTACCCACCGTGCGAGTCGTAGACGACCAGCACGTCTACCTCCTCGTCGGCCAGCACCGTTCCGAGCCGGTCGGTCGCCGACTCCACGTCGGCCTGCCAGAAGCATCCGGGGTAGCCGTTGGCCGGGTCCTCGGCCATGCCGCTGTCCCGGTAGTCGAGGAACGCCACCCGGGCCACGCCCAGGATGGACGCCGCCTCGTGGACCTCGGCGGTGCGTCGATCACCCAGTGCCTCACCGTCGACCAGCACGCCGGCCACCGGTTCGCCCTCCTCGCCGCGCGTGGCCACCACGAGGACCACCCGGTGACCCTCATCGGCCATGCGAGCCATGGTCCCGCCCGAGGCCAGCGCCTCGT
>Ga0315329_10000333_pt1 | contig 18249 bp, 20 predicted proteins | sample M150032315metaG_FD_203459 | JGI IMG/M metagenome (GOLD analysis project Ga0315329, IMG submission 203459) | Ammonia-oxidizing marine archaeal communities from Monterey Bay, California, United States - M1 500m 32315 | ecosystem: Environmental > Aquatic > Marine > Coastal | place: USA: California...
AACTCGGCAATTGGATTCATCTTTCCAAGTGAGTCTATTTAAGAAAATATTATTTGATTCTAAAAAATACATTTTGGGTAATTCCCATCTTGATCTTGAACTTCCTTTTTCAGTTAAAATTAAATCTTTATGTGTTTTTTTAAAAAGTCCATGTCCACTTATAGGAAAAGATTTTTGATTTAAAGTTAAATTTTTTTTAGCAATATATATTGCGTTATTTGTATATCTCGATGTGTCCCCATAACCATGAGGATGCTGAATATTAAATTTATCCAAAAAATCTTTTATTTTAATATCTCCTTCAATAATATTCTCTATCTGTAACCATCCAAATAAATGATGAAGATCTTTACCTTTTTTAGTAAACTCCTTGAACCAACCAAAAAATAAAAACAAATCTTCCGAACTAACTTTATTATTTTTTAATTCTGTTTGAGATGAACTTGCTTGACCAAATATTCCAATTTCTTCTGACAAAAGTGGATCATAGTGACAATAATTATGTGGTAATACAGATTTTACAGATGATTCTTTTAAAATATCCTTTCCTGTCATTCCATTAAATTTTAAATCTTGATATCTAGTTGGGGATGGAAATTTTTGAGGAATTGGTATTGAAAAAAGTTTTCCATCAGAAAATATAGGAGATGCTGTTCCACCAGCAGAGGAATCAAAACCCTTTCTACTAAGAATAATTCTATTCATACCTATGATTTTTTGATGTTTTTGATCAATTCAAAGCTAATGTCATGATCTTTTTTATTTTCTATATCCTGTAGCTTGATGTAGTTCGTATTTTAATACAGCTTGTTCTTTAGTTATTAATCCTTCTGAGATTGCTTGAGATAGTTTCCATTTTAATATAGCTTGTTCTTTAGTTATTAATCCTTCTGAGATTGCTTGAGATAGTTTCCATTTTAATATAGCTTGTTCTTCAGTTAACTTGCCCTCCAAGACTGCTTCTTTTAATTGATAAATCATTACCTCTTCGGTTGTCAGAGAATTCTTTTCCAACTTGGAAGGTTCTTCAGCTTCAATGTATTTATCACTGACAAAAATTGTAGTAACAAATATTAATATAGTAAAAAGAATTAATAAAATTCTAATTCTTAATTCTTTATTCTCTTTTAAAAATATTTTTTGCATTTCTAAATGATATCAAGCAAATAATTAATTCAAAACTAATGTCCTAATCTTTTTATTTTTTGTTTTTAGGTATATATGGCTATATACCTACTAATTTGCCCAGCTTAATAATTACCAATGAAAGCAAATCATCGATTATTTTGTGCACTTGTCAAACGCCATATAGAAGATTGTTTTTCATCAGTTATCAAGTAAATTTCACCACTACTATTTACTTCAATATCCCTTAATCTTCCTATCTTATCCTTGAAAATTATTTGCTTTTTTACTACCTTTCCTTTGCGCATCTCTAGCTTGACTAGAAGTTTGTATTTTAGGGATGTCACAAGAAGATTTTGATCCCAACCTAAGAACTCATCTCCACTGTAAAATATCATGTCTCCAGGAGCTATAGATGGAACCCAAGAAATTATAGGAAGCATAAATTCATCAGAAAAACTATCCCCATCGCCAATTTTAGTTCCTGTATAGTTTGTTCCTCCCCAACCAATTTTATTCCATCCATAATTTTCTCCACCAACAACTTCTCCTATAAAATCTCCTCCCTTAGCACCATGATTTGAAATGAAAATTCTACCATTAGGTGAAATTGACATTCCTTGAGGGTTTCTCACACCAACCATAAATAATTCTGGAAGGATAGTAGTAACATTTCTTGGATTATCTGCAAAAGAACCATCAAGATTTATTCTTATGATACTTCCAGCATGAGAATCTAATTCTTGAGCAATGATACCCTGTCCTCGCTCTCCTATAGAAGCGTATAAGTGATCATCTTTGATGAGTAATATTGATCCAAAATGCTTAGTATCTGAAAAGTAAGGAATTGCTTCAAATATAATCTTAAAATTATTAACTTGTCTGTAGGGAAAGGTAAATTCTCCTCGTCCGATAGCTGTAGTGTAATGTCCATCTCCATTATCTTTAGTAAATGAAACATATAGATAGTTTTCGTGTAATAATAAATCAAGCAAACCTCCCTGACCTACTTTCAGTGATGGAATATTATGAGAAACTAAATGGTGTTCTTTTGTAATATGATTTACAAAGGTTATTTTTCCATATTTTTCACTTACTAGCAAATCATCAGATTCAAGAATTTCGATTGCCCATGGATTATCAAAAGTTTTTGTAAGATCAATTTTTTCAAGTCTTATTTCATCTTGATTTATTATTTCATAATCTTGAAAATTACTAATGATTTCATAATTCTGATTAGGTGTATAACAACTAACAAATTGAAAAGTAAAAATGGATATAAAAAATAAAGTTTTCATAATAATTACAACTATAAAATATTTATCGGCTTAACTACAGGGTGTCTAACGTTTCACCGTCTCCAATAATTCAATGACTGTTTTAATCATAAGCTTGAATATTTACAATTTTAGTTTCTTTATCAAAGGTGATAATGTGTCTCTCACTACTTTTGGTCAAAAAAATAACGATCCAAACTATTCCCCAAAATCCAGTAGCTAAAGTTAAGATTGCATGTAAGATGTGTGATATTTTTTTTTGTTTTGAAACTACAACTGCATCTTCTTGATCAAGTTCTATAGACCAACCTTTTAAAACATAATCCACTTTTGCCTCTTTTATAGTTTTATATATAAATCTTTCTTTCATAATTACAACTATAAAATATTTATCAGCTTGACTACAGGGAGAATAATTCAATGACCGGTTTAATATTGGGGGATTTGTTTTGAAATTATTTATTTAATAGATAATAGTAATAAAAAATCTATTTAACAAAAAATGAACGAGGAAGAAAATGACAGAAAAAAAAATGTTAGTGCTTAATATGGCTTTAGAAGAAAATCCATCAATTATTCAAGATTATATTAACTATCATGAAAATGTGTGGCCAGAAGTGATAAATGACCTAACAAATAGACCTATAGGTAGAATGAGAATATATAATAGTGAAAACAGATTAGTTATGTTATTAGAGGTGAACAATGATTTTGATCTTAGTGATGGGATTCATATAGAACCTCCTATTCCGAAGGTCAAAGAATGGTCCACTATTATGAGTAAATTGGGTAAGAAACTAGAATCTGGTAAACTTGATTCATGGACTGATATGAATATGGTTTTTGATACAAATGAGTATTAGGATAAATTTCCTAAATAAATAAAAATGAAAATAACTAATATAACTGCATTTCCAATAAGAATTCCAAATGAATCGGATGATGGTAGAAAAATAAATACCAAAAATCTAAATACTGCAATGCTAGCTAATAAGGATCTGCCTGTAAAAGATTACGAGAAACAGGAATCTAAACAACAGAAAAAAAATAAAAAAAGACATTTAGATGCCAAAGCTTTAGGAACTTACGACTCAGAAATAAAAGATATGGGGATTTATTATGTTGATGAAGGTTCTAATACTTCTATTTACTCCAAATTTCATGAAACTACTGTAGTAAAAATTGAAACAGATTCAGGGATAATAGGCTGGGGAGAAGCTCAATCGCCAGTAAGTCCAAATACAACTGCCACAATTATTACAGATATAGTTACCCCTTTAACTATTGGTAAAAATATTTTTGATGTTGAAGCTATTTGGCATAAGAATTACTCTGCCAAAAGAGAAAGAGGTCATTACACAGGATTTTATATAGATGCTATTTGTGGAGTTGATATAGCAATATGGGATGCTATAGGAAAAGCATTAAATATGCCAACGTGTCAAAGTATGGGAGGGATTCACCGAAAAAAAGTTCCTCTATATAACGGTATAGGAGGAACTCATCCAGAAGAAGTTGCAGACCAAGCTGAATGGTCAGTAGGTAAAGGATATAAATTTCTTAAAATGCATTTAAAAGAAGATCTAGAAACGACTGTGGAAATAGCTGCAAAAGTTAGAGAACGCGTTGGAGATTCAATCGGATTAATGGCAGATGTACACATGGGTTTTGATACTTTCAACGCTATTAAACTTGGAAAAGAGTTAGAAAAATTAAACTTATTATGGTTAGAATCTCCATCTGATCCAATTGACATACCTGGGCTATGTGAAATATCTAGATCTTTAGATATGCCAATAGCTAACGGAGAATGGACAAGAACAAAGTATGAAATGAGAGAAATATTTGAAAAAAGAGCTTATGATATTTCAATGCCTGATATAGCAAGGACTGGACTTACTGGAGGAAAACAAATCGCAACAATAGCTGAGTTATATAACATCCCTGTTGCTCCACACGTTGGAGGAGGTGGAATTGTATCAATAGCTGCAACTCTTCAATTTTCATTGGGTACACCTAACTTCATGATTATGGAACATTCAGAACAAGGACACGCCGTTAAGGCTATGATACTTTCAGATAATTTTGATGCATCTGAAGGTCAATATGAGCTTCCAGAAAAGCCTGGTCTGGGTATAGAAATTGACGAAAATAAAGTAGAAAAATATAAAATTGATCCTTCAATTTAACTAGATAAAGACATCTTTTCTCTGTTATAAGCCAAGAATAAATTATAGAATTTTCAATAATTCATAATCTTATAAACAAAGGAGTTAATACTATGCGAGGTATAGCTTTCAAAGGAAATAGTATTGCCGAAGTAATTGATTACCCAGATATCGCGCCAGGGCCAGAACAAGTTTTAATCAAATTAAGATCTTCAGGCCTGTGTGGATCTGATTTCATGTCATATCGCGATAAATCACCGAATGAACATAATGGAGAATTAAGAAGACCTGGACACGAGCCTTGTGGAGAAATAGTAGAGCTTGGCCCAAATGTTAAAGGTTTATCAGTGGGTGACCGAATAATTCAACATCATTATGAAGGATGTCGGGAGTGTGATTATTGTCTTACTGGCTGGCAACAACTTTGTGAAGTAACTGATAAAAAAGAATATTATGGACGTTCAATGCATGGTGGACATGGTGAATATATGGTTGCCCACCAATCAACTTGTGTTCCACTTCCTGATGATCTCTCATTTGAAATTGGTGCTTACCTTGCCTGTGGAGCCAGTACTGCATTTCAAGCACTTAAAAAACTTGAGATATCAGGTCGAGATACCGTTGCTGTGTTTGGACAAGGCCCAGTTGGCTTAGCTGCAACAATATTTGGTAACGAAATGGGAGCAAGAATAATTGCAGTAGATATTTCAACAGAAAGACTAAAAATGGCTTCTAATCTTGGTGCGTGGAAAACAGTCAACGCAAGTTCTGGAGACGCTCCAGAACAAATCAAGGAACTTACTAATGGAAATGGAGCTGACTCAACACTTGAAGCAGCAGGACTTTCAGTAACAAGAATTGCAGCAGTTGAATCTACAAGAGTATTTGGAAAAACATGTCTTGTTGGCGAAGGTGGAGAAGTAACATACGAACCTACTCCACACATTATTCATAGACATTTGACCATGTTAGGTTCATGGACATTCTCTACTTTTGGATTATCTGAAGCCGCAAGGTTTACTGCTGAACGAAAAATTGCACTAGATTCAATTATTACCTCTCGTTCAAATATAGAAGATGCACCAAGTGCTTATAAAGAATTTTCTAAAGGTGCCCCTGGAAAGTTTGTTATCAATTGGGACTAAAATTAGAAATAAATATGACCACCCAAATACTTTAATCCATTATCACAATTTAAGGTTACAATTTTTTTACCTGGGACTATTTTATTTAATTTGACTATTGAGGTATTGCTTATTGCATCCAATGGATTTATTTGTTTATTCATAATTTTTTTCAAACATCCTCACCATTGTATGAACGTAGGTATATGTGTCTCAATAAGATGATTTCACATGACTATAAAGTTATTTTAGAACAGATAAAAGGATTCCTATCATAAACTTTATAAAGTGGCATGAAATTTTTTATATAATTTATTTGAAACCTTGTCCAATATAACAAAAGGAATTGGAGAATAACATGGATAAAGACAAAAAAACCAATAAAGAAATATTTGATGAAATTTTAAAGAAAAAAAAAGAGAAAATTGATGAAAAAAACTACAATAATAACAAAGAAGCTAAAAGCTCAAATTTTTCAAAAATTAGATCTAACTCACCTCAGCGAACAGGAAAAGGAAGAAGAGGAAAATAGTTAACAAGAAAAAAATCCAAGTTTGGTTGTATTGTTATTTTAGCAGCAACGACATTTCCTAAAATGGAATCTGATGATTCAGCAAGAATATTTATCAAACATCACAATTAGAAATTAATTGTCTATCGAGATCAGATTCTGACTTATTTCCAAAAGTAGAATGAATTAAATTATAGGTTTCCTAAAAAATCAGATTCTCTAGTTGCTCTTATAATCATAAGTAAATGACTATAATCGTATTATGTATGAAATTTTTTCACAATATTTTCCTCTTTGGATTTTCATATTAATAATGGTAGGTACCCCAGGTCCTGCTAACTTATTATTACTTTCTTCTGGTGCTCAAAATGGCTTTATTAAGACAATTCCTTTCATATCTGGGTTGGTATCGGGTAAGTTATTTTTGAATATTTTATTTTCATTAGGTTTGGGCATCATAATTAGAGATTATTCAATACTATTAAAAATCTTTACTTATATCAGTGTTATTTATATGATTTGGCTTTCTTTGAGAGGTTGGAATGCTCATAAAAAAGAAATCTATAATGAAAGTATTCTTGGGTATAAAGAAGGGTTATTCGTTCATCCGTTAAGTCCTAAAACTTGGGCTATGTGTTTAATTGCTTTTTCAAAATTTACTGAGGGTTTCACAGGTATTTTTGAAATTTATTTTTTAGTACCCACTAGTTTTTTTGTATTGCAAATCGTTTTTCATAATTTGTGGTGTCTTATTGGTGATTCAATTAACAAAACAATAGGATTAAATAGTTATTTGAATCGAGTCTTAATTTTTATAACAGTAGGAACTGTAGTTTGGGCAATTTTATTCGTTAATTAATAAAAATTATTTCATAAACAAATCAAATCAGACATAGTTGATTTATATGATTTTTAGTATCTGTTTAAAATTAACCGTGAGCAAATTCTACATGAGAAAAATGGGGAGTTCTTTGAGGTTTTCCTACAATGAGCGTATTAAAAAGGGAGACGAGTGTGTAGTATATACGTATAGATACTACACACAAAAAAATAAAAACTTCCAGACATTATTATGTGGAGAATAAAGAAAAAATATATTAAGGCATTAGTTATTGGAGTAATATTTACTTTAGTTATTTTTGTAGACATGCCTTTGAACTCGAATGTAATCTTATTATTGATTATAGTAATAGGAATTTCTTATTTACTAATAAATAAAAGCGTAAATCTTAGATTGATAGAAGAAAGAAAACACTCTTACCAAAAAGATCTTCCTTATATCAATGATTGGTTGAGAGATAAGGAGGAATATGAAGAGGAGATGGATGTAATTCAAAAAATTTTATTTTACAATAATCCATTCTATGCTTCAGAAAATGTAAGAAAACATTTAAAAAACGTTATAGTTGACGGAGTTGAAACTGGGAAGTTTTTGGATGACTTCGAAGGATGGGATGATATTCAGAAATATCGAAAGACTTGGAAAGAGATAATAACATTCACACCAGAATCAATGTCAAAAGATAGATTAATAAAAGCTAGAGACATACTAAAAAAATATGAAGACATAAGTAGGAATGAACAAGGTTGGCTCATTACCAAAAATTATTTACGTGATTTTAATTGGACTTGGAATGATTCTATTAAATATAGATTACGTGGTAACGAAATAACCCCTGAGGAACAAGCCGAAATTTATAGAAATTTCAGAAGAGAAAGAAAAATAGAAGTAATAAAAAAAATAGGAGAAAGAAATAGGAAAAAACAAATGAAAGAATTAAAAGACAAGATAAAGTTCTAGAGATCAACATTGAGAAAATTAAATATGAAATTTTTTCTTAAAAATAAAAAAAATAATAAAGAATCAAGTAAAATACGTATTCCTAAACAAACAATAATTATAGGACTTGTTGCCTTAATTATATGGATATATAGAATATTAACCGACTAGGATACAAAGGATTAATCTATAGTGGTTATCAAATACACAAAAATTAATGATAACCAATTAGATTTAGAAAGAGATAGAAAGTTTTTTAAAATTATACGAAGATGCAGAATTAGATCAACGATAGAAATAATTTTGAACGAAGGTGAGTGATATTAGTTTATTTTAGTAATTATTCAAGATTCATTCTCAAAATTTCTAAATCCATTCTCATTAGATCAAGATTAAGTTGATCTTCAAGATTTTTTTTATCTAACTCTAACTGTTTTTTCAATAATTGTGATTCATTATTTTTTAAATACTCCAATTGTAATTCGACACCTTCAATTTCTCTTTTTGTATGAGCTTCCATTTGTTTTTTTTCCAACTCAAGTTCACTTTTACGGATTTGGGGATTAAATTGTCCTCCACTCCAAGGATCACGATTTTCTAAGTTGTTTCCATTTTGCTTTTTATCATTCTTATCAAAATATTCGATAGTTATAATAGTTGAAGCATAAATCGAAAGTATCAAAAGTATAAATGAAATTATAGTTATGTAAATTTTGAACATATTATTTAATATTATTTATAAAGATAATATAACACGATTAGTGAATATCGAAAATCTATTGGTAAAGGACCAACAAATCATTAATTCAAAATAGATGTCGATGTCCTGATCTTTTTATTCTTTGCAACACTTATTTTTGGATAAATTTGAACAAAAGATTCTATGGCACCAAATTCTTTGTATAAAGCTAAAAACATTTCAGATAGGTCTTGGGCATCTTTTTGACTTTTATACATTTTCAAAGCTGAAATTTTTTCTTTCGATTCCAATGTTATGTCTACATTATGTGTGGGCGATTTTTCAATCTCACTTAAAATCATATTAAATCTTTTTACGAAATCCATGTTTGCTGCCAAATAAAAAAGTTTGATATGTTTATTTTCTTTTTTATAAAGATTGAATGCAGACGTAGCAGCTTTATGAGTTTCAATATGATCTGTATGATCCGAAAAACCTTTAGGTCCAAATGTGATTACTATATCTGGAGTTACTTTCTTGTAAACATTATAAATCTGTTCAGATAAAACTCCCGGGAACATTTTTTCTAATTCTTGATCTCCATGTCCTAATTGAAAAGGTATATTGGCTCCCAAATACTTTAATACTTTCTTTTGTTCCGTTTCTCTAAATTTCCCAAGCTCTCCCCTATCTATTTTTAAATCACCTGTTCCTAAATCTCCTTTGTCACCATTTGTAGTAGTACATACATCAACACTATGCCCAAGTGTAGAATATTTAATTATTATTCCGCCACAAGCACTTGTCTCATCATCTGGGTGAGCAAAAACAAGTAGTAATTTGAATCTTTTATCAATCATATTGCTCTTCAAAATCTATTAAGAATTTTTTCTTATCAATTCCTCCTCCGTATCCAGATAAGTTTCCGTTAGACCCAACAACTCTGTGGCAAGGAATAATTATAGAAATCGGATTAGAATTATTAGCATTTCCTACTGCCCTATATGCATTTGGGTGGTTAATCTTTCTCGCAATATCGGCATAGGATGCTAATGAACCGTATTGTATATCTATCAAAGAGTTCCAAACTGTTTGTTGGAAAGTTGTGCCCAAAGAAATATCTAAAGGAACATCAAATATTTTTCTTTCTTTTCTAAAATATTCATGTATTTGTTTTTCTACAGTTTTGAGTATGATGTTTTTTTTTCTAACAATTTTTGGCATTGGAAATTTTTTTTCGAAAGATTGTAATGAATCAGAAAATTTCAACATTTTTAGATTTTCATTATCTGCCAATATAGACAGGCTACCTAAAGGAGTTTCTATAATCGAATAGTTATAATACATTTTATCTTCCGTACATAAAACAATTGAAACAAATTTTTTCAATATCCATTTGATAAAACGAATTAGATCTTTTTGGATATTTATAATCTCTCATTTTGCGATATTTCAAACATATTATACATTTCTTATGACTAAAATTATTAACATAAATTTCCATTTATAAATAATAATTTCTTTGAAAAATAAATTCTAATCGTATGTCTATTAGTATGTGGCTCTCCCGCCACTTAAATCAAAAACAGCACCAGTAGAATATGAACACTCTTCACTTGCCAACCATGATACTAGAGATGCTACTTCTTCGTGTTTAATAAATCTTTTCCTAGGTATTTTAGAAAGCATATATCCTATATGTTCTTCAGTCATTTGATCAAAAATTCTTGTTTTACCAGCGGATGGAGTTACACAATTAACTGCGATATTATAATCTGCCAATTCTTTACCTAATGACTTTGTTAAGGCAATGACTCCCGCTTTTGCAGAACTATAAGCGACTGCATTTGGATTGCCTTCTTTACCCGCAATAGAAGCTATATTTACTAGTCTTCCATAATTGTTTTCAATCATATGTGGAACAATATACTTACAACAATAAAACACACCATTTAAATCTAAGTCAATGACTTTTTTCCAATCATCTATTTCATAATCCCAGGTTTCAATATTTGGTCCAGTAATTCCTGCATTATTAACGAAAATATCAATATTTTTGAAATCTTCAATTGACTCTTGTGTTGCATTTTTTACTTGATTTGAATCTGTCACATCAACAATGTTAATAAAACAGTTTTTGGAATTATTGATTTCTTTATAGGATTTACGAAGATATTCTTCATCAATGTCCCACATGATAACTTTTGCCCCAGATTTTAAATATCGCTTAGTAATAGCAAGTCCAAAACCTTGTGCAGCTCCAGTAACAATAGCTGTTCTTCCTTTAAGATTTATTTCATTCATCTGAATTTTCCTTTATTTTCAACCCAATTTCTCTACTATTTTTAACCAATAATTCTATTTGATCTTGGGTCATCAAAGTACTTAATGCTCCTGCATTTTTTACTTGCAGCAAAATACCGTTGTTACGCATATAAGAAAATAAAATTTTTGTCATTTCTGTATTATTTTTTATAAAAGACCTATAGTCTCTAATGGTATTTTCATTAAAATTGATCCCAAATAGAGATCCATATCCCGTAACTTGCACTTTTAAATCTATTTCATCAAATACTGATTTTAATTGTTTACGTAATTGTTCTCCTAAAAGATTCATTTGACTATATTTTTCATCAGTAAGTGCATTCATTACTGAAGCTCCTGCTTCCATAGTCAAAGGATTACCATTAAAGGTTCCCGCATGGGCAATATCGTATTTTGGGCTACTGGGATTAAACAAATCCATAATCTCTTCTTTTCCTCCAAAGGCACCTATAGGAAGTCCTCCTCCTATAATTTTTCCCAATGTAGTGATATCCGGAACTATATCAAATACTTCTTGGGCACCTCCCTTTGCGACTCGAAAGCTTTGGATTTCATCAAAAATTAAAACAATTCCTAATTCATAAGTAATGTCTCTTATAAATTTCAAAAATTGTAAATCTAAAGGTAAATATCCAAAGTTAGAAATTATGGGCTCTATTATTATGCAGGCAAGATCATCTTTATATTCATGAATTAGTTTTTTACATTTTTCGACATCATTATATGGCAAAACTATCACATCCTCTAAAATACTTTTGGGCTGATAACTATATTCTGGTACGCCGGGATTAGTTTCAGAATTCAAATCTGACTTTTTAGGATAAACGCTGACCGAAACGTGTTCATGAGTTCCATGATAACCCCCTTCAAATTTAGCTATCTTAGTTTTTTTCGTATAAGATCTTGCTGCCATTAGTGACATCATTGTTGCTTCAGTTCCTGAGTTAGTGAATCTAATTTTTTGTATAGAAGGTATTCTATTCACTAAGATTTCGGCAAGTTTTGTTTGTCCATCTGTAGGAGCACTATATACAGTTCCTAATTTTATTTGCCTGGAAAGAGTACTAACTATTTCAGGTGGAGCATGCCCTAAGATTAGAGTCGTTGCATTTAACATAAAATCAAGATATTTATTACCATCTAAGTCTTTAATATGTAAGCCATTAGCATTATCAACATAAAAAGGATAGGGTTCCATCCATTGAGTAGTTCGGGTATTCCCACCAGGCATGAAATTTTCTGAGGCCTTATGCTTTTCAAAAGATTTTTTTGTATTTTCCAAATATTTCTGGTTTTCAGATTCCAGTAACACGTTTAATTTATCTATCATATGAGAACAATACTCCCAATTATTATTTTAATTTGTAGAACATTATATGATAAAAAAAAGATAATATAGAAAGTCTGATTGAGGATATTAATAAAATCATGAATTTATAACTAGAATTTCCTATTTTAGATTAAACGCATTAATTGAGTATTAGGTACCGAATGAAATGTTAAAAGAAAAACAAAGAGTAGGACTAATAGGTTTCAGTTGTAGCATATTCTAGAAATAATGAAGTAAACTACTGGTGCTATTACCTCCTAGTTATTTTCTCTAGCAATAAAGAAACTGCAAAACAGGAAATAATAGCTACTTATAATTATAACCTACGGTTAAGAATCTTTTCGAAAAGATTCACAAATCTTATCGTTATTTTTTCTTTTCTGTCCAAAAAGAATATATCTCTGATTTTTGCAGCCTAAAGCTTGCTCTAACGGGTGTTCCATAGTTTAAAAGTGATAACCCTTTCCAAGTAACCAAAGTATCAATATTGTCAGATCTTATAGGATCACAATTTGAGAAAGAAAGGTTAGGTAATGGCTCTAAGGTTTTTGCATCTAAAATCTCTACTTCCAATTGCCCTTTTGATGCATTTACATTAATTTTTAGCGTTTCATTAGTTACATTAAATGGCTTAGTTAAAAATTCACCTGTATTTTTTGCAGTCAGTGAAACAAAGCCATCTAGTCTGAGTTTAGCCAATTCTAATGCTCCCATATCTTTGAAATAAGGACGAAATTTTTCAGGATAACTTTCTGCAACACCTCTAAATCTTGCTCCTTCGTAATAAATCCATATTTCATTATTTCTTACTATGGGTGCTCCAGTAACAGCGACTTGACATGTATCATAATTTTTACCATCCCAAGGATCAATTCCTAAAAATATTGACCGATCAGCTACTCTTTTCCATTCATATAGATCTCGAGACATGGCCAGTTCAGTTTGATTTAGACCACAATGATTCATTTGTGGTAAGTCAGGACCAGCTGGATTGAATAATAATGGGAAACCTACATATATCCCCTCGTAAGTCATCAAAGGCATCATGTAAAGCTGTGCAATATAGTCTGCTTCTGAATCTATTGTAGGAGGAGAAAGATAATCAGGATCTTCGACTGCTTTTTTTATTCTTTCTTTTCGGTTTATCTGGTCAATCTCATCCGTATGAAGGACTAATTGAGGGTCTGTCCATTCTAAAAAGTCCTTACTTGTTGAGAGCCATAAAGATCGGCCCCATTCAGTTCTTTTTTTTAGTGTAGCAACAAATTGATTTTGAATGTTGTCAAAAATCATTTGAGATGTATCTTCACTATAAATCCCATCTACATGTGGAAATAACCATTTGAAACCATCAGGAGAGAAAGCTGGGTATCTTCTTTGGAGACCAGAATTACTGAATAATGCTTTATAACGACGATTTTCATCTGGATCATTTTGATCTCTTATAATGTGATGAAAACGTCTTTCTTCTATACTTGGTGGATTTTTTTCACCTCTCCTTCTTATGAAGTCGAGTCTGGAATGATATGCGAGATTGTTTTCCCAAGAACCTCTCCATTCATAAAGACCGAGTGTTGGATATTCCCAGTTTATTCCATCAATAGAAGTAGCATAGTGATAGTCCCCCCATACTGGATCAACTGGTCCTTGAACAGGTGCTTCATCATAAAATCCAGCATACCACCATTCCCATCGATTAATATCCGGATTCCAATTTGGAGAAGTAGAACTCTGCACCATAGTTTGTCCCTTTGATCTGTCTGGGGCTATAACTGTTCCGCATTTCTTAGGTTGATGTAAAACCTTAACTAATTCATGAAGGTTTTCAATCGCATAGTCATCAAGAAAAAGCTGCTTATTACTAAGAGGATCTATAATTGTTGTTCTTTGTTCTGCCAATACTTTTCCTATAAAAAAAGAAGTTTATGTTTTGTTTCATATAAAAACAAATCTTCTAATGATTATTTTATTTGTAGAACATTATATGATAAAAAAAAACATTAAATATATAAAAGTGGAGATATATATGCCTTACGGAGGAAATGATTGGCTTGAATTAACCAAAGAGGAAACTATCGAACCAGAAATTCCTATTTGTGATCCTCATCATCATTTTTGGGATTATAGAAATGAACGTCTTCCCTACCAAAGATATCTACTTCATGAACTTATGAATGATATAAATACTCACAATGTTCAATCTACAGTTTTTATAGAAGCAAGGGCAATGTATAACGATAATGCACCTAAAGATTTCAAACCGGTTGGAGAAGTAGAATTTGTACAAGGACTATCTGCTGCTAGTGCAAGTGGAGTATATGGCAAAAGTAGGGCTGCTTCCTCTATAATTGGACATGCTAATTTGAACTTGGGATCAAAAGTAGAACCAGTTCTGGAAGCATTAATTTCAGCGAGTCCAAATAGATTTAAGGGAATAAGACATATTGTTGCGTGGGATAAAAATAAAGAAGTTCCAACTACTCCTGTCTATAAACTTGAAGAACAAATGTCTACAAATAATTTTATTGAAGGAGCTAAAGTCCTTAACAAAATGGGTTTAACATTTGATTCTTGGATGTATTTTCATCAATTGCCCCAACTATTAAATTTAGCAAAACAAATTCCTACCCTTCCTATAATTGTTGATCATATAGGAGGATTGCTTCAAGTTGGTCCCTACTCACAAAGAAAAGAAGAAGTTATTGAAACTTGGAAAAAGAATATTTCAGATTTGTCAGAATGTCCAAATGTTTCAATAAAATTAGGAGGTTTAGGAATGCCCATTACTGGGCATGATTGGCACCTAAGAGAAAAGCCAGTAGGTTCAAAAGAATTATCAGTACAAATGAAACCTTATTTAGATTATTGTATTGAAAAGTTTGGACCTAATCGAGGAATGTTTGAAAGCAATTTCCCAGTAGATAAAGTGTCTTTTTCATATAGAGTTTTATATAACGCTTTTAAAAAATATTCAAAAAATTTCTCTAAATCAGAAAGATCAGCCATGTTTCATGAGACTGCTGTAAAAATATATGACATAAAATAAATTGAGGTGAAAATTATGGAATACAATAAAATTCTTAGTCAAATAAAATCGGGGAAAACTGCAGTAGGACTTAATATACCTATCAATTCTCCACATATGGTTGAATTTTTTGGATCCATGGGTTTTGATTGGGTATTTATAGATTGCGAACATGGTTCAATGACTGATTCTGAAGCAGAAAATATGATACGAGCTGCAGACTTATATGGCATTGCTCCAGTAGTAAGAGTGCCAGCAAATGAATCACATTTGATATTAAAAATGTTAGATGCTGGAGCAAAAGGGATAGTGGTTCCACACATTGATAATTTTGAAGATGCAATAAAAGCAAGAGATGCTGCTAAATACCCTCCTCTAGGAAAAAGAGGTTCTAACTATGGGACAGGAAGAAATAATAAATACGGTTCTTTAATAAAAAAAACTGAAGAATATTATAAATTTGCAAATGATAATACAATTTTATTTGCTTTAATTGAATCACAAGAAGCTGTTGAAAATATCGATGAAATTTTATCAGTTGATGGCATTGATGCAACATGGTTAGGACCATCAGATATGGCCTTGTCTATGGGACTGCCAGAAAAAGAAGAAATAGATAAAAATCTTGAATTAGTAGTAAAAAGAACTATAGATAAAGGGAAAATATCTGCAGCTACTCATTCAGGACCTAAACTTTTTGAAGAATATGAACATTTTCATAGATTGGGATCAAGAGTATTATCAATAACTGCTCTTTCTCTATTACAAGAATCTGCAATTGAATGGCAAAGCAAGATTAGAAAAATCAAATAAATATGACTTCAAAAGAAATTATTAGAGTCGAAAAGCTAATTAAAAAATATGACGACTTTATTGCCGTAAATGGAATAGATTTTAGTGTAAATGAAGGTGAAATATTTGGATTGTTGGGCCCTAATGGTGCAGGCAAAACAACTACAGTAGAAATATTGGAAGGCATAAGAACTCAGACTTCTGGAGAAGCTATAATAAACGGCATCAATGTTTCAAAAGACACCAAAAAAGTAAAAGAAATCATAGGAGTTCAACTTCAAGAAGCTGCATTTTTCGACAAGTTAACTTTAGTAGAAATTATTGAGATGTTTGGAGTTTTCTATTCAGTAAAAATTGATGCCAAGTCTATTTTAGAAAAAGTCGAGCTTCAAGATAAATTTGAATCATTTTATAAGCCTCTTTCAGGAGGTCAAAAGCAAAGATTGTCTATTGCGGTAGCCCTAATCAATGATCCTAAAGTACTTTTTTTAGACGAACCCACAACTGGTTTGGATCCTCAAGCTCGAAGAAACATGTGGAAATTAATAAAAAACATAAGATCAGAAGGAAAAACGATCATATTAACAACACATTATATGGAAGAAGCAGAAGAATTGTGCGACAGAGTAGCAATAATCGATACAGGAAAAATAATTTCTATTGATACTCCAAATAATTTGATATTAGAGCTTTTAAATTCAGGATTTAAAGGAGAACACAAAATAAAGGATGCAAACTTAGAAGATGTTTTTCTTAATCTCACTGGAAAAAATTTGAGGGAAGATTAATGAAAATCGCTCTTATAATTGCTTTAGCAACCATGAAAATGTATTTTAGGCGATCGCAATCATTTTTTTGGTCTCTGTTTTTTCCTGTGGTATTGATGATTGGGTTAGGTTTCTATGGTTTTGGAGAGTTTTCACCTTCTAAATTAGGAATAATTGATGGTGCAAAAAATCAATACTCCAAAGAATTAATCAAAGCTATTTCTGAAAAAAAATATATCAAAACCGAAATAAATACTAGAGAAATATTTGATAAAAAAGTTTTGGAAGGGAAAATTGATAGTGTACTAGTCATCCCTGATAACTATAACCATAACAATGAAGTAAAGATTACTCTTGAATTTGAAGAATCAAAAGAAATTATTGCTTATTCATTTGAAGATACCATAAACTCCGTTATAAAAATAATCGATTTAGAAAATACAAATAATGAAACTCAAAAGCTTTCAACAAAAATAAAAAATAATAGTAATCAAGGGTACAAAGGATTTTTAGTTCCAGGAATAGTCTCACTAGCCATAATGCAAAGTGGAATTTTAGGAGTAGTCTTTACCTTGATAAGCTATAAATCTCAAGGTGTATTAAGACGCTTACAAGCTACCCCAATATCTTCAGCTCATTTTTTAATAGGTCAATTAGCTAGTAGATTACTAATTATAACAATTCAAACTGTTTTATTATTTATCATTGGGATACTAGTGCTAAACATCAATATAGGACAAGGTAGTATTTTAGCTTGGATTAACATTCTAATATTCTCTTTGCTTGGATCTGTTCTTTTTTTGATTATAGGTCTAGCAATATCTGGAGCATCACCCAATGAAGATTACGCTGCTCCCATCGCAAATTTAATTACTTTTCCCATGATGTTTTTATCAGGAGTATTTTTTGAAAACGATGTTTTACCTTATTGGATTAAAATCATAGGACAAAACTTACCATTGTCCCCACTAGTTACAGGGATGCGTGAATCTTCACTTTATGGCACAAACACACTAGATTTATTGCCAGAAGTTGGACTTATAATACTATGGATAATAGTATGTTTTATTATTGGAATAAAGACCTTTAAATGGGAATAAACCAATTAGGAAAAAAAATTTCTAGGGTTATGTATCATAATTTTTCTTATTGATTTTTTACTTACCCCCATTGATTGTAAGAGGGGTATAAATTTGTTTTTGATAAATAAAAAACCTTCAGGATTGGTAGACTGTCTCTCTTGCTCACTTAAATTTGAAATCAATGATTTATAATTCCAGTCATGACCAAGCATGATTTTATCTTCTAAGCCTCTGTTAATTAATTGAAAAGTAACGTCTGCTCTT
>Ga0315329_10000335_pt1 | contig 18239 bp, 26 predicted proteins | sample M150032315metaG_FD_203459 | JGI IMG/M metagenome (GOLD analysis project Ga0315329, IMG submission 203459) | Ammonia-oxidizing marine archaeal communities from Monterey Bay, California, United States - M1 500m 32315 | ecosystem: Environmental > Aquatic > Marine > Coastal | place: USA: California...
CGGACCAATTACCAATATTCGTTGGCGGTGCCGTAGGACTGGTTGCATTATTGGGAATTTATGCTATAATGAGAAAAGGTATCGAAAAGGTGCCTACCAAAGCAGTGTTTCAATACAGCAAGTATTTCTTTATTGCCCTAGCATTATATTTTGGGTATCAAGGAATAGAGGAGATTTTAGAATTAACGGCTGAACATTAATCACGAAAGGAGTTATTATGTTAGAGGGACATTTTATTCATCCATCAGATTATGCAGAAGCACAGAATAAGGAGCCAGAACGAGATATAGTAATGGTATATTGTCCATCTTGTGGAGATAGAGTTGAATTCAAAGTCTCTCATCCGAACCAGGCTGGCAATCACCATCAAGCAATTAACCTTCTTCCCGCAATTGCTACGTCAATGACTTGGGATAAAATGGATGTTGTTTGTAAAAGATGTTGTTTAGTTCTTGCGGTCGAGCCTGTTATCCAAGACCGAGCAAGAGTTGAATTGAAAGTGAGAATTGATTGTGAAGGGATAGGGCCAGGCCACGAGGCTTGGTATGAGAACTTTTCAGACGAAGGAAATGATTATGACCAGTGAGCAACAAGATAGAAATTATATACCACTCGAGGTAGATAAACTCGAATTCCCACTACAGGAAATCTCCAAGTTGTTAAATACGATTGACAATTTATGTCTGGATGTCAGCAAAATCGAAAAGCATCTAAGCACCAAATACAATCTTACCAGAAAAATGATACGTCAAATTGCAATAGAGTATCACGAGCGAGATTTCACCGAAACATTAACCGAGTTACAGGCACTTCATCGGGAGCACCAGTTGATGATGAATCCTGCCTCGATAATCCGCAAACATCCACACCAGGAGTTATAATGATGTCAGCACAAAGCCGTAGGTTCCACGAAATTTTGGAAGAGATAAAGCAGTTGCACGATAAGAAACAACACGATTATGGAGCAAATGATGATATCTTTGCCAATTTCAGGCTGTCTGCACTATCTGGCATTCCAGCGTGGCAAGGTTCTGTAGTGAGAATGGGAGATAAGTATGCCCGAATCAGTAACTTTATCAAGAAGGGAGAGTTCAAGTATAAAGAAGAATCTATAAAGGACACTCTAATGGATATGGCAATCTATAGTTTGATTACTATGATTCTATTTGAAGAGGAAGAAGAAACTGGTAATAAAGAAGTAGAAGGAGTAGGTCAATTTCCGAAGATGCGAGAGTTAGATTAGGGGTTGACAAACGTGTTATTATAGTGTATAATAGATAGAATTATCACAAGTGGAGAAGTATATGTTAGTACCACCAGAAAAAAGAGAAGCGTATCTACGCACAAAATCACGTTTTTATATAGCAGGATGGGTAGCGGCTGAAGGGAACGAAGCACCTCAGAAGAAGCCCGAACGCGGAGCCCTTAATTGGGAGCATTATTACGCGGACTATCAGACTGGATATGGTGACCAAATCGCCAATTCAGAATGTATGTCAATGGGAGGGAAGAATGTCGGTTAGCATTGGGAATCAATTATATGATACACTTGAAAAAGGCAATAAACTCTACTATTTTCACACAGATATCTGGAAGAGGTTCGACCACGAGGCGGCGTCAGACACGGTCTTGGAAGAGAAGGCAGACTATGTGTTTGAAATCATTAAGCATCCAAGTGGATTCACCACAGAGCAAATTATGATTAAATCCGACCATCGTAGGATGAGCCAAATAAATTACAATTTCGCCCTAAAAAAGACTTGACTTTCTGCAGGAAAGGTTGTATAATGTGTATGAAAGTGAGGTTAGATGTTACTAAAAACTAGATTGATGAATATCGCACCACAAATAATCGACACACCACGCTACGCAGATGAAATACGTGCAATTTTCACGGAACAATTTGAAGACCTTGGAGTGGAAGTAACAACTTACCCGTACGGTGATGAGATTGGGAAAAACCAAATCTCCGCTGCCGGGTTTTTTGAGGCTTCTGAATGGGACTTTGAAGAATTTGACGACCCAATCGACTTGATTAATATCGAACTTCAGTTGATTATGCACTCTGAGGACCATCCGATTTGCATAAATAATAAAGACTGGCAATTCTTAGCACATCAAGTGGAACAAACTATCGCACACGAAATGATACACCGAGACCAGAGTCGAAAACGATTCATTAAAAAAGGCGGTGAGAGTTATCCAATTTATGATGACCATTTAAGCGAGGAAGATAAGCGAATAGTTTATCTAAGCGACCCAGATGAGATTGATGCCTATGCCAACGATGTTGCTCTCGATTTGTTGAAACGATACACGTATATGGCGGCATATGCCCGCTTACGAGAGTACAATAAAATAACCCAAGAAGAGTGTCCAATCCTGTGTGAATATATTGACACGTTTGGATGGAATAGTGAAACCGTTCATACTCTTCTAAAGAAAGCATTAAAGCGGTTGGAGACCTAATATGAGCGAAGCATCAATAACAAAATTTATTTCCCAATGCGTGGCAGAATCGCCTTGCGTTGGAAAGGATGACCCACATTGTAAAATGAATGAAGCGATGACCGCTTGTGTGACTTGTAAGAGAACACTAGCGGAAATTTCTGGATGGGACACGGCTACCAGTTTTGAAGAACGAGAAAAAGTGTGCAAAGAATTACTTGACCGCTAACCCTTTTTGTGTTATAATGATTAAATGATGAATCAAAATTGCGAATTCTGTACCCTTATGTACGGTCCTGACCAACGTAGGGACGACATTACAACAGGATTTAATGATGAATGGATAGCCGTAAGAGATAACTATCCCGTCACAGCAGGACATACCCTCCTCATTCCTCTCCGACATATCGAAACACCATTTGAATTATGGGGTGACGAGATGCTGGCATTTGTACGCATTTTGAAACAGCAAAAACGCCACTTGATAAGCAACGATGAAACGATAGAGGGATTTAACATTGGATTTAATTCTGGTGTTGCCGCAGGACAAACAATACCTCACGCACATTGTCATATGATTCCACGGAGATTTGGTGATGTGGATGACCCAGTTGGTGGAGTAAGAAACGTAATCCCTGGAAAAGGAAATTATAAACTATTTCCTGACCGAAAAGGAACTAAATTATGAGAAAAGTGAATAAGCAACAGGCGTTTCAAGTGTTAATCGAATCGAGAATGCAGGCTGGAATATCATATATTGATGCAATGACTGAATATATGGTAGAACACGAGATTGAACCAAAGCAAGTAGCGAAGTTAATCTCACCAGCATTCCTTGAGAAAGTAACAAAGGAAGCAGTAGCGAACAATGTAATTAAAGACGATGAAGAGAAAGGGAGTGTATTGCCCTTGTGACTGGATTTGAAGCATATCAATTATATGTTTCTCTAAAGCAACATTTCAGTTTACATAACGATTATAACTATGTTAAATACAACGGTAAGTTAAGTAATATCACCGTCAAGACATATGAAAGTCGTAGCGATAAATACTTTTTTGAAGCGTTAGGGAAACGAAAGAGTAAGGACTTACTCCAGTACTATGTGGCAAATTTTGCCAACTATGGTTCTGATGAAGTCTGGATAGGCGACTTGCACTCGAAGGAGTCAGAGGATGTGTATCATCACTGGCAGAAACGAGTACAGTCATTGAGTTATATTTTTGAGGAGGACCTGAAAGAAGTGAATGAGTTCCTAATAGCACGAGGATTAGGATTTGATAGATTGTTTGAAGTCGAAGATGGCGAACATCCTATTATATTTCGGTTCGTTCAGCAAAAGATGATAGAGGTAGAGACTTATATTATTATGGATAAGATTCTAGATTTTAGTAAGCGAATCGCCAGACAAATAAGAGACTCATATATCTTTCCATCCGAGCAATATAGATATGATAGATACGCAGAATTTTTAAACCTAAATAGTGAGAAATACACTAAAATTATGAAGGAGATTTTTTATGCCACAACTAAATGATAATCAATCGACTGACTTCAATCTAAGTAAAAAGACTTTAAAGGGTATGACATATCCTGGAGGTGAAGAGTTAGTCATTAAATTTGAACTAGACGGTGTTGTAGTAGACCAAACATTAGTATATGGAAGTGTACACGAAGCACGGAAAGATTACGATATGTTAATTGATATGCTAGGTGCCGCGGAAAAAACTAAACAACTACTTACGGAAGGCCACGTCCCAGTAGACGATGCTACTTGAAACGATTTTGGCAACAATGATAGGAACGGCTCCAATCGAAATAAATGAAATACCAGGCCATATATCAGTGAAAGGATATGCTTTTGTTATTAGAGAAACAGATTATGGATGTACTTCTGTACCTAGAGAAGATGAGGTTAAATTGAACCTCGGCGATATATGTTATCGTGTAGTAAACGAGCCCGACTTCCACAAGATTGACGACCGATGGGGGTGGTCCCTCTGGGAATGGATGGGCAAAAGAACCAATGGAGATTATGTTAAATGATGAATAAAATTGACCCACTCGGAGATAAGATTAGTTCTATTGAACTTCTACCTGTGGCTCCGTCTGACTTACAAGTAGTCAATTCAGCCCGTGTTTCTATGGGCAAACAAACCAAGAAGTTGACCGATAAAGATACTGGTCTAATCAAGTATTTGGCCAAACACAAACACTGGACACCATTCTCCCACTCTCAATATTTACTTGAGCGGAAGATGAGTGTAGCAGACTATCTAGTGTGGTGTTCTAAATCGGTAGACGAACAATTTGAACGAGCCATCATTGAGATGAATTTTCATTTACCCCACGAGGGTATAATACATTTCTACGAGAGAGGCTCCTTATATGCGTTTATGAAACATAAGGTTCTGTCTGAACGGATGTGGAATTCTAATACACTATCTCTTATGGCATTCGATATGCCAGGCCATAGTGTCGATAAGCATCTAGTCAATGACTGGACGGCGATGTTGAGTAAACCAAACGACCCTTGGTGGAACAAAACGGAACTATTTAAGGGTCTTGGATGGTCGCCTGAAAAACTACAAGTGGCCCAATTCCGAATCAGGATGCCAATTTTTGTTGCGAGACAATGGTTCAAGCACCAAATAGGTTTCACGAGAAACGAAGTATCCAGACGGTATGTTTCCGCTATGCCAGAATTCTTTATTCCTCACGAGTGGAGATTGAGTGCAGATAATGTCAAGCAAGGCTCCAGTTCCGAGTTACACGAGTATTCTAGTGATATGCACGGATGGGTAGCAGACGCAACCTATGGAGTCCAAGCGAAATATAACGAGTTAATTGAAGAAGAGAATATCTGCCCGGAGCAGGCTAGGTCCATCCTACCCCAATCGATGTACACCGAATTTGTGGAAACAGCGTCTATTGATGCTTATAATCGGTTGATTGCTCTCAGGACAGAAGGCTCCGCCCAGGTGGAGATACAAAAATATGCAAAAATAATTGAAAAAATGTTAAAAAAAGGGTTGACAAAGAATGGAGAATAGTGTATAATAACCATTAAAATCGAATAAGGCACCACACCGACCGCAATCGATGTGGGGAGTGAGTATACCTAATAATCTCTTTTAAGCAGAAGGAGATAGGGTAAGTTGCTAGGGGTAGTACCCAGGGCCCTAACTGAAAAGTGACGGGTTCACATTAGACTTACTGGTCTAGAGCAACGTATAAGAGTCCACAGAAAAGGTTCTCTGCTACTCTTGTTGAAGGTTTAACCTAATCCTTCCTCGCTCTAGCCCTTACTTTTTTAAAGAAAATGGTTGACAACTGCTTGGAAATAGTGTATAATAAACGCTTATAAATACAATTAGAATTAATACAACAGGAGAAAACTAGATTATGGCTGAAGAAAAAACACCAATAGTACAGAGAAATACTGTACGAATTGACGGAGCAGATTATGAAGTGGAAACTTTACCGAACGTGGCGAAGATTGCCATTGAACATCTGGTCGCAATTGACAAAGAAGTTCAACGACTTGAAATGGCACGGGCAGGTTTTGCTCAAGCAATCAAGTCGGTGATGGATGGCCCAGAAGCACCTAAGCCAGTTGGAGGCACCCCTAATTCACAGAAGAAGGATGAAGCCAACAAATCATCAAACTCTAAAGGGAAACCAAATTTAAACGTGGTTCCTGATAAAGTTGCTGAAGGTACTCCAGAGTAGTCTGGTTAAAAACTAAAGCAGGTAAGTGATTGCATAGTGTAGTCACACCTTTAATCGAAACAAAACAATAAGGAGAAGTATTATGAGTTTTGCCGCTCTGAAAAAGCGTTCTAAATCTAAAAAGGACGTAGAATCAATGATGGACAAGTTGAATGCCGCCGGTGGTGGCGCTAAACAGTCATACGTAGACGACCGTTACTGGAAGTTGGAACGTGACAAGTCAAGCAACGGGTATGCAATTATCCGATTCCTTGATGCCCCGGAAAAAGAAGATTTTCCATTCGTGAAAATCTACTCTCACGGTTTCAAAGGTAAAGGTGGTTGGTACATCGAGAATTCTCTCACAACTCTTGGTAATCAGGACCCAGTTTCTGAAGCCAATTCCGAGTTATGGAATTCCGGTATCGACAGCAACAAACAGATTGCACGAGACAGAAAGAGGAGACTCCAGTATATCTCGAACATCTATGTTGTTCAAGACCAGGCCCATCCAGAAAACGAAGGGAAAGTTTTTCTCTTCAAGTACGGTAAGTCGATTTTCGATATGATACAGGCCGCTGGTGCACCTGAATTTGAAGATGAAACTCCTGTAAACGTGTTCAATCTGTTTACTGGTGCTAACTTCAAACTGAAGGCTCGCAAAGCAGACGGTTTTGTGAAGTATGACAAGTCGGGCTTTGAAGAGCCGTCTCAATGGCTTGAAAGCGAGGAAGAAATGGAGACGTTATATAACGGCCTCTATTCACTCGAAGCCGAGATTGCTTCGGATAAGTTTAAATCTTATGATGAGTTGAAGAAGAAGTTCGCCCGAGTAATCGGCGCTTCTGCGGATACTTCATCTTTCACTGCTGAATCAGTGTCAGCACCTGAAAGAACGGTGTCAGAAATTGCTTCTGACGAAAGTCCGTTTGTAGATGGTGCTACTGAAGAGGTTGATGAAGATGATACTATGAGTTACTTCAGCAAATTAGCCGAAGCATAGTCCGTCAGGATTCATTCTCAACGAAAAAGGGAGCCCGCAAAGGCTCCCTTTTTTTTATTCTACTGGATACATTATGCTATTTCAAATGACATTAACATCTCGACACCAGCGGTTGATAATGGGTTAACGGCTGTAGCATATCGATTCAAAAGTCCAACATTCTGTTGGAAAGTCCCTTGAACCCCCGACCTTAAAACTTCTTGTGGGAATGTTCCCATAATAACTGAAGATGCTCCAAGACTATTCTTGTCGTGGTCTGAAAGACCGACAAATCCCTTGGTAGCCGTAACGTCAGGATTAACGTAATACTTTGTCTTGCCTATTCTATTGACAACTAGTCTTTCTTCTGTCAATTCTTTCTCACGAACATAAGAACTAAGTGCCGAAATACTCGCGGCATTCTTATATGGGAGAATAACAAACGCATCAAAAGTTCTGAAACTAGGAGTGTTCATCTTGATAACAAGTTCCTGAACACGTTGAGTAATTTCAAACAATGATGTTTCTGCTGACCCGGCACCTGTCAAAGTAAGTACGGGAGTGGCTAATGAGTTGGCGTCAAGAAAAGTTAAGAACGCAGTGTTCTCTGCCTGGTCTGTAATTCCTTTTAGCAAATTCGCCGCAATCTTATATCCATCTAATCCATACTGATTCTGTAAATCTTGTATTACTTCTACTGAAATACCAGTTTGAATTGGATTAGAAGTGGCAGTGTTTATTGTCAAATTAGCAACTACAGTTTCAAAGGAATTAGTTGCCCCTTGTCTGCGGATATTAACAATCTGTCCCGTTGAATATTTCATCGGAACAACGGCCGCTATTTCTCTTACGAGAGATAATGTGGGCAACTCCTCAAACGCTTTAACTAGAGAGTTAAAACTAAAATCAGCGGTGCCGATATTATCATTATGAGTTTCTTCTACGAGGCTCACTTCCTCGGTTATTACTTCTTCTTCATTTTTCATTTCGGTCCCTTTATTTAGCGTGTAGTAAGTCCATCAATTTCTGAAGAATACCAGTCAATTCTGCACGGCGTTGAGAATCCATACTTTTGATTTTCGGTCCATACACACCATTAGCAAGTTTCTTCAAAGTCGGCGCCGCTTCTGGCACCGCCTTCTTAGCGTTTAAAATAGGTCTTTCGTCAAGATATGTTTTAAACTTATCCATTGTATGTATATTTATAATAAAACTTATCCTCGTGAACCAATACCCATACCAGCAGGCATTGCTGGTGAATGTGCAGTAGAACCCGTATTAATAACAGCACTATTGGTGTTGCTCACAGTTGTCGGAGCGTGTACCATATTTCCGCCACTGCCACCAGAGTTCGCTTGTTTGTCTGCTATCATTGCCGCGGAGACAACTTGTGATTCTAAAAATTCGTTTGGAATAGCCTCTACTGACCCGAGTTGTTTAATTAAACTGGTCAATAGTTTTTCTACGTATATATCGTGAACGAATATGGAGCCTGGATTGGTGCCTGCACTATAGAATCTATCCATTACACCAGCATCTGGAGTAAGAGCATTAAACTCTTCTGGTGACAAAGCAGTTACCCGAGAAAATTGCTCTTCTAATTTGGCATAATCTGCGGCCGCATTTGGCCCACTTACTTGCGTCATCTCTTTTGATATGGCATTGAGTGACTCCATTTGAGTCATAGGTTTTTTGGGCTCGGCAACACCTGAACCAGTTACGTCAACACCTTGTACTGTCGGTGACTCTGCGGAACCTGCTTCCCCAAATGAAAGAGATTCTGCTACATTATCTAACGGATTCCATTTACTTCCCTTATCTTCTGGTACATAGTTAACTGCACGACCTTCTTTCTTCGCGGAGACAATAGATTTAATTGTTTCTAAATCTTCTTTGCCCCACGTTTCCATATCAAGTAATGATTCTAAAGAGTCAAGGTCTAATTTTGCTAATTTTTCTAAAGAGTCAATATCACCGTGACCTCTTCCTATGTCAACTGCTCCCATCTTCTCGGCAGCCTCTGCCAGTAATTTCTTATCTTCATCAGCCAATGTCGTATTTCCTGATACATTGCCTGTATCGGTTTTACTAGATACTTCTTCTGCTACAGTTTCTCCAATTTCTCTACCTAAGAAATATCCTAGACCACCACCAATAAGACCACCAATTATTGTTCCAACAACTGGAACAACTGACCCAATGGCCGCACCAGCGGCTGCGCCACCGATTGCTCCGCCAAGACCACCGCCTGTAGCAGTGTGGGCAATATTCTTTTCAGTTCTATCTAAAGTTTCATCATTTTCAGTAGAGATTACTTCAAAGGCTGACATTGCAAGTGTTAACGGTAATGCAAATCTACCCAATGCACGTCCTGCGGTTTTGGCCAATTTTGCGCCTTGACCAACTGTTTTCATTCCTTGTTTTGCTACATCGCCCACTACTTTAGAACCTTGAGTGTTGACTCTAGCAATTTTGGCACCCTTACCACTTGGTATTTTTGCTTTCGGAGTACCGCCTCCAGCCGCTGGCGCTTTCATCAATTTGGCTAGTTTACTATAATTGAATTTAGCGACCTTTGCCACTTTAGCGACTTTGGCAACTTTTGCTATTTTGGCTTGTTTAATTTTTGCTAATCGTTTTGCATCTTTTGGAGTCAACCCTTTTGCCATTTTGGCAACTTTAGCGACCTTTGCCACTTTAGCGACCTTTGCCACTTTGGCAGCCTTAACAGATTTGGCAACTTTAGCGACCTTTGCCACTTTGGCAACCTTCGCAACTTTGGCTACTTTAGCAACTTTGGCTGCCTTAACAGATTTAGCAACCTTGGCAACCTTGGCTACTTTAGCAACTTTCGCCGCTTTCGCGGCCTTGGCGGCCTTGGCAGCCTTCGCCGTTTTTGCCACTTTGGCAACTTTTGCCCCCTTTGCGGCTTTTGCCACTTTAGCGACTTTGGCAACTTTAGCGACTTTGGCAACTTTTGCAGTTTCGGGAGTTGTAAATTTAGTTTTGAACCATTTATTAGATAATGTCTTTAATGCTATAACGGCAGTCGAAACACCACCAAGTCCCATAGCAATCTTGCCCATCCAAGGTCCAATCATTGAAGCCATACTACTGAAGAATCCATCATCATCGCCGCCATCACCACCTTTCATTAATGTAGGAGCCCCAACTTTGGGCATCTTTGCATCTCTTCTATCTTCCAGTGCCCGTCTTTCTGCTTTAATTTCTCTTGCAGAGCGTTCTTTATCAAGTTGTAATATTTCGTTGGAATTAGCCAGTAGGTCGACAACTCCACCATCAGTAACGAACATAGCAGTTGATTCGTCTAAACCAACTTTCTCGCCATCAACTGATACGTCAGGTGCTGAGGCAACTGGTGAAGCAGACATAATCGATTTCTGAGGTGCTATTGAAGGAGATTCATCTCCTCCGCCCATTGCCTTCTGAAGTTTTTTCTCCTTGGCTTTGTTATCTTCTCTTTGGAGATGTGTGCCTTCTATCTGCGCCTTTACGGCTTCATCGTGAGCATCATCTACATCCCTCTGTTTACTATCATCAACCTCCTTCTGCATCTTCGCAGTATGTTGCTTGATTGCAATTGCTTGTGCTTCTTCAGTTTTTCTTAGTGTGGATTTGCTACGGAGACCATCGGACATTGCTTGAAGTAGACTACCGTGTTCGCGGAGATACTCTTTACTGGCTTCCTTCTCTAATTTTAATTGCTCTTTCTTTTGTTTGTTTTCCTCTTTCTCCTGCATCCGCTTCTTACGGCCCTCAGGAGACATTTTCTGCATTTGCTTATTAATACCGGAGATGCCACCTTTTAGAGCCATCCCGGCTCCCATTACTTTACCCCAAGTTTCCATTGTTTGTGACATATCTTAATCCTTAACCTGTTTGTGGTCTACGTAACCCGGCACCATCGTGCCTTGCTTTTTCTTCTTGGAGCCAATCAGAAAGAAGTTTAACATAAATTTCTCTTTCGTATGGCATCATATTTTCCAAATCGTACAGCGAATAATTGTGGTGTTGCATAAGTTGGAAGTTAGTCTTATAATGATTGACTAACGTATCGTAACTTATGCAAAGCCGAAAAAATCCTCCAGCCCCTCCAATGTGACTGGTTCTTTATGTCCACATTTACTACACTTATATTGAATCGTGTGTTTCAATGTTGGTTGATTATTGAAAAATTCTTTAATCTGGTCAAACGCCTTTTCGTGTAAATTTTCTACAAATTGAACCAATTCTCCCTTAGATGTTTCTTTACCTTTATAAACATTCTCGGCATCAAACACATAGTCTATTGAATCGACAATAATTTTAAACATCTTTTCAATACTGTCAGTTTCAGCATCGTGGACTTTCAACTCATCGGCCGACAAAAATTTAAATTGTATTCCAACGTTATCCGTTATCATCACTTTGGAGTAATCTTTATCAGGAAAGTTAACCTTTATCTCATCAATCTTGATGGGATGTGCATCAACCTGACCACAGGTCTCTCCTTTATCATTCACTTGATTACACGTAAAGGACGGTTCAATTACTTCTCCCCTACTTTTTGCTCTAATATTTAAGAACAAATAATCAGTATCGAATGATGGTAATACATTTGCATCAAACTTTCCTTCAACACAATTGTCAATCACTCTTATAATAACATCTCTTACAGCATTCTTGAACTCCTCGCCTTTTAAATCTTTGGCGCCTTCCATTGCTGTTAAGAGAATCTTCTCTTCTTTTACTAAGAACGGTCTATAGTTAATAGTCCTTTTCTTATCTGATGGCAGTTTCAAACTGTACATCGGTGTTTCTATTTTTGGTAAAGCCATAATATTATCTCCTGTTAAACTTTATTATATAATCACTTGGTCTAAAATGGTTCAAATTGAGAACTGCCCTCTTTATGTGGTGCCCTCTTAGTTTCGTGTGGAACAGTTTCAAGCCTAGTTCCATCAGCCGAGCCTTGTTTGTACGCATCTACTCTAGAGCCATCATTTCCTGGGGCTTCTCTAAAAGGAGGAACGAATCCATCTTTAAATGTATAAGCCTCTTCTCGGTCTTTCTTGTTTGGTGGTTCTGAAGGATTGATATTCTGTTTAACTTCAGTGCCAGTTTTTTGATTGTCAGGGTCTGCACTCCAACCAGTTACACTAGTATGTCGCCAGTCTCTGAATGACCAAGTCACAGTAAAGTTTGCTACTTCTCCTGCATCTCCCCAAGCCATTTCAATCGGTCCAACGTTTGTTGGATATGCTTCTAGTAAAGTAATATTTGCTGCCGCTCCGCCTTGTCTATCAAGGGGAATGATGTTAACTGCCCCAATGTAATCGTTATAATAACTTAATGTATATAATTGTCTATTCGGACTTGGACCTGATTTATTACCTGTTCCGGGCTTAACTGCACCCATAATACCAGATATCCATCCTTCAAAAAATTGGTGTTCTTTATAATCGCCACTGCACATAAACGTCATAGACACGGTGTCTACAATCATATCATTTGCTACTTTATAAACAGGACCAAACCGTTTCGCTTCAATAGTACCCAGACTTTTGCCTGGAATAGTTACTGTTTTCGCCATATAAGAAAGAAATTGGGTGCCTACATCGTCTGCTCCAGTATAGAATTCCCCGAAGGCTGCCATATGGCCTCTAGGCATAAAAATCTCTACAGAATACAGATTATTCCGTGCCAAGTCTCCTGATATAATTTGCTTATTAAATTCTGATACTCTCATTACTTACTCCAAACTGATTTAGCACTCGCACCCACAAATTTTTGATATGGTAGAAATATAACATTCTCCCATTCATTCGGTGGCGCCTCTAATAAACTCGTTCTAACGTGTCCATATAGATATTTATGTATCATTTTGTCGGCGTGCTTAACATTTCGCACGGCATCCCAAGAAACATTAAATCTTGCTTTATCTGTAAAATCTTCTGGTTCGCCCTTTTGAGTAGAGAACTTCATTATTTTTGTAAAGAACTTCTGTCTGTCAATAGGCGATAGGTAGTGGAAGTTAAGGCCAAGGAAACCATCTTTATATACATCAAGCACTATAATCAAAGGAAACTTGTCCCAGTACGGGAGGATTGCTTTGAGTTTAGCATCATATCCGAATGTATACATCTTTCCTGGCTTCAGAACTGCTTTCTTCTTAAACCCCTTTGCAGACTCACCGACTTTTGTCTTGAACCACGCTACTGATTTTTTCGCTTGTTTGGATTTCGATATTCGCTTCGGTCGTTGGATTGATGCAGATAATTCGGCACCAATGCCCCTTCGTGCCATCTGTCCAGTCTTGCCAGTCTTGGTTATTCTGCCCCATTGTTTGCCGAGATAACGATACTTACGTCCATCAGAAGCGACTTTTTCGGTGCCCTTTGCGATTTGTATCAGTTTCTTTGCTACTTGTACTGCCATATCTTATCTTACCAGATGGTCCTCTGTTAGTAATTTAAATTGCCATTTTCTATCGGCACAAAATTGTTCTGCCACTTTCCATTTGGCTTCATTTACTTTCCACGTTTTCATCTCTCTTAAATATCTATATTTACTTCTAGAATTTTTTGTCTTTGGTGGTTTGGGTGGACCACACTCCTTTTTCGGCTTTACTTCAATAATCATATTTGATAAAGTGCCGTTAGCCTCTCTTTGTTCAATCCAAAAGTCTGGAAAGTATCTATGTACTCTACCATCCACAGGGCTCACATAGGGCAATATGAGTTCTTCACTGCTCCATCGCACGATTTTTGGTTGTGTAATATCACAGTATACCATAAATCTTCGTTCCCAAGACGACCGATACTGTACTTTATCGACAGCACCAACATACTTATCACGATTCTTAACTTTGTACTTTCCCTTATAAGCCATCACAACTATTTATATAAATAGTTTCAAAGAGTAATTTATTACATATACGCGGAGATATCGATATGGCAAGACCAACTGGTAGGAATTTTGCTGGAGAACCCACCGAATTTAAGGGATATAGCAAGGTCATTGAACGAGTAACTAGTGGACCAGCAGGCGGGCCTGCAGTCGATACGTTTGAGGCCGTAGAGGTGATGGGCCCAAAAGCACCAGCACCCAAGACGTTCAAATTCCCCTTAGATGATATTTCAGCAGGTAACTTTTGGACAAGACTAGTAGTCAATTCTTGGGTTCCTATGAAAACTCCTGAAATTGAAAAGGGTGCCAATCACGCACTGACTACGACTCTTATTGCTCAAATATGGCTACCTATGCCTCTGTCACTATCTACAGCATATAATCAGAACTATACAGAATCGGACAATATGATGCTTAATAGAGCCCAGATGAATGCGAATGTAGGTGATATGAAGGGCTTTGGTAATACATTTATGAAGGCCGCGTCAGTGGTTGGAAGTCAAGCCAAAGTAGCAGGCACGGCCGCACTAAACGAGGGGGCAGCCTTCGTTTCAGCAATTGCTAACGTAAACAACTCTGGTAAAATGAATCTTGGTTCAGTTATGAACCAGCAAATGGGATTAGTGTATGATGGCGCTACGCTACGCTCACACACTCTCTCGTGGAGAATGACTCCTAAAGACAGAGCAGAACAAAAAGAAATCCAGAAGATTATTTTTGCTCTTAAAAAGTTTTCTTCTCCTGTTGTAAAAGGTCCTCTAGGTGGAGAACCTGTGTCGAGTTCAAAGGAAGCCCATATGAAGGCCGCGGAAGAAGCGGCGGCAGCGGATGCTGTAAGGGCAAAGGCTGGCACAGCCGTCTCGAATGCCGGTGGTTCGATGAGAAACATAGGACGATTAGGTATACCTGCGACAGTCAATGCAGAATTTTGGTACGGTGGGAAATTAAATCCACATCTATTTCAAATTAAAGACTCATTCATTCTATCCGTTGAAGTTAACTATACTCCAACAGGTACGTGGAATGCTTATGAAGATGGAGCACCTATTGAAACACAAATCACAGTTAATCTTAAAGAAAATGCAATTGTCACAGCAGAAGATATCAAAGAGGCTGGAGGCTACTAATGGCTAAATATACAACTACACTTCCTAAACTAACATATAACGGAGTCACCATATCTGACATTACACACAGAATAGATATGCTTGCCTCTGTAAGAAAGTTTGAAGGATTTTATTATACGGTAAAGATTACAGAAGATATGACTCCTGAACTATTAGCAGAACGCACATATGGTGACCAAGATTTATGGTGGATTATATGTACAATAAATAAAGTAATAGACCCCTTTTACGATTGGATAAAAAGGGAAAGCGAGGTCTATGCCTATACTGATATGTTATATGCAGACAGATACGACATTCATCACTGGGAAGATACAGAATATAATCAATTTGAGACAGACAGTCCAGAAAACGATAGAGTGGCGGTGACCAATCTAGATTGGGAACTATACAAAAATGACAAATTAAGGAATGTTGTTCTACTTAGGCCTGACCATATTCCTAAAATAGTAGAGGAATTTAATCAATGGATGAGAGAAACTAAAGTTCAAGTACAGGAGTAATATATTATGGCATTAGGTCACACATTTGAAACTCTTGACCCCAAGGCGCGGTCGGAATGGAGTTGTATGTTCGAGAACTATCGGGGCAAATCAGCCGAGATTAGTTCTATTATCACCCAATTGAGCATATGGGAATCGATATACAATAATTGTATGTTCGGTAGTATCAAAGTCCAAGATGGAACTGGCTTTGTAGAGGCTAACGGTATTGTAGGTTCGGGGTTAGAAAAGTTTCATTTTGAGATTTTCACAGAGAATGTGGTAAGTACATTATCTTCTAATCTAGAGAAAGTATGGAATATCGACTCAATCGTAACTGGAGCCCAGAACCCTAAGTTTACCGAATATGATATAGGCATAGTATCTCCCTATCTTGTTAAGAACAATAAAATAAAAATAAGTCGGTCATTTTTGAAGATGACGGCATCCCAAATAGCGGAATATATTGGAAAAGATGTTCTAGAGTTCAAAGATGGACCACCTGATTGGGCATCCTTTACTGTATCACCAACGCTACACGAGAAAAATATAGTGGTACCCAATTGGAATCCGTTTCAATTGTTGAATTTCTTGGCCAACCAATCTGTTTCGGCCAACGGAGAGTCCAACTATATGTTTTTTGAGAATAATGATGGCTTCAAATATATGTCTATAGACGAATTGAAAGCAAAACCATCACAGAGAGTGTTGAAGTTGAAGAATATGCCCACGAAAATCTTAACTGATAAGAAGGGAATGGTAGTAGATGATGCGATGATGGAGAATTTTTCTGAACCCGCACGGTTTAGTATTGCTCAAGGACAGACCCACGGCCGATATGGCACATCTATACTGGCACATAATATTCTTGAGAAATGGATGAAACCGTATGAAGTGATATATGACGGACCCAAAGATAAGATAATGGCTGAAACAATTGGTCTTAACGGACCAGAAGGAAAGCAATTTGCTGATTTTAATGTATGGCAACATAGTGGTTTTATGAGTCACAATTATTTGTATGATATCCACGATAAAGGAGAAAAGAGTCATTATCCTTTACACGATATGAAGAAGATGGAATTGAGAGCGAATATTGTTAAGTTTGATATTCCTGGAGACTCGAATATATTTGCTGGCGATGTTGTGACATTGGCACTTCCGACACATATTCAATCACATAATCTTCCTGAGGACCAGTATATGACTGGGAATTGGTTAGTGACTGCAATACACCACAAGATTTCAAATAATGGATATGTAATGACATTAGAATGTATGAAAGATGGGTTCTTTGGTGACCCAGATATAGTAATACCAGCGAGGGGATAATATTATGCAATTTATGGGATTTGATGGATTTATTTGGTTTACGGGTGTCGTAGAAGATAGACGTGACCCTATGAAACTAGGGCGAATGAAGGTACGTATCGCCGGACTACACACAGAAAAGAGAGAACTAGGACTTACAGAGGGTATACCCATCGAAGATTTGCCTTGGGCACATCCGATGCAACCTCTTACGTCAGCGGCGATGAACGGAATTGGAACAACTCCACTCGGTCCTGTAGAGGGAACGTGGGTAGTTGGCTTCTTCAGAGATGGTGAGAACTGTCAAGAGCCTATTGTGATGGGTACGTTAGGGGGATATCCTATGGAGCCACCTAAACCATCAGGCTTTCACGACCCGAATGAAGTATACCCAAAAGAAACTCATTTAATTGAGCCCGATACACACAGACGAGCAAGACGAACATTTAAGGCTCCACCTAAAGGAGAAGAATTTGATTCTAAGCCTACACCACTCGATACAGAAGGTGGGCGAGAAGAAGATAAGGGAGTGTATAAAGCACTTGCAGATACGTGGGATGAGCCAGAGAATCCATTCGATGCACTATATCCGTTCAACCACGTGCGTGGAACGGAGTCTGGGCACGTAGAAGAGTGGGATGATACAGTAGACCACGAACGAATGATGCGATGGCATAAAGCGGGCACTTTTGAAGAGATACGAGAAACAGGCACGAAAGTCACGAAAATACAACGAGATAATTATCGAATAACGCTAGGAGATGATTTTGTTCACGTTAAGCCCAACGTAAATGGGTTGCCTGGTGCTGGTCCAGGTGGAAATATGTACGTAACAGTCGATGGAGATTGTCATTTGGCAGTCGATGGAGATTACAAGACGCACGTTAAAGGTAATGCGACAACAGTTATTGATGGAAACTGGACAGTTGATATATTAGGCAATACAGATATATCTACTGTTGGTACAAAACTAGATGAATCTGGTGGAGTTCACACGATTAAGGGAAGTGTTATACACTTAAATCCATAATGTTTGAACCAAATACAAAAATGGATATAAAAGTAATCACTGACATTAAAGATAGGAGGGCCGTTATCATTGATAATTTCTACAAGAATCCAGATGAAATTAGAGAACTTGCTCTATCGTTAGAGCATAACGATTCGCTTGAATTGACTGGTGGATTACCTGGGCCGAGAGGAATTAAAGATACGCTCGAAGTAAAAGAAAAACTAAAGGATGTATATTGGCATCTATGTAAAAATTACTT
>Ga0315329_10000336_pt1 | contig 18205 bp, 11 predicted proteins | sample M150032315metaG_FD_203459 | JGI IMG/M metagenome (GOLD analysis project Ga0315329, IMG submission 203459) | Ammonia-oxidizing marine archaeal communities from Monterey Bay, California, United States - M1 500m 32315 | ecosystem: Environmental > Aquatic > Marine > Coastal | place: USA: California...
TTCTACGTCCGCTCCAATTATTATTCTGGAAGTGGTGCTCCGGTCGCTATTACCGCTTGGTGGAATTCTACTGTCCCTGCAAGTTCATCGCTTTCGATTGAATTGCAAGCCGGTACTACAAGCAGTTTCTCTTTTTCTGGTGAATCGAAATCAGTAACTATGACAAGTGGATACATCTACATCTATGTCAGATTTTCAGGACCTGGTACCTCAACGCCGGTTCTGCATGATTTGAATTTCGCTTTACATTCAAACGCCCCCGATAGAGTCGGAATCGATGTTGGAGGAGATGGCAGTAATGAATGGACAAGTACGGGAGTTCTATTAGGTACTACAACAAGAGGAGGTACTGCTTTCGTAACTGCATTCAACAATATTATTCCAGATATTGGAAGTGGTAGTGTAGAAATTCCTGTTCATATCAATAGCCAATCCAGTGGAATAGTTATCCTTGACAGATTCAGTGTTACTTACAAGGTCAATACTGTCAATTTGGATATCACAATCCCCGAGGGTGAAATTCTCCATGAAAGAACTGAGCCATATGAGGTAGTGACGAGACATATTGTAGGTGACGGGACAAATAATTACATCCAGCAGGCTGAATTGAAATTCAAGGCTAGCCCACAGTCAAATGCTCCAATTTTGGAATGGCAAGATGGAGACATCTTCCCTAGCCCTAATGATCCAGAGGACTGGATTGATATGGATGCATCCTCTTGGTCATCTCAGAGTAATGGTATTCTTGAAATCCATTGGCTATTCCATATTACCTCGAATTTCCCAGACCAAAACAATGTCCGGTTCCAGACAGATTGTATTGACAATAGTGGAAACAATGGATTTGCACCTCAAAGCCTCCTGAGTTCTACCGGATTAAGAGTGAATAACTCGTTCGGCCTAGGTTGGCTAAAGGTAAGAGACAATGCAGGCGAATTTACCTCTGATGATGTTGTAGACGGCTCTTGGGTTGCTGCTGGAGACACTGTGCACTTCCAAGGGGCAATGTGGTTTGCCGATAGTGAGGATGCGCCAAAAGATAGTGCGTTTGATATTCGAGTAGCACAGAATGGATTCGTCCATGCAAATTGGAGAGACACCACAAATGTCAACGGTTCTTTCTTTATCTCAATAGATATTCCAAACATCGATGTTGAAGAGGGCGTAACATACGAATTACAAACCTACAATGAACGAGATTCTACCAAGGTGCTTCCAGCAAATTCAGATTGGACTAGAACTTTCAAGATTGATGCAACGCATCCTGAATCATTGTCTACTTATCCGGAAAATGAAGCATATGAGGCTGCTGATCAACAGCAAGAAATCAATGTGAAAGTTGCAGACGCTGTTGGTGACCCAACTGAGCTGAATCTCTTCTATTGGGTTGAAGCAGACCATGACATGAACCGAAATGGAGAGGCTGACCCCTCGGAGTATGCAATGAAGGTAGTTACCAATACCACTGAAGCAGATGAGAAACTTTTCATCACCTCAATCGACCATTCAAGAAATGCTAACATGGGCCGTGTCTCATATTATTGGGATGGAGGAGATATGGCAGGTAATCCTCTTCACAAGACCGCTATCGTCGACGATGAATCGTACAGTTTCGAAGGCGGACCAGGGTTCGATACTGATGATGCAACTTTCAGAACTCGCAAGGATTCAAGTGCCATCTTTACAGGATTAATTTGGGATGGCCACAGTGATGGTGCTCCAGTATTTGCCGGTACTCAACAGTCCATTACTCTAGGACTAATTGATGCAAATACCGCAATTGACTTCGAGTATATCGATTTGGTTTTCGACTTTGAAGGACCAGACCCTGAAGTAGACCAACAGAAAGTCTCCTACTATGGTATGTCTGATTTCTTTGGTTCTTCCAGCGATTACATTTCGCTTTCTCAGAGTTCCAATATGATTCAAACCACTAATGATAGTGGAATGCCATGGATTATTATCACCTATGATTTCGTTATTGGATGGGATTGGCCTGATGAAGATATTAGCGACCTTGCTTTGGAATTCAAGGAAAGGGGAGCATCTGACCCAACAAGAATCATCATCGCAGAACATACATTCACTGTAGAAAACGACCTCGTTCTCGATGCCTCCAATTTCATGGTTGAAGATATCAGCGAACCGAGAACTGGTATTATCGCAGATGGTAGTAGAGTCCGTAACGATGATCGCCTCGAATTCACAGGAAAGGTTGTCTTTGAAGGAAGTAATCACCCTGCTCCGAGAGATGCATCAATCGAAGTCGAAGTTTTCGATGGCGAACACATCTGGTCAGATGGTAGCCTTGCTGAAGATGGTGGATATTCTATCGAAGTGCCATTGGCTAGTGCAGAAAGCCTACGCTCATCACCTACCCGTACATGCTTGATTAGTATTGGTGGCATTCCAGGAAAGGGCGAGGATATGACTGGCCAAACTGTATCGACCACGCTAAGAGTTGTTGTCGATGATACTGCACCACGTGTAGTCAGTAGAATATCTCCATTGAATGTAATCGACATATCCACAATTACGGATTTGACAAAGGTCCCTGTAGAATTCAAAGGAACTGAAGATGCTGACATGACTGGTAGCCAACAGAAGGTCCACTGGGTCATGCGTGACTCCAGCCGAACTTTGACGATGGGAGCGGGCAAGGCAGTATTAGGTATGCAACAAGATGGTCAATCCGTCATCTGGACTGGCACAGTCGATCTCACCGATGGTGGAATGATTGAGCCAAGAGAAGGCGATTGGATTGGATTCTATCTAACTGGGCATGATGCTGCTGGAAATGAATTCCCGTTGGTCTCAAATTCTGAGGCTAGCCCGATTCCCGAAATCGCTTCAGATGATACCGACTTTGAACGCCAATGGGTTCGCCTTGGAGCAAAGGGCCCACAACTAAAGATTGATTCTATTCGATTATCAGATGCTCACGTAGCACCAGGACAGACCATTTCTATCACAGCTGATGTCCACAATGTTGGTGGCTCTACCCCAAGTCAATTCAAGGTCTCATTCTATGCTGGAAATGAAATCATACCATTTGCATCTTCGACTCTAAACAGCATCGAAGCAGATGAAATCATTTCAGTATCGGTAACTTGGAGTGCTGAGGAAGGTGTTGACAGAATCAAAGTAGTTGTCGATCCTGATGATGTAATTGTTGAAGTCAACGATGACGACAATACTGCAGAACACAAGGTTGACATTGTCTATGTATCATTCATGGGATGGTTTGATTCAATTAGAGAGCAGCCACTAATTTGGCTATTCTCAATCCTTTCCTTCATCGTGCTAATTGGTATCGGAGTAACCGCCAGTCGTACTGCGATAAATCATGGCGAAAGTGCCCTCCTCGACGACGAGGATTGGTATGAAGAAGATGAAGAATACGAAGACTATGATGATGAGGATGATGACGGATACGATGATGAATACTGATTTCATCAAATTCGACGGACTCATGAACTAGTGGCTTCGCCATCCAAACATGGCAGAGGGTGTATACACCAAACTCTCCGAGGGCCTACAGAAGGCCCTTGATGAGAGAGGTTGGTCTCCTACGCCTGTTCAAGTAGCCTCTCAGGATGATATCGCCGATGGATTGAATCGGCTTGTGATTGCCCCTACGGGCTCCGGGAAAACAATGGCAGCAATGCTTCCACTACTCGATAGATGTATTCGACAAGACTGGAAGGGGATGTCAATCCTCTACATCACTCCGTTGAGAGCCCTGAACCGAGATGTCGATAGACGCTTGGAGGAAATCACCGCATCTGTTGGACTCTCACTAGGGCTAAGGCACGGTGATACTACTCAAAGCGAAAGAACTCGGCAAGTTCGTCGCCCTCCTAACGTGATGATTACTACACCTGAAACATTCCAATTGATGTTTACCGGTAAGAATCTCAGAGCTATGCTCTCTGGTGTGCAAGCAATCGTAATCGACGAGATTCACGATATGGCTGGGGGTGAGCGTGGCTGGCAACTATCCATTGGAATCTCTAGACTTGAAGCGATGATAGGAAGAAAGGTCCAGAAAATCGGCCTATCGGCTACAGTTGGCAATCCTGATGCTGTTGCAGCATGGATGAGTGAAGATGCTGCGCCAATAAAGGCAGTAGCGCCAAGAGGAACTGAACTGAGTGTAGAAGCGGTACATCCACTTCCTGAAGATGAAGTTGGCTCGATGGAATTAGCAATTTCCCCAAGAGCGCATTCGACACTTCGTGGGCTTGCTCAGATTGTACGAGAAGACAACCCTTGTCTGATATTTGTCAATTCACGCAATAGCGCTGAAACTGTGTCCCAAAGGCTCATGACACTCGCTCCAGACTTGAATATTGGAGTTCATCACGGCTCTCTTGCAGCAGAAACTAGGAAGAAAATGGAAGATGAACTACGTTCTGGGGAGATCCAAGGTCTTGTTTGCACTAGTAGTCTCGAACTTGGAATCGATGTCGGTAGCATCAGTAGGGTGATTCAGATTCGCTCTCCACGTTCAGTAGATAGAATGCTCCAGCGTGTAGGAAGGGCTGACCACAGACTCGGAGGAATTGGCCGTGGAAATCTCATGGGTTGGGAAGCAGACGATCTTGCAGAGGCAGCAGTGATTGCCCGCAAAGCGATGGCAGGTGAAATTGAACCAGTCGAATGGCGAGATAGACCGCTATGTGTCGCTGCTAACCAGTTGGTATTGATGGTACATTCACATGGTGCTGTTTCGATTGATGAGGCGACAAAAATTATTGGAATGGCAAAGCAATTTCAGAATTGGAGTCGCGAAGAAACCATTGCATTAGCCAAGGTACTTGCCGATGGATGGGTCATCAAAGTAGAAGATGACCCTACTGCAATTCCCTGGTATCGATGGCCGCATGATGTATGGGCTGCATTGGTAGCATCTAGCAAAGAAACCCTACCTGAATTCCCTAAACTCAAACATGATGAAGAGCCATCAAAAGAACTTGAAAAACTCACTTTCATTGTTCCACCTCCTTTCAATCATGGTTGGATTAGTCGCAGTGGTAGAACTCGACAATGGGTGATGAATCACCTTTCGATGATACCGGATAAGCAATCATACCGCGTTAGAGATGCGGTAAGTAGGAGAAGTCTTGGAAATGTTGACGAAGCATTTGTCCTTTCACTAAACGATGGAGGCGAAGAAGCAGATGGGAGGCAACGACGATTTGTCATGGCTGGCCGTACTTGGGTTGTAATCGATGCTGACCCTGAGCAATCTGAACTCTTGGTAGCACCTGTCTCTGACCAAGGCCATGCACCCCAATGGGTAGGAGAACTTCCTCCAACCCCGGCAGAGGTCGCACGTGAAATCGGCCGACTAAGGCGATTGATTGCGATTGACCTCGGCTTGATGGAAGATGAAAGCGTCGATGAGATTGACCCAGCAGGACTGCTATCACAATCTACAGTTCTCGAAGAGCATCCACTCGATGGTGAAGCTAAGGGAATTCTTGCTGATATGATTAGGTCTCATCATGAAGCCGCTGGCGTAATACCTTCTGAAAGAATGATTACAATCGAAAATAGAGAAGATGCTCTGGTTGTTAATTGCTGTCAAGGTTCAAGAATTAATGAAGCGCTTGGACATTACTTGCTGGCCATGGCTTCAACACGCTCTGGACGTTGGGGGCGCCTGATTGTAGAGCCTACGAGAATCTCCCTCCAGGTTGCTGGAGTGAATCCAGCAGATTTGATTGAGTGGTTAGTCGATACTCCACCTGAAGCACTCGAGGGAGTTCTTTCTGTCACTCTGCCTAATTCACGTGAAGTAAGATGGAGATTTGCCCAAGTCGCTAAGGTCATGGGTATCTTACGACATGGAGTTGATCCGCGAAAAATCAACCTCCAAGCACTATTGAAGAAATACCGAGGTACTCCTGTGATGGAGGAAGTACTTGGCAAATTATTCCATGAAAGAATGGATGTCGAAGGGGCAATGGATGTTCTAAGAGCATTAAAATCAGGATTAATAGAACTCAAAATTACTTCTGCCGGCCCACTTGGAATCTCTAGTAAGTCAGAGAAAGATTTGCTACTTCCTAACTGGGATAATGACCAGGTCAGAGCAAAACTCGAAGGTCGTCTGATGAATGAGAGGGCGGTTACATGCTGTCTAAAATGTCACACAGTACGTCGGTTTAGAGTTGCAAAATACCCCGAACTCGATGGGGTTGACCGATGTATTAGGTGCGGAGGTAGGATGCTTGCAGTAGCCCGTGAAGGCATGGAGAAAATGCTGGTTGGTTGGGTCAAATCGGATGATGATAGTGACCGAAACAGAATGCAAAAGAATGCACTTGCAGTTTCCAACCGCGGGCATGAAGCAATTATCGCTTTAATGGGGAGAGGTATTGGTGAAGCAACTTGTCAAAGGCTGATGCGCAAAGTGCAGAGAGGAGACCGAGATGGACTTCTTGAAGCGATTCACATTGCTGAAATCGAATATGCGAGAACCCGAAGATTCTGGGCTTAGATTTCTATCTCATTGATGCGACGAGCGGCTTCAACGACATCGCCATCTTCCCACCAATCAACCGCGATGAATGTTGGGCGTTTACCATGCAACTCGATACACTCAATTCCTCTTTCAACTAAGAAATCAGGGTCGTTTGCTTGGTCCGCTCTATCGGGGTCAGATAGTCCCAAAGGGCCACTCAACCAACTATTCATATGGAATACTGGCTGTTCTCCATCTCCTCTGTGGACTTCACAATTCATATCAGAAGTATCCTGCTCAGAATAATCTGTAGTCCATGAAAAAATATTGAAATCGTGGAACCACGGATGTGTTTCATCGGCCAACTGTTCCCAAAAGACGACGAGGCGAGTTTCGGAATCAATCAATTCTAGAAGTGTAGGCCATGGAGTATTCAATTCATGTACGTACATCCAATCGCTCAATCCAACATCGTCGAAAAGCGATTTGAGGTGATCTGGTTCAACATCATTCTCAACAAGGAGAGTGACAATATCTCTTGGAGAAGCTTCCATGAAAGTTTTCATCTGACCTAACCAATCCCATGGATTGACCTCGCCATACCTGCAAGGTGAGAAGCCACGACCATCATCGCCATGACAGAATGCAACATTGGAAGGATTGTTGGCGAATTGACTGGTATAATGAGTATCTAGCATGAATGCACGCATTCCAGCATTCCATTGAGCAGTAAGGCCGGTTTCATGATTACTTGCAGGATAATAAATTCCATCTTCATGGGTAGAAAATGCGTTATGAGTCTCTGGAAAAGTGACATTGTCATAGGTGCGAAGGCAATATTCTCCCTCACCATTACACGCCTCAAGTTCGACTACTTCTTCATCGACGATTCCATCTACAGGATTGTCATTAGAAATACAACCGGGTACAATGAGGAGCAGAACGATGGCAAGCACTCTGATATCACTCATCGTTGATACGGAGTGAATAGTCGGTGTTCAATACACCGGTCACAAAGAACGCGGGTCTTGTGGACCCTCGGTATGCTGAACAGTTACTCCATGAGTCTCTAGATAACCAACACCATTCTCACCGGCAAAGCCTCCTGAGACAATGATAACGCGCTCAATACCAGAGTGGTGAATCAATTTCGCGCACATCATGCATGGTTCACCAGTCACTAGCAACCACGCCCCATTTGTTGGAACGCCATTTGCTGCAGAATTGCATATGAGGTTCATTTCCGCGTGGTGGCATCCAATCTCAACTCGCGTCCCGGATTTGATGTCCATAGTATCGCGCAAGCATTCATCTCCACCACAAAGGCTCCCTCCTCCACGGGGTCCTCCGTTGTATCCATCCATCAATACGACATTGCGCAGAGGGTCGACCAATAGAGCACCAAATTTGCGCCTAGGACAATTACTAGCCTTCGAAAGAGTAAGGCATTGCTCGATGCGAATTGCCAGATGTTTGTCCTTCATCTTCCTCATCGAAGAGGGCTGGGGTCATGAAAGTATGTCGAGATGATTATCACTATCTAGTTCAAGTTCACTCAAGATATTTCCACATAGATAGAGCGACCCGATTACGACAACCATACCGGTTGGTTCTTCGAATGCATCGAAAGCCTGTCCGGGGTCTGGAATGTGTGGGACTCCAGGAATAGGATTCTCAACACCTGGATAACGACCACCTTGAGGTTCGGTTGTGATAACCTCAACCGGTGGATGAGTCGCACATAAAGCGAGTAAAGGTGCAAGCATCAATTCCATATTTGTTTGAGGTGATGTGCCAAATAACAAACTCCAGCGCTCTGGAAGTATGCCTGCAATTTCAGGCACTATTCTTTCCATGCCGCTTGGATTGTGGGCTGCATCCAACAGTACTGGAACTTGGTCATTTATCAGTTGCATTCGAGCAGGCCAATTGATTGGGCGACGAACAAATGGCATCCCTAATTCTGCACACAGCATTTCAGCTAGATCTCCTGCTTCATCTATGGCTGTTGAAGTTTCAACCTGAACAAACCTAGCATTCACCGCTTCATCTCGCATTGCATTACGGACCGAGGGAATGCCTGGGTCTCGAATTATCATCGTTACACCTGGTCGCCAAATTGCAGCCTTTTCGCGCGCTATTTCTTCCAATGTTTCCCCGAGGATTTCAGAATGCTCCATACTAACCGCTGTTACGAGACATCCTGCGACATCTGCTGATCTTGTTGCATCTAGCCTTCCGCCTAAACCTGTTTCAAGAACCATTACTTGCATACCGGCATCTTTGCAGACCAATAATGCAACCAGATATGTGATTTCAAAAAAAGTTAGTTCCAATTCTAATTCCTTCACTTGTCCAAGGGCTTTGTCAAAGTCCTCAGAGGATACAGGTCTTCCATTAATTCGAACCCGTTCTTCAATACGAGCCACATGTGGCGAAGAAAACATTCCAACATCGTATCCTGCCCGGCAAAGGCCAGCGAGAATTTGGGCACAAGCACTGCCTTTACCATTTGAGCCCGCAACATGGATACAGGTCATTGCTCGGTCTGGTCTATCAAGCAATTCTAGAGCCTCTGAAACTCTCTCCAAACCAAGGGACATGCCCCTGCCTCGGCTCTCTTCAAGCCACTCCCTCACAACACTATCCAGTACGAGAGACTTGATTGCTCCTTCGCCCCGAAGGGGCGTCTTCCTCCAATGATTAGAAAACCACCCTCACACTCGGTGCAAAGCATGGGCGAGCCTGTACCGACTGACCATGTGAAGCGCGTAGAGCGTGAACTGGCCAAAGAATCGAGTCTTCTCAACGTAATGAGTGAGCAAGCACCAGGCATGCTGGGCATGGCGGTAATGTTTGTCGTTACTATCGCTATTGGTGTGTGGCTGCGCCCCTTCTTTGATGCTGCTGGGCTACATGCATTTGGTGAAGCTGGAACCACTCAAGCACGCTATATTATTCTTGAATTGGGTATGATTTTTGTATTCACTGCACTGATTCTATGGCTTGCAAAAAATCACAAAGAATTATTCATCAAATATGGATTGATGGGCGTTCTATTCCTTGCACTGTGCTATACTACCGTTCCTGGAGCACATTTGCTAATTATCGACATGGATGATCAAGTACCATTTGTTTTCGAATCAAATGAATTGAGTGAAGAGCATCTTGTCACAACTGTTGATGGTGGCTGGATTTCAGAAGTTTCTAACTGGGATAATCTTCCAGAAAACAATCACAATATTAACTGGTCCAATTATTTAGATTACAATCACACTATTGATTTAAACATGTATTCTGGTGCCTCAAATGAACCTCTTTGGTCTACTAAACTCAATTCTTGGCCAGGGGACCCAGTCTCAGTTATCACTGAAGGATTGATGGGGTATACCGTAACAAATGGTGCTTATATTTGGACTCTAGACAAGGACATCGGGTCAGTAATTTCGAAATATCAATGCTTCGAAGGAATTCCAAATACTGTTGCAAATGATGAAGGTGATGTATACACTGAAAATTATTCCTTACTGATTGATGGTGGATGTTCAGCAGCATTCGAGGTAATCGAAGAACCAGAAGGTGAAATTGGACAGGCAAAGGGAGCACTTTACATCGTCACCCAAGAAAGTTCATTGGTCAGACAAAATACATTCCACGACACGAACATTACTGCCCATCAAGCAGCTTGGGCACTTCCACAACTCGACCTTGACGGTGGAGCATTGATGCTAAAGCAAATCGATATCAATCACATATTGATGACCTCAGAAAGAGGTTCCGCTGTTATCACTCTCGAAAAGTTTGGTGACCCTTTCAATGGAAGTCGCGACGAGCTAACTGCTGCTGATGTGCTATGGTCCAGTTCTTCAGAAGATGATGATAATTTTACTGCAACAGCATTCGGACAAAGCCCCTTTGACGGTGGCGATAGTAACTTGCTCGTAATTGGAACCGAATCTGGTGAAATTATGGCATATAATTGGGATGAAGATGGTGAACGACAAAATGTGTCCTTAGAAAAAGGAGTAATGACTGAAGAAAATGCACTCAAAGTCGGCTCTTTCTATGAGGGCCCAATTACTGCCATCGACCTAAATGACCTCGATGATAATGGCCAAAAGGACCTCTGGGTCGCTGCTGGAGATGGTATTCACGGTCTATTCTTTGAATCGATGATTGAATATGTCACCATTGACAAAGATACTGCAAATGGTACGATGGTAATTGTCGAAAACTCAACAGTACAACTCGTATCCAACAATCGGGAATACTTCACTGAGAATGATAATGGTAGCCTCGAATATACTGAAGCCACAATTTCAATTGAGAGTGGTGAATTCACCGCTGATATGTACAATAATATCGGTATCGAGTGGTCATGGCTTGCATTCGGAATAGGATTGGGCCTTGCTATCATATTGATGGTACTCCTCTTCATTCGTCCAGAATGGTATGTTGTGAATACCGTAGGAGTGCTCGTAGGGGCTGGAGTCATCGTTATGCTTGGTGTAACCTTTGTTCCAACTCTGATAATGATCTTCATGATTTTAGCAGCAATTTACGATGCGTGGGCTGTTTACCGTTCCAAGCATATGCTCGATCTAGCTGATACCATGATTGGACTCAAACTTCCTATTCTACTAGTAGCACCTCAAGAAAGAGGCTACTCCATGCTTGAAGAACAGGGTTCAGTTCGCCCAGAAACCACAACAGCACAAGATAATGTGCCAGTACAAACTACACAGCCAATGAAGCGTAAGAAATCGAAAGAAGCTATGTTCATGGGCTTGGGCGATGTTATCTTCCCTGGAATGCTAGTAGTTTCTGCGGTCCAGTGGGTTACAACAGGTGGCTTAGAAGTTGGAATCGCAACAGTCATTGGTGGGCTCTTCGGATACCTTGTATTGATGATGTTCGTCGCTAGTGGCAGACCTCAAGCAGGACTGCCTCTCCTCAATGGTGGAGCAATTCTTGGCTACATAGTCGGTGGACTACTATTCGCAGCAGGAACTGCGTTTTCATTTGGAATATCGTTGTGAGGTGATGCAAGATGTTGAGTATGGATCTATTTAGGAACCAAATCGATGTTATTCGCGCAGACCATGATAAACGCGGGATTTCCCATGAAAGAATAGATGCAGTAATCTCTCTCGATAATGATTGGAAGAATGCGCAAAAAGAGATGGAAGACGCTCGAAGAATGCGCAATCAAGCCGCACGTGGAATCGCTGATGCTAAGAAGAGCGGTGATGAAGCAGAAGCCAGCCGAATTATGGCCGAGGTAAAGGACCTTGGAGATAGAATCGCTGCACTAGATGAGAAGGCAAATTCACTTCTTGAAGAGAGAGATTCTATTCGGATGAGAATTCCAAACATTCTCCATGATGCTGTACCAATTGGTGCTGATGAAGGAGGAAATACCCAGCATTCCCTCCATGGTGAAAAGCAAGAATTCAGCTTCGATGCAAGAACCCATAATGACTTGATTGAAATGAATAAGTGGGTGGATCTAGAAAGGGCTGCAAAGATTGCTGGAAGCCGATTCTTCTTCCTCAAGGGAGACTTGGCTCGCCTCGAATTAGCACTGCAGACCTATGCCGTCGACTTCATCACCGGCCGCGGATTTACTTTCGTGCAACCGCCTGTCATGATGAATAGAACAGCCTACGAAGGTGTTACTGATTTGAGTGACTTTGAGACGGTAATGTATGGAATTACACCTGATCCACTTTACATGATTGCAACCAGTGAACATCCTTTGACTTCGATGTTCATGGACGAAATTATCGAGCCGAGTCTATTACCAATCAAGATAGTTGGAGTTAGCCCCTGCTTCCGCCGTGAAGTAGGAGCACATGGATTATCGGACCGTGGAATCTGGCGAGTCCATCAATTTACAAAAATAGAGCAAATTGTAATCTCGCATCCAGATGACTCGTGGAATCACCATGAAGAACTGCTTCAGAACTGTGTCGACCTTTGGGATAAACTAGGACTTCATTACGAAGTGGTCAATATCTGTACAGGTGACATGGGAACTGTTGCTGCACGCAAATATGACCTCGAGGCTTGGCTTCCAGGAGCTGGCGCCTACAAAGAAGTTGTATCCTGCTCAAATTGCACAGATTATCAGGCCAACCGACTCAGCATGAGGTTCCGAACAAGTGAAGGGAATGAAGCAGTGCACACACTAAATTCCACTGCGGTAGCAACCAGTAGGGCACTAGTCGCCATTATGGAGCAAAACCAACTCGAAGATGGTCGCGTGCGCGTACCTGAGTGCCTAGTTCCACTAATGGGTGGAAAGACAACTCTAGAACCCTGCCAGTGGTGATTATTTGCGAGCCATTGGGTTGACTATCCTGATTTTCCTTGCCTCATTCAGTGGATGTTTTGGAGAGGATACTCCAGACGAGATTGTTCCAACTCTCAGTATTGAAGAAATCACGATGGCGACACGTGGGCAATTGTTGACAATTGGTGTCGATTCCAATGTGGCTTACTCCGTTAATCGCACTCCTGGTCTATTCTTTGTCGATGCTGATGGCGTTTTCAGAGATGCTACTGTGATGACTATTGCGGCTGGACAGCCACTAGAAATTTTGATTCTTGATTCCGAGCGTGAATCGGTCGGATTAACTTTCAATAATGGAGGACTCGATATTTTACTAAATCTCACGCTTGAAGACAGCGCTGAAATGATGCTGGTAGATGGTAGGCGTGCCTTCGATACCATCGATATGCTCACTACTGATTGGAATAACCGTTGGTGCGCTTCTGCATCTATTCACGATGGTGGAGCCAACTACGAAGCGGCAGCAGAAGGAATGAAGGCTCTCTGGGAAACATATGGATTCGACTTTGTCGAAGTAACTCGATATGATGATGACCCCAATCAACTCAATGTTGTTGGATACAAATACGGCAATATCTACCCTGACCAATACATTGTTCTCGGTGGGCATTTCGATGTAGCCTACGCATTCACACCTCCTGGCGGCGGCACAAGCGAAGGCGCAAACGACGATACTAGCGGCTCTACTGTCAGCATGGAAATTGCACAAGCGATTGCACAAAGAGAGTGGGACCACACTGTAGTAGCAGCTCTGTGGGCATGTGAAGAAGAAGGGCTCTTGGGTAGTGCTGCTTATGTTAACCACTTACCGGAAAACAAGACCGTCAAGGCATACATGAACTTCGACATGGTCTCCCTCAACTACCCAATTATTCCTCCACCGGGATATGGGCCGTACGATCTCTCAATCGCAACCGCTGGTGCCAATGAAGAGAATCTCACAAAGATGAACGAATGGGTGCGAATGACTGTTGAGGATGAAATGGAGTTCCACGATGTTCCATCGAACGATATCTATTGGGAATCGGCTGAATCATGTGCTAGCGACCATTGCAGTTTCTTTAGTTCCGGTTTTGCAACATTCAATTTCTTCAGTGCGGGAGGAGATGCTTCATTCTGGCAGGAATGGCACAGTGGAACTGACAACCTCGACTTCATGGTAACCAAGGCCGGCGGGTCAGAAAACCTTGGAAATGGATTTAACACTTTGACATGGAGTGCTTTGTGTTTATTCGTGCATGTAGACAATACAAACGACTCATTCCAAGGCAGATGGGCAAGTGAAAATGGATAATTTAATCCAACTTTGCGGTAGAATGCTGATAGTAACATAGATAACCATAACACTTGACGGCCGGATATGGCACAAGGTACTGTCAAGTGGTTCAATCAGACCAAAGGATTCGGATTTATCGAGCGCGAAGGAGAGTCAGATCTCTTCGTTCATATCTCCCAAGTAGAAGGCGAAATTAATGACGGCGATACAGTCGAGTTTGAAGTAGGCGAAGGTCCAAAGGGTCCAAACGCTATCAACGTCTCCAAAGTCGAGTGATTTATTCATCGGATAAAGAGAGCAATTCTGCTCCCTGATTTACCTGCTCTCCTGCAGAGTAGTGGATTTTATCGACAATACCATCGTGGCTTGCCACGATTCGGTGTTCCATCTTCATCGCCTCCATTATCATCAAGGAGTCGCCTGATGAAACCCTCTGACCCTCTTCTACGAGGACTTCTAGGATCTTACCTGGCATTGGAGCTGTTAATTCACCTTCATCATCCATTCCAGAAGCACCGGGCTCAATCATTTCCAATCGAAGTGTATGCCCGAGAACGTGAATCCACCAATCATCTCTGACCTTGGTAGCATGTACCTTGAATCGACGTGAATCAATCGTAATCCACAGTTCTTGACCAATATCCAAAATAATATTTTCATGATGGAACATATTTCCATCTCTCATAGGATTGATTTCAACCCGTCCAGATGCCGTCTTGAACTCCATCAAGGGAACCTCCGGCTAATCGTATTGAATGGCGAAGGTGATTCGCCGGCAGTGACGAGTTTGGTACTATTTTGACGACCGAGCCCTGAGGTTTCACAGGCAGAGGCAATCAATAGGCCTGCGTCCAATATCATCGAAGGCATATCAGGCGTCCAACCATCAGGCCATAATCTCTCAATCATGTCGGTAGTGGTCCATCCATCTACTACGTCAGGATGGTCGCACAATTCACGCAAGAATCGAATATTTGTGGTACAACCCAATACTACGAATTCGTCTAAGGCTCGGCTCATTCGTTGCAGTGCTTCAGCCCTAGATGGCGCCCAAACGATTAGTTTGGCAAGCATTGGGTCATAATCAGGGGTGACTGAATCGCCTTGTCTAACACCTGTATCTAGACGAACTCCCGGCCCTTCGGGTGGAATGAACACCGCTAATTCACCAATGCATGGAAGGAAATTATTGGCGGGGTCCTCAGCATAAAGCCGAACTTCTATCGCATGACCACGCATCTGCAATTCGCCACAACTCATCGGTTCACCTGCAGCGATTCTTAGTTGCTCACGAACAATATCAACTCCAGTTACCATTTCGGTAACTGGATGTTCGACTTGGATTCTAGTATTCATTTCAAGGAAGAAAAACTCGCCCTTTGGAGTAACGAGGAATTCTACAGTTCCCGCTCCAACGTAATCGACGGCGCGTGCGGCTTCACAAGCAGCCTCTCCCATCTCCTCACGAAGTTGTGCATCAAGAGCGATGCTTGGAGATTCTTCGAATACTTTCTGATGACGGCGTTGAACACTGCACTCACGTTCCCCCAAATGGATAGTGCGACCGTGACTATCTGCAAGAATCTGGATCTCTATGTGTCGGCTACCTGTTAGTAATCTCTCAACATATACCCTGTCATCTCCGAAGGCGTTCAGAGCTTCTCGCATCGCTGCCTTTGCCTCCATCTCAAGATTATCGGGATTGTGGACGGCCCGCATTCCCTTCCCGCCGCCACCTGCAGTTGCTTTGAGCAAGAGAGGGAATCCTACTGAGGGGGCGACCTCAAGAATTTCTGCAAGTCCGCCTTCAACTTCTTCACCAGGAATTACTGGTACTCCTGCGGCCTTCATGGTAATACGGGCGGTCATTTTGTCGCCCATATTAGTAATCGCTTCAGCTGACGGACCTATCCAAATCAGACCTGCCTCGATTACTGCATTTGCGAAATCTGCTCTCTCCGAAAGGAATCCAAATCCAGGGTGTATGGAATCGCATCCATTCTCTAGTGCGATTGTGATTATCTGTTCTTGATTGAGGTAAGTATCGGCAAGCGCCTCGCCCTTCAACTCTATCGAAATATCAGCAAGTTCAGTGAATAGAGAGCCAGAATCATTTCCAGCAAAGACTGCTACTCCTTCAATTCCCGCTTCTCGACAAGCCCTCAGGATACGGCAAGCGATCTCCCCGCGGTTGGCGACGAGAACGCGCTTAATCATGCGTGGTCACTCCTCGGGCTTCCAGTTTGCTGGGCGCTTCTCAAGGAATGAAGACATGCCCTCTTGCCCTTCAGCAGATCCTCGCATGCGGCTAGTGAAATCCAATGTCCATTCTCTAAGACTAGAATCATCGGAATCCCATCTATCAAAGCCCAGTGATAATTGCTTAGCTGCTGCTGCTGCGCACGGGCCTGTTGTGAGAACTTCTGCAATTACAGAAGAAGGGTCTAATGAATCATCGATAGCGTCAATCATACAGATTCGAAGAGCCTCATTTGCATCCATTTGCCCTGCTAGCATTGCATGGCGTCGATAATTTGCGCTGCCCATCCTTCGGTAGACATATGGTCCAATGACAGCAGGTAGAATTCCTAACTTCCCTTCTGAAAGAGCAATCTTTACTCCAGAGTTGCAAATGACATGGTCCAAACATGCGATGAGACCGGCACCTCCTCCCAAAGCAACTCCTTGAATCAAACCAATTGTAAAGCACGGATGTGACCATAGGCCATTGAATAGGCGGTCTAAGCGTTCTGAATCGCTACGGTTCTCTTCAGGAGTGTTTGCACCTGCATCTCGCATCATATTGATGTCAGCACCTGCACAGAAATGCTTGCCATCGCCAGAAAGAACGATGACTCTCAGAAGTTCATCTCCCGAATCATCGGTCAGTCTACTCTGTTCTCCTACAGAGTTAGCACGAGTCCAATCGAACAATTCCACTAATTCTGTGATCATCTGTACATTCATTGCGTTATACTTCTCCGAGCGCATAAGGGTAATTCTGGCAATACAGCCATCAATTTCCAATTGCACAAGTGAAGTAGAAGGGGGGGTTTCCATATCTATTCCTCCAATTGCTTTTTTGAATTTTCCAATTACATTCTAAAGACACCAAATCGACCTGTTGGCAACTTCGCATTTCGCGATGCTGCAATACACAGGCCAAGGATGTCACGAGTATCTCTGGGGTCAATAATTCCATCATCCCATAATCGAGCGGTGGAATAGTAAGGGGATCCTTCAGTTTCATACTTCTCAAGAATCGGTGACCTGAATGCCTCAAGTTCTTCGCCCTCCATGGGCTCTTTTCCTTCTCTACCTCTTTGGTCTTGTTTGACTGTTGTTAGTACATCTGCCGCCTGAGGGCCACCCATTACTGAGATCCGGCTATTTGGCCACATGAAGAGGAAGCGCGGGTCATATGCTCGCCCGCACATTCCATAATTTCCTGCACCGTGCGAGCCACCGATGATTACAGTGAACTTTGGCACATTCACACAGGATACTGCGGTAACGAGCTTTGCACCATCCTTGGCGATGCCTCCAGCCTCGTAGGCCTTGCCTACCATGAAGCCGGTGATATTCTGAAGGAAGATGAGTGGAATACCACGTTGGCCGCACAATTCAACAAAATGTGCGCCTTTGAGGGCGGATTCGGAAAACAAGATTCCATTATTTGCTACAATGCCAATCTTGTATCCGTGAATGTGAGCAAAACCACAAATCAGAGTCTGACCATATCGTGCCTTAAATTCGTGGAAGCGTGAGCCATCTACAATTCGCCCGATGATCTCCTTTACATCGACAGGTGTGCGATTATCACTAGGGATTAATCCCAACAACTCATCAGCATCATGATGAGGTTCTTCGGACTCTATGCGTTCAAATGGTGCAAGGGCTCGGCTACCGAGATTCTCCACTACATTTCGAACCATTCGCAAAGCTTCGGGCTCATCCTCAGCGAAATGATCTGCCACCCCACTCTGACTAGTGTGAACATCAGCACCACCCAATTCCTCAGCGGTTACTTCTTCTCCTGTTGCAGATTTGACCAACGGAGGGCCTGCTAGGAAAATTGTTCCATTTCCTTTGACGATAATAC
>Ga0315329_10000337_pt1 | contig 18191 bp, 30 predicted proteins | sample M150032315metaG_FD_203459 | JGI IMG/M metagenome (GOLD analysis project Ga0315329, IMG submission 203459) | Ammonia-oxidizing marine archaeal communities from Monterey Bay, California, United States - M1 500m 32315 | ecosystem: Environmental > Aquatic > Marine > Coastal | place: USA: California...
TTCAAGCGACCTTCCCCAAAGTTTAAGTATATGCGGTAGGTATGGTGGATTATGGGAACATCCTATGACGAGCGCATCATCAATTCCCGAGAGGGTTTTGAAGCCTCCATGAAGCATTTTCAGAAGTTCAGCAAGACGCTTCGGGGTTGCACCGATGTGGACTTGATGTATGAACGAAACGGCAAGTTTCTGTTCTTAGAGGGTAAGCAGGTCAGAAATAATTGGGACACCCTCACGATGCCTTGGGCGCAATGGTTCGCTCTTAAGCAACTTCGGAACCTCAATAAGAAGATGGTCAAGGTCTTCATCGTGGCCTACACCGCAGATGGGGCTTACACCTTCTTCCCAATCGCCCTCGGGGTCAAGGACGAAAAGAACATCAACTTCACCAAGGGCCACCGAGATTCGCACGACTTTGATGACGAGGACGAGATGCTGGCCTTCGTGGGGAAACTCGCTAAGAAGATGGAACGCCGAGAAAGTCGCCGATATTAGGTCATTTCGGACCGAACCGAGGCAAAGATTAAATAGGAGTGCCTCTATGGGTATAATGTCGGGGCAACGAGGCACCGGAGTAAAATTGGGTTAAAACTGCAATTGAGCAAGACGGTAGCCAATCCGTCCATCCCCCAAATACTCCTCTCCTCCACACCCGGCGGGCCGACAAGGGTTCTTCATTTCCCTGCCTCCCCGCCAACTTCACGAACTCTTAAGTAGGTCATGCAGTTATGCCCTCGTATGCCTACGCAGATTGAACAGTTGATGCGTCACTTTGACCACGAAGATTCTATCTCCAATGTGGAGGCCCAAGCGGTATATCGCATCCGTGCGCTACCACGCCGAATAGCAGACCTCAAAGTAAAGGGGTGGCAATTCTCAGCCGTGTGGAAGACCGACTTGACCGGCCAACGCTACAAGAGATACTTCTTGGTAAGCCGACCACAGCAATGACCGACACAGTTAAATACTTGCTTACCATACCGGTAGGTATGTGGAACGGAATCCCTCGGCCAACGAAGGCCGCAAAGGATATGTCCGATGTGGAAAAGACTCTCCGTAAGGCAGGGACAGCCGTGACGAGCGGCCCAGCGAAGGGGATGCAGAAGGCTCCCCGAGATTGGCGGTTTGGAACTTGCTTGCAGGGCCAAATCACGGATACCTCCTACAACGAATTGAGATACTGCTTCGGTGAGCCTCACTATTCTGACATGACCAACGACCAAATCACCAAAGAGTGGGTTGTCGTTATTGAGGGAGTAGTCTGCACCATCTATGATTGGAGGCGTGGACGAACCCCTCTCAGGGACACCGTATGGAATGTGGGCGGAACCAGCAAACTGTCTGCCCGACTCGTGGAAGCCTATCTTTACAAGTGGCGCACTGACTGTTTAGGCATAACGGCTGCTTATTGAAGTGAAGACTTAAATAGGTCGTTGAAGGGTCTTGGACCCATGTTTAGGCCAACCATTGCCCTTATTCTCGCCGCCGTGCTTATGTCAGGTTGTTTGATTGACGGTATCACCTTCGGCGGGGATAGCACGGAACCTACACCCGAAGAAGCCCCTACCTATCAGAATGAATCCTTTGCAGACCACTATGTTTTTGATAATGTGATGGCTATGGGCCATTATGTCAGCCATGAATACAATATCAGCGTCAATCAGACCATTGAACTGTATTGGAACGCAACCTATCGGTTTGAGGAACCCCTTTTTGATGAAGCGGGTTATGTGAATATCACCTTGGAAAAGGATGGAGAATCTCTTGTTAGTGAGCAATACACCGCCACCAGCACGACCATTACGGCCCTACACTACAATAACTCCAACATCACCGGAGGCAACTTCACCCTCATTATTCAATCCGTTGGGAGTGACCATGTGCTTTCCGGTGGAATGCAAGATTACTACGAGATAGACACTATCATTTATTATTGGTGAGGCCATGCGCGTCATAACTTGGGACATTGTAGGCTGGATGCTCGGACTCATCGTTCTGACCCTCTATTTTGTTGGCTATGCCCTTCCCTATCATCTCTCCTAATGCAACCCTCTAAGTAGGTCCTTGCGGGTCTTGAAACTCATGCCCGAAGGTCCGGAGGTCCGCCGCATTACTGACCAACTCAGCACTCACGCCACAGGTGCAACATTGAGGTCCATAGACTTCATTGACCCTCGTTATACGCCCGGTGGGACGCAGATGAGGGATGATATAGGCCCTCTTGTTATAGCCCTTCCACTTACGATTGAAAAAGTTTCTTGTCACGGGAAGTTTATCTATTGGGAGTTAGATGGTTTCATTATATTTCAAACTCTTGGGATGAGTGGAACTTGGAGGCAAAGCAAACCTCCCAAACATCATCGTTTGGCTTTCAATCTCACCAAGTCCAACGGCAAGAAAAAGACATTGCACTACAAAGACGCTCGTTGCTTTGGGACCTTCAAGATATTCAGCGGAAGTGTGGCTCGGGAAAAGTTGGCCACCAAATTATCCAAAGACTTAGGCCCTGATTTGTTGAGTGACCGGGCTACCAACCCTGCTGAGATTATTACCCGTTTTCGGAAGCATGATACTAAGACCTTGTGTGAAGTTTTGATGAATCAGAAGGTCTTTGCGGGAATTGGGAATTATCTCAAGGCAGAAATCTTGCATGAGTGCAAACTCGCTCCGGACACCAAGGTGGAAGATTTAGACGATTTTGGGATTCTCAATTTGTATCGGGTGAGTCGGATGCACATTCATGCCGCCTACTCCGCCAAAGGTGCGAGTTTTCAGGACTATGTTATGCCTGATGGCACTAAGGGTAGCCAACAATACCGGTTCAAAGTCTATCGGCGGAAAGTTTGTGGCTGTGCCGAAATCATTAAACGCAGCCGGACTAAAGACAAAAGAACGACATGGTGGTGTCCCGGCTGCCAAAAAATCCCCACCAAACCCACTGTTCAGACCACTCTCACTTAAGATTAAGTAGTCGTGAGGACTAAAAGAGAGTCATGAGCCGCGACATTGTGATAGAGGATGTGGAGGATGCTCTCAAAAGGGCAGAAGAATATGCCCACCTCACTGGACGGCTCAAAAAGGACATTGTGGCTGACCTTCTTCATGATGGCCAACTCAATTTTAGTGCTGGGTCTGATAGCAAGCACTTGTTAGACCGGGCGCAAGAACAAGCCAAGAAACTTCAAGGTTTGCTTACTACCCTTGTTCCCATTGTTGCCTTGTTATTGAGCATTGGTGCCGAAGGATTCGGGATTGTGGATTTGACGGGATGGGACTTTATCGGAGAAGAAGACGATGACGGCCCGCATTATGTCTATGGTTGCATGGATGATAACGCCCTTAATTATGAGGAGAATGCTACCCGAGATGATGAAAGTTGTGAATATACACCCCCTCCGGAGCCTGATGGACCCGGATGCGAACCGCATCTTTACGATGTGCAGTTTCTTTATACAGACTCCAACAATGATACGGTAAAGGCTCGTTTTGATATAGATTGCACCAATTCCGGAGTAATGGAAAGAGTCACCGTTTTCTTTTCGGCATGGATGCCTAATACAACCCCCGACACCGGAGATGAACCCGTAAATCAAACTACCGTATGGGCGGAAGTTGAAGGAACGGCTACCGATTATTATTCAGTATCTCTTGGAAACTTTGAAGCCGGAGTCTATGATTTATATTTCATTCTCTATGATGCCAACGGAACAGTGGTTGATGGAGCCGGAGAGGAAAACCGTTGGATTGAGAATCCGGGCGAGTTAGCGGAACGAGAGAATGAACGGTGTGATGTTGTGATAGAGTCCACTGCATGGGATTATACGCATAACACCACAAGTTTGCTCTATGACCTTGATTGTTTGAGTGACGGTGAAGACGAGGAGGGATTCTATGTGAGCGTTCAGTTAGGGATTTGGGAAAATGGGTCTGATGGAGCCGGAGAAGGTAATTATTCGGACCACGACACGGACCATTATTTTGTGGAAGGGGATGAAGACGACCCTCGGGACCTCTATTTGGAGGACATTCCCGCTGGTGATATGGACTTATTTTTCATTGTTATATGGGAAGATGAGAACGAGGAATTGTTCAACATTGTGGTCAATGTTCATAACCGGAGTTTTGGGTGAGTCTATGTATGAATACGAAATCAAAGTTTTACGAGTTGTTGATGGGGACACTATTGACGCTGCCATAGACTTGGGGTTCCATACTCACCGTCATATTCGTGTTCGCCTATATGGAATCAACACTCCGGAAGTCCGGACTCGGGATGCGGAGGAAAAGGTTAGAGGGAAGGCGGCCAGTGCAAGGGTTAAAGAGTTGCTGGATGGCGCAGATAAGATTATTCTTAAATCACACGGAGTAGGAAAGTTTGGAAGATGTTTGGGTGAACTTAGTCTTGTCCACTTCAGGGAGGCTGAAGATGATACATGGGACCTTACCGAAACTTTGCTTGCAGAAGGACATGGCGTTCCTTACTTTGGTGGGAAGCGTTAAGTAGCAACAATCGGATTTCTTGCTGTGACTGAGGTGTTGGCTTCTTTTCTGCTACCCGTGCGCGAGGCAGCGGAAACTACTTGGACCAGTTTGCGTAGTATTCGGGACTTGTCCAGCGATACCATTCCTTATGAAATCCTCATTCGTTTTGACGAGGATGACGACACCTACCAAGAGTTGCTCCCAAAAATTGCAGAAATCTTTGATGGAAGCGTGGCCGAAGTTACCGTAGTTATCGGACCACGCTATGGATATGAAGGATTGCACAAGTATTACAACGAATTGGCCGCACTTTCAGTGGGGAAACTTTTGGTATTGTGGAATGATGATGTGCAGATACTCCCCGTGAGGTCCGGTTGGACTCGCCCAATGGGAGGTGACTGGGTGCGGGAGTCATGGGACTTGATTCTGAAGGAAGATTTGGAAAATATGGAATCGCATATTTTCATGCTATTCCCTACTGAAGTTTATTGGGATTTGCCTGAAGCGGGACCTGATGTGAAGTATGAAAAGGGCATCACTGCGCTGGCATTCCCAATTTTGACTCGTTCAGCCTATGAAATTATGGGCCATTATTCCCCGTCGCCTCTTAATGATGCCTACATTTTGGATATTAGCACTTTGGTTCTGAATGAAAAACTAATTCGGAAGCGGAGCCGCCTTATGCTCTTACATCAGCCAGCCTTTGACGAAGACACAGGAGTTGGGTTGAGGGTCAAGACGGAAGCCTATCAACTCGCCTACGACTTACATTACTCGGAGGAGGTTCAGAAGCAAGTGGAAGAAGATAAGGACAAGTTGCAGAAGTTTTGGGAGGAGAAGCATGGATAGACCCTTAGTTTCTTTCTTGCTTCCCAGTCGGACTCAGCCCGGTAAAGCCCACACTCCGGCCACTCTCCTTAACTCTTTGGAGAGTATCACTGCTAACAGCACTAATACCAATGTCTATGAGGTCTTGATAAGGTTTGATGAAGACGATATTCAATCAATTGACCTCATTCCAAGAATCCATGAGATTTTTGCCCCAACTGTTGCCGAAGTAAAAATAATAGTCGGGCCTCGTAGGGGTTACGAAGGCTTACATCATTACTACAATGAATTGGCCGCCATAGCCACAGGAGAATTACTTTTCTTGTGGAACGACGATTTAGAGATTTGTCCTGTTAGGTCGCCTTGGACCACTCCCAATGGTGGACATCATCTTGAGGCATGGGACGCGACTCTTAAGGAGGACTTGGGAGATAGAGGACCCTATATTTTTATGCTATTTCCTACTGAGGTTTATTCCGACCACATTTCAATGTTAAGTTTCCCGATTCTCACGCGCCGCGCATACGAAGCAATGGGACACTTTTCGCATTCACCCCTTAACGATGCTTACTTGCTCAATGTTGGTTGTTTGGATTTGGATGGGGAGAATATTCGTAAAAGAAGTCGCCTCATAGTTCGTCATAATGTGGAAGTTGATGAAGTAGGGGTAAAGTGGAGGGAGGAGGACCACCACTTTCCTCTTGCTTTGCAGATACACCGCACGGCGGAAATGACTGCTTTAGAACTCAAGGACCAAGAGGCAATTAGAGCCATATATGAGAGTGGTGAGTAAATGTTGGTGTCCTTTCTGATACCAACGCGGAAACAAACGACTTTGTTGCGGAACTGTGTGGGAAGTATCCGACGATTAGCCAGCGGAAGGCACAATTATGAGATTTTACTTGCGGTTGATAGGGATGATTCCGAAACTTTGGCAATCATTCCGGAAATCAAAGAGTTTCTCCCTCCCAATGTGCTGAAGGTTATCATCACTGCTCCCAAAGGTTATGCTCGGCTCCATGAGTATTACAATGAACTCGCTGCCATATCCTCCGGCCAACTTTTGGCCTTGTGGAATGATGATGTCGTGATGTTATCAAAACTGTGGGATAGTGTCTTAGCCCAAGAGTTAGCCGAGGGTGGGAGAAATCCATACCTTATGTGGCATCCACAAGAAATACAGGGGGTTCCGGGGCAATCATTGATTCCGGGGAAGTTTGCGATACTCTCCGGAGGGTTCCCCATTATCCATCGGGCTGCGTATGAGGCAATGGGTCATTTTTCCCAATCACCTCTCAATGATAGATACTTGAACGATGTTATGGGAAGTTTTGCGGCTCACGGTCAGGATAGGAGTTATCTTAGCCGGATATGTATTCATCACGACAATAGCCACAGCACTTACAGTGCTATTGCTATTCCCTTATTACCCCTGCACGAAGAACCCGGAGGAGAGATTGAAAAACATATAATGGCGGACCGAGAAGCATTAAGTAGCAAGGGTTTGTTCTAAGGTCATGGTGAACGGGCTGGTTATCGTGGACGCATGGCAGAAGTTATTGGCCCATGATGTTGCTTGCCATCCGCAGTTGGAGAATGAAGTCCGTTCCTTCGGAACATTCCTGAATCAAGTTTGTAACATAGAACGGAAGAAGGGGACGCAGATAATCCACTGGGGAGAAGGTAAGATTCAGGGACGCGGCATTATGGAGGAAATAGAAGTCGTCGTTGAAGATAAAGTCATGGGTGCGGAAGGCAACGCTCGTTGGGAGGAGATTCAGGAATCCATAGACGATTTATACTGGTGTGGATTTCATTTTGGCCGGTGTATCCATGATGAAGCCGGATTCATAAGCGGTGACGAGGCCAATATTGTCTTGAATCTAAGCCTTCTATTTCCACTTGATTCTTGGAAAGACAGGTTTGAAGATTGGCCAAAGATGCGCTATCATTTGTGGAGTCAAACGGGATTTGAGGAGGTGAGTCTTCAATGAATGTTGGATTCTTAGGACTCGGAAAACTTGGTCTGCCTTGCGCTTTGGCAGTTGAAACCAAAGGCCATGAGGTATGGGGTTGTGATATTTACGAGCAAGTCTTGGAAAACATTAGGAACAGACATCTTCCATATCGTGAGATAGGGTGCCAAGAACTCTTGGACCAAACTTCCATCAATCTTTGCGAGGACAGCACTGGGCTGGTCCAAAACTGCGATATTATCTTCGTTCCCATTCAAACTCCTCATGACCCAAGATTTGAGGGCATAACCATGCTAACTCAGGAAAGAGCCGATTTTGACTACACTTGGCTTCGCTCAGGGATAATTGACCTGAACGCAGCAATGGTCAAAGAAGACAAATACCCCATCGTCGTCATCATTTCCACCGTCCTCCCCGGAACCATTGAAAGGGAAATCTTACCGGTCTTGAATCCACAGTTCCGCCTTTGTTACAATCCTTTCTTCATTGCTATGGGAACCACCATTCCCGACTTTAACCACCCCGAGTTCATCTTGTTCGGAACCGAGGATGAGGGAGCAGCGGAAGTGCTGCAAGATTTTTATTCCACTATTCACGACGCTCCGTTCTTCCGAACGAGTATCAAGAATGCCGAACTCATCAAGGTTGCCTACAACACATTCATTGGCATGAAAATTGTGTATGCAAACACTATGATGGAGATATGCGAGAAGACAGGGGCCGATGTGGATGCCGTGATTGACGGTCTGAGTTTGGCTACCGATAGACTCATTAGCCCCAAATACTTGCGTGGCGGGATGGGAGATGGTGGAGGATGCCACCCTCGGGACAATATCGCCATGTCGTGGCTTGCCCGCGAATTGGACCTTTCTTATAACTTCTTTGATGTCTTGATGCAGGGTCGGGAAGACCAAACCACATGGCTGGCTGACCTTCTTATGGAAACAGTGCAAGTTAGCGGCCTTGCACCCTTCATGTTGGGTGAGGCGTTCAAAGGAGAAACTAATTTGACTGTGGGGAGTCCCTCAATCCTTATGCAGACTATCCTTTTTGATAAATACTTCGGCCAACTTTACGGAGTCCCCGTTCCTATTCATGACCCACATACCAACGATGTGGAGATGCCTACCGACGCACGAGTTTTCTTCATAGGCACTATGCACCCCGAGTTTCAAGATTATTCTTACCCGGAGGGTTCCATTATTATTGACCCTTGGCGATACATCCCGGACATGGATGGAGTCACCGTTCACCGCCTCGGGGAGTATAAATAGTCTGAGGCCCACTCATAGTGATGTGATAGTATGATAGAAATAGAAGTTAAACCACAACAGGTCATAGAAGCCAAAAACGAAGTAAAAGAGTTTGATGCACAGAAGACGCACAATAAGGGCGATTGGAAGGGTAATTGGAAAGGCCCACTGGGAGAAGTTCTCGTGGACGGATGGTTGAATAGTTTTGATTCTCTCCACTACGAAGCCATCCCTTTTGTGAAGCGAGGTTGGACCCAGCCTGATTATCGCCTACATACGCATTTAGAAGCGGGAGAGGTGTTGGCCGTTGATTTGAAAACCACCACTCACTACGCCAACTGGACGCAATCGCCCAAGCACGACATCTATGTTTGGAGCCAACTGAAAGGGAACCCGAATAATCCCCATACTTTGGTTCTCAAGGGATGGTTGGGCAAGCAGAAGATGGACACCTTGATGGCGGAAGCCAAGAAGAACAATTGGACTGAGCAGAACACGCAGAACGGTTGCTACAAGGTGGAGCGTGAAATGTGGGGGAAGATAAGAACCGATTGGTGCTTTACCGATGCCGCCCTTGAGAGCATGGATGATTTCGTAGCATCCATTATTGGGTGAAAGTATGCCTGATATTCCTTACAAGGAGATTTACGATAAGGAATATTTTGTTGAAGCGGACGGTATTCACTCATGGAGAAGTCGGGCATTGAAGTTCGGTGACGCCTTTGCCGCTGTGTGTTATTTGCACGACATCATGCCTCCGACTCGTTGGGAACAGTGGGCTGCTCTCTATAAATATTTTCCCAAGAGTGGAAAATTAGGACAATCAGGTATTCCTTGTAATCACACCGAAAAATGCTGGTGTGGAGTAGCGCATGGTTATACCATTGAAGACCAAATGGCTTTTATCCATACCTACAAGAAAAGAACGCCGAAAAAGATATTGGAAATAGGCAGTGGACGCGGAGAGGTGGCCATTTTTCTTGCCAAAATGGGATATGAAGTAGTTGCGATTGAACCTTCTCCGGGTGCCGATGAGTGGTTTGACCTCACTTCTCGTCATTTCCGCCGTGATTCCAAGGGGGTTGTGACGCTGCTGAATGGGTGTGCAGACGAGTTTGTTAATCATGAGGCATTAGAAGGCATTGACTCCGTTATCATGATTGAAACTTTGGAACACATTTTGGAGAAGGATTTGAAGACGATGTATGAAAAGATATTGGAGGTGCTACCCCTTGAAGGCCGCTTCATTATCACCAATTGGATTGATTACCACCCAATCGCTATCGGAGGTTTTGGGACTTCTCCCGAAGAACACTGTCGTGTGGTTGATGACGCACTCTATGATTCTATGATTGAAGACTTCGGACAATGCCTTCATAGAGAAGGCTCTCACCTTGTATTGGCCCGAACACTTAAATAGGTGAATACCCTCATAGGGGTTTATGCGCGGATGGCCACCCTACGATAACCGAGATAAAGCCGACAAGGACTATTGGAATCCATACCGAAGTTTCCAAGCCAAGGATTGGGAAGATTTCTTCGGTGTTGAGAAGACGATGGATGATATGAAGAAAATCCTCGGAGGGATGCTTGGTGACCCTGAAACCAAAAAGAGAATGAAGGGCATGAGAAAGCGAACCACCCTTCATGCACGAGTCAAGCGTGGTCAGAAGGTGTATAAAATCACCATTGAAGAAGTCACGCCTAAACCATCCGAAGTCGCCGACGAGATTGAGATTGAATGGGACGATAGTGGCACCTTTGGTGATGGCCACGAAGACCTTACCGAGTAATCCTTCAAGTAGTAGCACTCCATTGGAATGCTATGGACGAGTTGCGGCCAAGAGATATTCGCTTTGACATCATCATTCCACTCCATAATATGGAATCAATCTATGTCCTTCGCGCTATTGATTCTGTCCTCAACCAATCCCACCGAAAGTGGCGAGTCACTATCGTGGAGTCCCGCGCTTCATTTGAGAAGACCAAGGGAAAATGGCGCGCCTATGTGGACGAACTTGACGATAGCCGCTTCTATCATTGCGTGGAGCATAAGAAAGGCATTTCGGCGGCTCGGAACCAAGCCTCCAAGTGCGAAAGGAGTGCATACATAGCATTTCTTGATGGAGATGACTCGTGGATGACTCATCACCTACAAACGATGGCGGAGGCGATTTGTCTATCGCCGCCCGATACCGTGATGTGGTGGTCCCGTTTAGGGAAACTCATGGTGATGGAAAGCCTCATGACGGGCATACAGGAAGTAAAAGTGTTGGAGTATTCACCCTATGAAGGCATAGAAATATTCACCCCACCCTATTACTACTATTATTTCATGGTTCATCCAGCCTATCCATCTTCGGTTGTCGTCCGGCGGACGGCCTTTGAGGAGATTGGTGGGTTTGATGAGGAGATGATACGCAACGAAGACCAAGAATTGGTCATGCGTTTGCTTCACCCGTCTAACGCCAACACCGCACAATTCGTGGATACACTCACAGTTTATCGGGAACCTTCCAGCGACAAGCACAAGATTTCAGCGGAAGGGGTGGACTACACTCAAATGTTGGTGGATAAATACCCTTGGCCCGAACCTTGGGATAAACCTGACGAACTTGAGGAACTTGAATGGCAAGATATGATGGACCATATTTACGAAACGCGCCACAAAAACTTCACACTTAAATAGGTGACCTCATAATTCACCTTACATGGGCGCAGTAGTGGAAGATGAAGTCGTAGCCACGCTGATGAAGAAAAAGAAGAAGATACAAGCCCGACTAAAACAGGTGGAGAAAGACCACAAGGATTTGACGGAAAGCCTACACCTTGCTATGACGCGGTTGAATGCCGAACTGCGGGTGAAATGTGACCATGAGTGGAGAAGGGATAACCATGCCTATGCGGAACTCTATTGTAAGCACTGTGGGATATGGTATTAGGCAACGCTTAAATATATGTTCACACAGTTCCCCATCATGACCCCTGCGGCAACTGCAACACGGACCCTTGGTTGGACTCCTGAATTAACTACAAGCGAAGGCAACACAATTATTCGGTTGGATAAAATCGCCGCCCTAACGGTCACTCACGATGGCTACCTTGAGATATTCACAGTGGATAACACCTGTTTTACCGTTCTCGCCAATGGCGGCCTCAAAGGAGCCAAGAGATTGCGCGACGAACTCGCAGCCCAGTTGGATTGATTAGATGGGCGATTGGTTCACTATCACGGTTGAAGGGGAAGTCATAGACCACGCATGGCCGACTCGCCCTACTTTGGACCAAATGCAAGAGCAGGTCGGAGGCTACATTGAGAATCTCCCACAGGCTCGTGCAGTGGGAGTGACCCCGCTTGCTACGAGAGTGTATGAAGCCTTCGCTAACGAAGAAGGACTCATTCATGGCCTCCCTCGGAATCCGATTGCGAGCGAGTTTATGGGCTACACGGTAATGGGCAACCTGTTGGTGCATGGCACCCGCACGGGATTATACGCATAAAACGCGCATTTTGGGGCAACTCAAGAGTTAAATAGGTGGCGACCTCCAATGGACGGTATGGGAAAGAACCGCTTATGCGCTCAAAGGTGTTATCTCGCCGGACCGATTGACCACGCACAGGATGATGGCGTCGGATGGCGGCAAGCCATCACACCTATGTTGGAAAGTATGAACATCATGGTCATGGACCCTACTAACAAGATGACCAGCAACACGCGCTACAATGAAGTCGGTGAGGAACAGGAGAATCTCAAATTACTCAAGGACACAGGCCGCTATCACGAGTTGAGGAGTGAAATGAAGCCCATTGTCTTGGTGGACCTAAGAATGGTGGAAGTTGCTGACTTCATTATCGCGCACATTGACCCTACTATCCCTATGTGCGGGACTTGGGAAGAATTGTTTGTATCTCTCCGACAACGGAAGCCAACTTTTGTTGTGGCAGAAGGCGGAAAGAAAGCCATGCCTTTGTGGTTATTTGGTCGTATCAACCCGGATTACATCTTTGACAGTTTTGAGGAGTTGGAAGGTTATCTGAGAGGTGTTGATAAGGGAAAGATAGCCGAAGATGCCACCCGTTGGGTTTTCTTCAATGAGGACTGAATCATTAAGTAGTCGGACTACCGACTTATCTTCATGAATATTTTGCCCGGTGTGAAAGAACATCCTCTCCTTGGAGGGGCTACGGTTTTTGCTGCATTTCTCATCACTTACTTGGTAACCGAATCATTGGATATGCCCGTATTCTATCGGGCCGTTGTTATCGGCGGTATGTGCATGGTCACATATATTGTGACCGATATGGTGATTAGGACGGTGGAGTGAAATGGAATTGGCAAACGATATTAACCGGGAAGTGGAAAATCCTCATAGCACCGTCTTCGGTATTCCGGAAGACATTGCTCTTGTTTTAGCCATTGATGCTGTCTTGATTGCCCTGCGTCTTTCCAATGTTCTCATCCCTTCCTCTTTCATCGGGGCGAAGGTTCTTGGGACTTCGGTTTTGATAGCCGCACACATGGCCGCGTGATGTAAGAGAACCTTCAAGTAGGTCCTCCATCACTCATTAAATATGGACGGTGCCTATCCTTGCCCCTTCTGTGAATGGCCCTTCATGAAAATCATTAACACCCCTGCCATAGATGGAGTGGGTAATCAATACAAACACGCCAAATGCAAGTGTGGTGCAGAAGCGGTCTTTCTGCTCAAGGAAGACCCAAAACTTCAAATACTCAACCCTGAGTAGCCGCATTATGTCCGATGATATAGCGATTCTTCGGCCCTTGTTGAGAACCCCACCGGAGGCAATTCACATTGTCACCGAGGAGTGGGAGTTCATACAAGTGCCGGTAGCGTGAGAACCATTAAGTGGTTAGCCGCCATAATTGGCCGTATGGCCAATGCAAAGGCGGTGTTAATAGACGCTGGCTACTTCGTCGGCAGACAGGGGCGTTGGTGGAGTCCGAAGGGAACCGTCCGCCGTGCCTATAATCGCTGGCAAAAGACCGGTAGCACTCCTGATTTCTTCAAGTTTAAGGCCGCCATGAAGAAGGCTATTCGGGCCGATATTTCTTACCTCGCTTTCCGCATCCGTCAGGCAGGGTTTGGCCAAAAGACAACCCGAGTAGTAATTTGCTACGATGGAACCGAAGGCTGTCTTGCTCGCACTAAATTATTCCCACCCTACAAGCAAAATCGGAGAAGTTTGGCAGACGATGACGAGGGTAAAGAAGAAAAGGAAGAAACAGAAGGTAAAATACCGGACATCCGCCAAAACTTTGCAGAATTAGGATTCAACCCTGATTCCATGAAAGATGGCTGGGAAGCCCTCTATGAAGTGGACAAAGAAGCAGATGACCTCATTGCCGAGGAACTCGGCCGTTTGGCGGATGATACGGAGGTGCTGGTGATGTCAGCGGATAGTGATTTATTCCAAGTATGGAATCTTCACTCCAAAACCCGTCTTCACAATTTTCTTCAGGAAGTGCATCAAAAAGATGTGGAGGCTCGCCTCGGTATCCCCATTTCAAAGTATGCGGATTGGAAAGCAATCGCGGGTGACCCCTCCGATAACATCCCCGGCGTTCCCAATCTTGGAGCCAGTGCTGCGGCGGCACTTCTCCGAACCTCAAAGGGTCTTGAAGACATCCCTGATGAATATTTGACCACCGTTGTGATAGCAGACCCCGAACAGGTCACCACCAAACTTTCCACCTATCGTGCAGAACAAGAGTTGTCTATGGCAGCCACCGTAAGGGAACACGGAGATTACTGGCGGCGGGTGGAGAAGCAACAATCGGGGGCATTGCGTGGAGAGCAATACAAAACGATGGCCCAAGTGGTGGAAGATAATGGAGTCTTGATTACCAATCATCGGGACTCTTGCATGACCTACCGACATATCATTCGCCTACCTTTTGTGGTCAAATGACCAGCAACCTTAAATACCTCCTCTCTATCGGAAGGCCATGAACCGCAACACTGTCTGCCCTATCTGCGAAGGAGCCGTCCCAAGTGAGGAACACAAGGGTCGCTATCCCGGCGCACTGTCCCGCTTTGATAACAACGAAGAAATCTGCTCGGCCTGTGGCACAGCCGAAGCCATGACTCCTTTCTTTAGCACTAAGGGCATGAGTATCATGCGATTGGCCCTTGATATGGGGGATTTTGAGATGTGGGCCGAGGGAGTTCGTCTTGGACTACCCGCTGTCCGAGAGATGCTGGACTTTTCTCGCCAAGCACAAGAGCAACTTCGGGAGGAGTCTTGAATGGTGAAGTGCGGTTATGCCAAGTGCAAGAACCATTTGAATGGTTGGTTCAACCCATATCATGTTCCTGAGTGTCTATGCGTTGAAACGATGGCGGGCGAAACCTTCTATTGTTGCGAAGACCATCATGATATGTGCCGTTAAAAGAACCTTCAAGTAGGAAGGTCCTCTCTTGACGAGTTATGGATGTTCCACCAAGGGAATTACGACTTGAAGCACGGCTGTTGGATGCCGTCATTGAGAGCGTTGGCCCCGAAAGTGAAAATAACGATAGAGCCGTCTATCACTTTCTCACAATCCTTCGTGAGATGGGGTATCATTGGCGCGCCGAACATAAGGTTGTTCTCTTTTCGGGCGAGGATGAACCCGAGTTTTCCGATGAGTATGCCGCCCATCTTGACCGTTTGTGCTGTGGCCTTGAGAGCGAGTGGGAACATGAAATTATGACCGATGCGCCGGATGTGGATGAGCAGTGATGTCGGCCACTAATGTGGTTTCTCTTTTTGATGGAATCTCCTGTCTTCAAATTGCTTTGAACCGCCAAGGCATTCCCTACAAGAATTACTATTCATCCGAGATTGACCCGCATTGTATAAAAATTACACAGAAAAATTATCCGAAGACCATCCAAGTTGGGAACCTTTGTGACTTGAAGAAAGGTGATTTCCCAGCGGATATTGATTTGTTGGTAGGTGGTTCCCCGTGCCAAGGGTTCTCCTTACTTGGAAATCAACTAAACTTTACCGATGGAAGGAGTAAGTTGTTCTTTGAATACTTGCGACTTCTTCAGGAATTGAAGCCTAAGTATTTCATTTTGGAGAATGTGAGGATGGGGAAGCCCATCCAAGATGCTATTTCCAAACTCATAGGAGTGGAGCCTATTTCCATCAATTCAGCATTATTTTCGGGACAAAACCGCACTCGTCTATATTGGACTAATATTCCCAATGTCGCGCAAACTCTTGAAAGAATCACCCCATCTTTACCGGACATCACGGGGAAAAGCGTTCTAACCGACCAAACTTATGAAATCGCTACTGTGAGGAAGGGAAATCCTCGGCAAATCACGAAACCAGCCACTCACAAACTTGGATGTCTTACAGCAAGTTATTACAAAGGAGTCAATGCTGATGGCCGCCCCGCCAAAACGAAGGTTTTTGGAGATTATGCCGCAGGTAAGGTTGAGATGCTTTCTCCCGTTGAGTGTGAAAGATTGCAGACTGTCCCCGAAGGTTACACAGAAGGGATTTCAAAGACACAAAGATACAAGGCACTGGGCAATGGATTTACAGTTGATGTTATGGCATTTCTCCTGTCGTGCCTCCCATGATAGACTACCGTTAAGTATGTCCTCACACTCTTAATTCATTATGCCCAGCATTGCCTATACCATTGATGTTCATGAGGACGCATGGTTCGCTTTACACCTTGGAGGGGCGCATGAAGCCCTCCCTGAAGGGGACTTCAAAATCGTTTCCGAAGACAAAGTTTGGTTAGTTGAAAGGAAAACATGGGGAGATGCCTACTCCTCTTTTCGGAGTAAGAGGTTGGAAGACCAACTTTCCCGAATGTTATTGGCTACGCCTAACACAATTTTACTGATTGAAGGCCGAAAGGAAGCCGTCTATACCAATGACCGCCAACAAATCAAGAATCTTCAAGCGTTTCTTAACCGTATGTCAGCGGAAGTATGTCCGGTGGTCTATACGGATGGTAAAGAAGATAGCCTTCGGTGGTTGAAAGCCATTGGCCAAAGGATTGAGAATGACCAATTCGGAGTCTTGGTAAGAAAACCTACGATGGTGGCATCTTCGCGGAACAAACATCACGCCCTCTTGGAATCTATACCCGGAGTTGGTCGCACTACGGCTAAGAAAATCTATAATCACTACGATAACCTCGTCGGAATGGTGAATAATTGGGATATAGCCCAAAGTGTGGGAATCGTTGGGATAAAACGCTGGGAAGATGTGAATAATTTTCTTAATGCGGAGTGGGGTGAAGCCGTAAGGAAACCACTAAGTAGTAAGACGGAGGATGAGCAAACTACCTTTGAGGACCTCACATGAGTAATCCGATAATTCTATGCAATGAATGTAATGAAAGGGTCCTTCCGGCCCTCGGAGATGAGGCTATTTGCTACTGTGGGGCCATACAGGTGGAACATTCGCCTCAAGGGTATATCAGGGTGCATACGAGCAGTAAAGAGGGGTTCAGTTACGACTTTGAGGAGGAGGAGTAATGTTTGGATATTGCCAAGTTTGTGGACAGGGAATAGAAGTCGGTGAACCCGCCGCCACTGATAGCGAAGGTAAGCCAGTTCACTTGCGCTGTCAAAAGTCGCTATTTGTGCGTCAGCCTTGGCAGCCATGATTTTAAGTAGTCGTGAGGATAACCTGACTACATGGCCGAAGATAGACCTTGGATTAAGAGGCCCGAAGTGATTTTCCCGATTCTTGGCCTGTATCTTATTGGAGCATTTCTCTCAGACCGCTACATTTTCAGACCGAAGGACTAATCAGAACAGTCTTAAGTAGTCGTTTAGCCGAAATAGCCCTATGGATAGGACCCTCCTCCCTTCTCTTGGCATCGTGGCCGGTATTATGACTTTGGCTTACTATGTCGGCGGGTCCAAAGAAGTCAGGTGGGCTGAATCACATTCTGCCGAGGAAATAGAGTCAGTCATTGAAGATAAAGACGGCTTCATTCCCTTCACGGATACGGGAAGGGTGCAGAATTATTTCAAGGATACGGATTGGAAATCCAAGGACTATCCTTACGAAAAGAGGGTTGTTTTTGACAATAAAACCAAGTGGTGTGAAAATTGTGGAGAATTAGATGACTCCGATGAAGACGCATGGAATCACTATCAATTCGTTCTCAAGCAAAAGAACTCCTCCACGCCCGCAATGCGCTATATCTCAGGCGGTGACTGTGAAGGTTGTGGAACAGCCTTGTGCCAAAATTGTATAGACGGGGACACATCAGGAAACTACAACCCACTCTTTAATCCCATGTGTGATGACTGTTTATATCCATTTTGTAGGGAATGCAAATCTGAAGACGAGGATAGGTGCAACAACTGTGAAGAAGTATATCAAGCCAATGTCTGTGACTGTTGTGGCCATGTTCACCACGCAGAATCAGAAACTTTTGAATCACCAGTGTCTTGTAACATCTGTGGCAAGACTTTTGATAGTTTCCGAGGGCTTAACGGCCACATGAACGCCCATATACCCGCACACCGTAAGCGCACAGAATCATTTGCCGCAGAAGTCCCCGATAAATATAAAGAGCCTTTCAAAGTTCCCGTAGTGAAAATCTATGGAGAAAATGGAGCAATTGTAATTGGTCATGGTGTCCGGGAATATCTTATTCAAGAA
>Ga0315329_10000339_pt1 | contig 18147 bp, 13 predicted proteins | sample M150032315metaG_FD_203459 | JGI IMG/M metagenome (GOLD analysis project Ga0315329, IMG submission 203459) | Ammonia-oxidizing marine archaeal communities from Monterey Bay, California, United States - M1 500m 32315 | ecosystem: Environmental > Aquatic > Marine > Coastal | place: USA: California...
GATGGAAGTCAGCATTGCTTCTTCTACCGATAGAATCGTTGCTTCTTCTATTGCCGATTCAAATTTCTCTATGATGCTTACCAACCTTGGCACAGGTGATGACACCTATGTAATCGAACTCGACGGCGAGAACGCAGAAGAATGGTTCACCTTGAGCCTCTCATCGCTGTCAGCATCTATCCTTCCAGGAGAATCCGACAATGTGGTTCTCACTGTTAGACAGGTTGCTTCTGGTGCACCTGCAAGTGGAATTGACGCAGTAATTACAATCACAAGCACAACCGACTCATCGGTTAGTGACAGCCTTACAGTAAGCCTTGTTGCTGCGGTTGCGGATGGTATGATTACCATCATGTCTGATGATGACCAAGCTGAGCCTGGACAAGTCATCTACGGTACTGTAATCATCACAAATATTGGAACTTCGACCGATTCCATGCTGATTACTACTCTTGAGATGGATTGTGGAGTCAATGATGTAGTCGTACTTGGTCCAAGTGAATCTAGTGTCCCTCTCGATTGGTCTTGTACAATTCCCGAAGGCTCTACAGCAGGTGTTGATGTACTTACATTCAGACTGACTTCATCAGTCCGCAGTGACATGGTAGTCACCATGTCAGAAGCATATACAATTCAACCGGTTTGGTCTACTTCAGGTATAGTCTCGATAGATGTCTCAACCACAGAAGTGGATCTCGGCTCTAACGAGGACCGCACTGTCGATGTCACAGTTTGTAATCAGGCAAATACCCACATCAACGGTAAGGTCGAAGTTATCGGAGTGAACACACTTTCCTTGCACTCTTTCTTCGTGCGAGTAGGTGAAGAAAATCAAAATTCAACTTACTCCCTTGGAAGTCTTGGTTGCCAAGAGTTCAAACTTTATCTCACAGCATACAATCTCAACGATACGATGACTGCTAACCTAATCGTACAAGCGGTCAGTCAGGTTGAGAGTGCAACAATCACAGATAAGTCCGCAGCCATTCACGCTACAGTGCAAGCCCCTGAAGGCCCACCTGAAGGCATAAATTTCGGAATTCTGGAATTGGATAACCAAGCCAGTATGATGGTTCTAGCCGCTGGTTGGATACTGGCAAGCCTACTCTACATGTGGATTAGAATTCGCAAACCAATCGCAGAAGAGGAAGAAGAGGAAGAACTCGAACCGCTTGCTGCAAACGAGGTCCGTATCAATTCCAATAACAAGGTCGAGTGTTGTGCTTGTGAGGCGCTATTGGGCGTTCCAAGAGGAAGCGAGCCGCCATTCAAGTTCACTTGTCCAAAGTGCTCTGCAAGAATTAGAGTCGTTGAATAATCAACGTCGATGAGCAAATAGCAGGAAAGCTGTATGGCCGAATGGTCCGTTTACAGGTCTCATTCCACCCTTGGATGTTCTTCCCCATTCGCGCTCCATTAATTCGCCAGCCCACTCAACTGTGAGGCCGGCTTCTTCACAGGCAATCCAGCATTTTTCTAATTGGCTGGTCGTAGGTGCATAACATGCAAGACGACCACCGAATACGAGTTTAGGCGCACATGCTTCAATCGCAGGCGTGTGGTCTGGCATGTCGAGAATAATTGCGTCAAATTTCATGTCTGGAACAACGTCCTCAACCATTCCCTCCAGGTGAGTATGCTTTGGGAAACCACTGAAACATTCTCTCGCTCTTTCGAGATTAATTAGCCCGACATGGGCGTGTTCATCTCTCGGTTCTGCGGTGACCAGATGCCCGGACTCACCCATTGCACGAGCCAAATGAAGTGATAATCCCCCAGATCCCAGACCTGCTTCGAGAACATTGTCGCCTGGGCCTACTCCAAGTTTGGTGATGAAAGCCCCAGCATCTTTGGCTGAAATAGTCTGGGCGCGACGAACCATGCCCGAGATTAATTCGGGCAATCGAGGCGGCATTAAAGTGAGGTATTTTTGGCCAACCAATATCTCTTCTCCAATGGAATAACCTGCTAGCAGTTTAGCGGTATTGATGACTCCAAGTCCCTTGTGTTTGATGACCTCATCAACCACTTTAACGATGAAGACTCGACCATCGCTTCCCATCAGTACGGCCCACTCAACCATGACACTCCGAGGGTCTAGGGGACAAGAACGATTCGCATGGAATTATGTATTATTTTCAATAATAAAATCCCCCCGTAGGGGGGACTGACAGAATCAAGGCATGTTAATATACCTTATACTTACAGAAAAGGACATGAAGTCTATACGTTTGGTTGCACTTACCCTTGTCGCTCTGATGCTATTCAGTGTACTTGGTTCGTTTTCAAGTATCGTCGTGGAGCCTAATGACCAACCGATTGTCCTAGAAGAAGAAGAGGTAGTATTTTCTGCAAATAGCCAAGGACATCCAGTGTTTTCTCAGTATGTCACATCGGATAATTGTGGATTTTGTTATCAGTATGGCAGCCCTGCTCACCACAGTTTGAAAACTCAATTCCCTGACGAATTTGTTTACATTTCTTACCAATCCGTCTCTTACGGAGATACCGACACAGCACGTGCAGGTAACACAAATGGATACAATTGGCCATGGAGTACAAGTGGCGCTCCTGACTCATATTGGGGAGATCGCATAGACAAGCGTGCTAGCGGATGTGGCTCAAATACATGCTATGACACTATGTACAATTCTGGCGGAGGAACGACCTCAGCAATTACTTCTCAATATTCATTGTCAGCTGCAGTCAGCGAAAATGGCAATCAACTCGATGTGAGCGTTACCGCTGATTATGTTGGCAGTGGCACTCCTGCTTCGAACGTTTACCTATACGCAGCAATGACCGAAGAGACTTGCAATTCATACGTTTACTCCGATGGAAGTAAAGGACACAATTGCTGGAAAGGCTGGTTGATGAGTGGTAGCACTTACAAGACCGCTAGCGGAGGTACCGGTAGTAGTTTCGAATCAGTTTCACTATCAAACGGAGCAGTTTCGTTTAGCTGGAGTGTACCAAAGAATATGGTAAACGGAGGCGGAAGCAATGCACTAGTTGTTGCAGCGTTAATGTCTGGAGCACCTAGTTCTGGCGCTAACAGCGAGCATGTACTAACTGCAACTGACAGTGGCATGGTGCCTCTAATCGATATCGGTGTAGAAACTCTTACCCTTGACAATCCAGGCGTCGCTAGTGGTTACATTAACGGCGATATCCTCGACCTTCAAGCGGTTGTAAAGAACTACGGTGTAGAGGAATATACCGATGGTGGCGATGTTCGTTTCTTTTACAAAAATGGCAATGTCAAGAATTATGTTGGTAGCACACAAAGTCTATCCAACTTTGCAAGCCAAGGTTCCATTCAAACATTCAATGGACAAATCGATACATCAGCACTTCCCGAATCGAATTACCAAACTACTTTCGGTGTCGAAATTTCCAATTTAGTTTCTGATGCTGTAGGTGCTGACAATGAGGGAATAGAGATCGTTTCACACGACCTTGCTCCTGTAGCTCGTAAGGCAGAAGTTATTGGTTCCAATAACATTGAGCGTGGAGACAGTTTCCTTGTTGAGGCAAAGGCTGGAATTAACGATGGTGTCGATATCAATCTAGCAACACTGACTTTCGAAATCGAAGTTGCACCAGCCGGAACAGACCAATGGGCTGGAGACATAGTCTCTGGTGGAGTTGAAATCTTCAACGAAGGTACTTCCAATGAGCACCGTCAATATCTCGTTGAACCAACTATGAGCATGGGCGCAGGCGATTATGACCTGCGTTCTCGTGCAGTTGATGGCCGTGGACAAATGAGTTCCTGGGAAGTCACTGAAGATTCATTTGCACTCCTAAATGCACTACCGGTGATTACCTCAGAACCGGTTCCAACAGTAAAGGTCGAGACCAGTACAAGGGTTTCAATTATCCCAAATGTTGCTGATGCTGAGACCGACTTGTCTGACTTGGTAATCACTTCCTCCAGTCCTAACTTCATCGCATGGCACGCATCCAGCGAAGAGGTCGAAGTTTACTTTGAGAACATACGCTATGTTGGTGGAGAACCTGTCGCTAGTGGAATTGAAGTATCGGTTGATGACGGTACAGATGTTGCCCACGGCACACTATTGTTCAACGTGATTGAGAATGGCCAGCCACGATGGGCAGGAGTCGAGAAGCAATATGTGGATGAAGCATCCAGCGATCTTCTAGATTTGTTCCCATACCTATCCGACACTGATTCCAATGGAGACCTCGTCACAAATCAGGACCTCGTTCTGGCAATCGTTGACAATACCAATCCAGAAATTATCAATGTCGAGTTGAGTGGCTCTTATCTTGAGTATGAAACAACCGATGATGACATCAATGGAATGACTACTGTTACTGTTCGTGCATCTGATGGTATACAATTCTCTGACCAACAGATTACAATTCAAATCACTCCAATCAATGACGCACCTCGTCTCGATATTTCAGAGTTTGAGGGACTACGCCTAAAGGCTGGAACTCAGAAGGTAATCTTTGTAGATGGCCTACTAACTGACGTCGACTCCGATGTGAATGAAGCATTCGTCACCGTTACCAATTCGGTTCCTGGTGCTGCTCGCTACAATATCATGGACAACACAATTACACTGCAGTGGGAACAGGCTGGAATGCAGACTGTAACTATTCAATCCGCTGACCGCTACGATTCGAACATTTACACTATCGTAGTAGATGTATACGACAGCGCCCCTCTACTTGTTGGAGAAGGACCTGATGCAGATGTTCGTGTATCTGTTATCGACCTCTACATTGATGAGACTCCAGCGGCAACATTGTTCCTCAACAAGGATGATGTCACAATTACTAGTCTTACTAGCACTTGGCAACTCTGCAATGAATTGACTGGCGTGTGCACTCTACAAGTTGTACACGAGCATGACATCACCGCAAAGAGCTTGGGATGGACATTTGACCCATTCCTTGGAGAGGCTCCTGATGGAATGAGAATGAAGGACCAAGTCAAACTCACAAAGATTGTTGCACTCGACAATGAAGGTAACAAGTACGAATTCAAGGACGCAAAGTATTGGACCATTACAGAGGAAGCCCCTGGCCCCGAAACAATGGATGAGGAGACTCTTGCAGAATACATTGTAGAATTAGAAGGTGCAATTGACTCGAAGGAAGAGTATCTTGCAACTTTGACCGAGGGTACCACTGAGCACACTGAGGCAAAGGAAGACCTTGTTGAACTAAGAACAGATCTCGATGAGGCATGTGAATTTGGTGAATGCATTTCCGATGCACCTGCAGGCAATACTGCAGAACCATCTTCGTCGTTGGACCTTAACCTGACCGTGATTCTAATTGTGGTATCAGTTGTTGTTCTAGCCGCTTTGGCCGCGCTATTATTCATGCGTGGTGGCAAGGAGGAATCCAAGGATTTCATGGTTGATTGGGCAAACCAATTACCTGCTAACGATGCAGTTGCAAATTCGATGTACGGCGGCGCTGGAGAGATATTCCAGCAACCTGTCGCAGCCCCACCTGTTCCTGCCGCACCACAAGTGCCAGCAGGAGGACCGCCTCTACCAGAAGGTGGCCTTCCAGCAGGTTGGACTATGGAACAGTGGGCCTACTACGGTCACCAGTACCAGCAATGAATCAAAGGCTGTTGAAGCAAAGGCTGCTACCTGTAGCAGTACAAACGCCTAAAATGGTCCGGAGTTGAGGTGAAACTAATGGCGGAAGAAAATGAGGTCGAAACCACTTCCGACGAGGAAGAGGTTGTCACCACAATTTGGGCACCTGAAGATGCGGAAACCGTAGAGCTTTCCGACACTCCAGTTGATGAATGGGTACATTCCATCGACTTCGATTCGACTGAGAGTGTTCCAGTACCAGAACGCTTGGTGGATCAAGTAATCGGCCAAGAAGCAGGTTCTCTCGTTATTCGTAAAGCTGCAGAGCAACGCCGTCACATGATGATGATCGGTGACCCAGGGACAGGTAAGTCAATGCTAGCACGTTCAATGACTGAACTCCTTCCACTTGAAAACCTTGAAGATATTCTCTGCTATCCTAATGATGATGATGAAAACGAACCTAGAGTTCGTACCGTTCCTGCTGGACGTGGCGACAGAATTGTTCGTTCGCAACGTGAGGCCATCAGAATCCAGAAGGAAAAGAATCAGAAGATGCTCCTCATTGGTTTTGTGGCAATTGCGTTTTTGTTAGCAGTAGTCGCCCTACAATCCGGAGATATTCTCACACTTCTATTTGGCATGTTATTGCTGATGTTTGGTTATATGTTCCTGCGGTCACGCATGGGTGGTGCCGATGAAGGAAGAATTCCCAAAGTATTGGTGAAGCATGACAATTCCGACCCACCGCCATTTATTGACGCCACTGGCACATTATCTGGCAGTCTGTTAGGAGATGTACGTCACGACCCCTTCCAGAGTGGAGGAATGGAAACTCCCGCACATGAAAGAGTCGAACCAGGAGCAATTCACCGCGCACATGGTGGCGTGCTATACATCGACGAGATTAATTTGCTCCGACTTGAGGAACAGCAAGCTCTGCTCACAGCAATGCAAGAGAGAGCCTTTCCAATCTCTGGACGCTCTGAGAGAAGTAGTGGAGCATTGACCAAGACCGAAGCAGTCCCCTGTGACTTTGTTTTGATTGCAGCGGGAAATCTCGATGCTATTCAAGGAATGCACCCCGCACTTAGAAGCCGAATTCGTGGTTATGGTTACGAAGTCTATGTGAATTCATTCATGCCCGATACCGTAGCGAATCGTCGCCGTCTAATCCGATTCATTGCACAAGAAGTTCGTCGTGATATTGGAACTTCACGTGAAATTCCACACTTTGACCGCTCTGCTGTTGCGGTAATTCTTCGCGAGGCACAGCGTAGAGCCGGACGCCGTGGCAAACTAAGTCTAAGGCTACGTGAGTTGGGTGGATTAGTCCGTATTGCAGGCGATCTCGCTTCAGAGGAAAATGCTGAACTTGCTTCATCTCGGCATGTACTAGCGGCCCGGAATATTGCGAAGCCACTAGAACAACAGGTCGCTGACCGAATGATTGAGCGTCGACAGGAATATTCCCTCGTAGTTAACTCTGGTAACAGGATTGGTCGTGTAAACGGTCTCGCAGTACTTGGTGCTGATTCAGGCCTTTCCGACTACAGTGGAATAATGCTCCCTGTAGAGGCACTAGTTACACCTTCACTCTCAAGTGGAGGCAGGGTGTATGCTACCGGTGGGCTTTCTGACCTTGCAAAGGAAAGCGTCACAAATGTCAGTGCCGTTATCAAGAAATTAACTGGAAAGGATGTTTCTGATTATGATATACACATTCAATTTGTCGATACACATGGTGTCGATGGAGATTCTGCTTCGATAACAATTGCGACAGCAGTAATCTCAGCCCTAGAGAATATCCCAATCCGTCAGGATTTGGCGATGACAGGTAGCCTCTCAGTTAGAGGCGAAGTTCTCCCTATTGGTGGAGTTACAGCGAAGATTGAGGCTGCAGCTCGTGCTGGAATCAAGACAGTAGTAATACCGAGGGCAAATGCCCAAGATGTCTTGTTGGATACTCAGTTTGAACATATTGAGGTAATTCCAGTGGATACACTAGATGAGGTAATGGAACAAGCCCTGATAACCGGGGCGCCACGTAATAGCCTAGTCGAGCGCCTTGGAGCAGTCATTGACCGTCTAACGCCGGAAACAAAGCCAAGCAGTCAACTATCATGAGCACACCGACCGCTTTATGGCGGAGGGTGAATCCAGAACTGGCGCTCTAGGAATTCTATTTCTAGTTGTCATGATAGATATGATTGGATTCGGAATAATCATTCCATTTCTCACTTATTTTATCGAGGACCTAGCCACAGTTGAAGGAGTTGTAGAATTCGGCTTTTGGATTGGTCTAATGATGATGGCTTATTCCACTGCTCAGTTTCTATTCTCACCATTTTGGGGCTCGCTATCAGATCGAATTGGTCGAAGGCCAGTTATCTTGACAGGCCTAGTTGGAAACACCGTATTCTTCACAGTATTTGGCCTGTCAAGTAGTCTTCTTATGGCATTAGTTGCTAGATTCCTTGCAGGTGCATTCAATGCTAATATTGCTGTAGCAAAAGCCTACATTGGGGATGTATCCGACCACACAAATCTTGCAAAGCGCATGGGACTTATCGGTGCCTCCTTCGGTCTTGGATTTACAATTGGTCCGTTTCTTGGAGGGGAATTCAGTGACCCTGCATTACGATGGGAACTATTCCAGAATACAATTTTTGAAACACACAGTTATCTATTGCCATGTGTAATTGGCTCGGTATTGTCCACCATTTCTTTCCTGCTAGCAATTAAATATCTACCTGAATCAAATCCGGTGGAGATTAGAGAATCTTCAAAGTCTCTCAATCCTCTAAAACAAATTTCCAATACCATTAGTGATATCAAGAAAATTTCTGCGATGCCGCAATTGGGCAATTTGGTTTCAATCAGTGTATTCTTCGTTTATGGTTTCACAATCATGCATGCAGTATTCGTATTATTTACTGAACTTGACCTTGGGTTTAGCGTGGCTGAAAATGGCAGAGTTTTCGCCATAATTGGGATAAATGGACTGATTATCCAGGGGGGATTAATCGGGCCATTGACCAAGAGATTTGGTTCAATCAAACTCATGAGAGTCGGTACATTGGTTTGTGGTTTAGGACTTACACTAGTACCACATGTTTCTCATGAATGGGTCTGGCTTTCAATGGGAGCCGTTGTAATATTGATCTCCACTGGTAGTGGATTATTCCAACCCTCATTTTCAGCAATTCTTGCACAGCGAACTAAAGAGTCAGGCCAAGAGATGGGGATGGTAATGGGTGCACAGGAATCGGCCTCGGCGTTTTCTCGAATTCTCGGACCACTAACAGGAGGTCTAGTTTGGGATGCAACGGTGAATCAAAGTGGCTGGATTAGTAATGCAACGGCATTCCATCTTTGTGGAGTAATGATGACTATCGCTTTCTTACTACAGCTTAAGACTAAGCCTAGTAGCACAACTATCCGTGGACATCTTGAAGAGTGCTGACGGGGTGAGACCTCTATGAATGCGGTTGCTAGTGCTTGGGACATGGGTACTTTTCATCGCCGAGTTGCAACACTTTCTCACACGGCAGTACTTCTCGCAGTTCTTGTTGTCGCAATGATTCAACTTGAAAGTGTGCTCAAACCATTTTTCATTGCACTTGGAATTTATTTCATCTTGAAGCCTGGTGCTGATTATCTCTCAAAGAATGAATTTCCTAAATTCCTAAGTTATCTAACAATGCTAATGCTCTTCCTTCTAGTCATTACCTCAGCAGCATTCTTTGCATGGTCACAAGCCCAAGGTTTAGTCGAGAATGAAGATAGGATAGACGAATACAATGATGTTCTTGACAAGCGTTGGCACCAACTAAAGGATGTGCCAATTATTGGTCCAGCAATTAAGGAGGCAGTCAAAGATGGAACTGGTACTCTAGGAGGTGACCTAGGCGATCTCGGAGTAGGTTCAGGTGGGCAATTGACCGATATTGTCGTCAATATGGCAAGCGGGGTCGGTGGGATGATAACGACTAGTTTCACAGTTCTCTTCTTTTTGATATTCATTATTTTCGAAGCCAGTCTTCTGCCAGGAAGAATCGAGCGAGCGTGGCCGGGAGGAGCTTCAGATCGGGTCGACATTATTATGTCGCAAATCCGGGAGAGTGTGAATACATACATCATTGTAAAAACCGGTTGTGGACTCGGTTCAGCATTCATCGCCGGGGCAATAATGTGGGCATTCGGAATAGATCTTTGGTTCGTATGGGCGATAATGACTTTCCTTCTCAATTATGTGCCATATATTGGCTCATTAATTGCAACAATCCCTCCACTTCTCCTTGGATTGATTTTGCTAAAACCGCTTGGAATTATGGTGATGGCAATTCTCCTACTGGGTAATCAACAATTGTGGGGCAATTACATTGAGACAAAGTGGGCTGGTAGAGCCCTTGACCTCTCACCAGTAGTCCTTCTCCTTGTCACTGCGTTCAGTTTCTGGTTATGGGGAATTACAGGAATGATTCTTGCAGTACCATTATTCGTAATAATCAAAATTGTTCTTGAGAATATCGAGGCAACTAGGCCAATCGCAATTCTCCTTTCGGAGAGGGCGCCTTCTCTTGGTGAAGCATGGGAAGATGCATTGCGCGATGGCCATTTATCTGTCGGTGAAGCGCACAAACTCAAGCAATTACAAGAATTGCTTGGAATTAGCGATGAGGCCGTGACTAGGGTTGCAGGCAGGTCGGCAGCAGTTACAATTCTAAAGCGCGGTAAAGTGATTGAGGAAGAGATAGCCCTCATCAATGCTGCAGCACGCGGCACACCCCAAGAAGAGGATTTGAAGAAATTACTCGTCTCAGGTAAATTGGAATCAGAAACTAGGACCTATCTGTCGGACTTGGTAGCAACGCTCATGCGTGCCGAAGAAGAAGAGTGATTCACAGAGTCTCGCGAATCAATTTTTCCAATTCTGTATTAATCATTAGAATTAGGGTCCCAAACTCTGGTGGAATATTGGGGTCTTCATACAATTCCTCCAACTTTGCCTGAGTAATTGCGATTCTGACATCCATCTGCTTACCCTTGTTGAGTAGCCATAGTTCGCAGGCATCTTTTGCGCCTTTGCGAATATTTCGTGGGACTTTTGGGTCATCAATTTGGTTGATGACCGAAGCGATTTGGCCGAGCTTAGTTTCGAGGTCCGACATTTGAATCACCCACACGAATACCTCGTGCAATCCTGCCTCAAGTGAGCCGGCTTTAAGGTGATTGCCGCCACCCGTCGCCCATGGATTCAGCCGGCATCATCGCGTGGACGCGCGTCTCAGTGCTCATTTTGGCGTTTGGATTGGCGGCTTGGATGGACCATCGTGAGCGTAGAGTGCCCAATGACTTCTGGATTACTTGGGCAAAACCCGCAGCATTCCTGTGGACACTTGACCTAATGGTACAGTCGGCAGAATGGTATCACTATTCTACTGCTGCAGCAATGATTGCTTATGCTTCAATTGCTGTTATTGGCAGGCCAACGGTTCATGATATTCTTGCTGGAAAGAGCATGGATATCATCGTCGGTTTCTGGTATGCTTTCGGATTAGCAGGAATTATTCAGGGAGCAATGCTACATGGTTCGGAAGGGCCAATGGAAGTGATCATTGGAAATGCAAGTGCTGATGCGACGCTTTGGTGGACAATAATGGCCGTCGCACTCCCAATATTCTTGGTTGATATGGCCTGGAGAATGAGGTTAATTCATGGTGGAGCAGACTGTAAAGCACTGATGTGGGTATCTATTATGGTTCCATCTTGGAATGCAGTTCCAGTGGTTTGGCCTGAGTCTATGGAAGCTTCAACCATTGCAATGCCTCCAGCAATCGCCCTTCTGGTATGGGGCGGTTTTGCTTTCCTAGTATTACCATTCATCATGATAGTGAAGAATTTGAAAGAGGGTGGTGGTTCTTTGAAATTGATTTGGCACGCAGAGAGAATGCCGCTTTCAAGTGTTGCAACAAGCCATGTTTGGTTATTGACAACAATAGCGGAAATGCCGGATGGAACTAAGAAAATTATTCATCGCACTCGTGCTCCTTCGAAATCACCTTCGAAGGAAAAACTGGCCCAGTCTATCGCAATACTCGAGGAGAATTCAGTAGAGACGGTCTGGGTTACCCGAAAATTCCCGCTATTGGTATTCCTTTGGCCAGCGGTGCTACCGCTTGTGTTAATTGGAGGACCAATGGCACTATTCATGCCAATGTTAGGACTGTGAGCCCAAGAACGGTATCAGATACCCTTGCGCTCGACATTCTTAGGACGTAGTCCCTTGTAGCCACACTTGCGGCATGCTGCCGCACGGAATGCATTACGTGCATTGCACTTCATGCAAATCTTACGGTGAAGCAATCGAGCCTCTGCCTCTGGAAAGCGAGCCATGATGCCGCCGACCGACTCCCTGTATTTAATCACAACCGAGCCCCACCAGTCGTCTGTTTGAAGGACCTCAACGCCTTCGCATGGTCGTGCGCATCATCCGCTTGCCCGGTATCCACCACGACGCCAACGCTGTAATCATGGCCGGAAGTGAGGATTCACTTCTGATTGATGCAGGTTCATCTTGGTATCAAATGCTGCAAGTGGAGCGTATTGCTGGGCACATTGAAGAGGCAAAACCACTGTCTCGAATCCTATTGACTAGCAGAAGATTTCCCTTTAGCGGCGGTGCAAAGCATGTTGCTGCTAGTAATGGAAACGTTCCCGTCTATGTTCACAAGGATGCCGTTTCGTCGATGCAGACCGGGGATTTTTTCACAACATGGGCCAACCGCTATGATTCTGACATGCCAAAGACGGAGTGTAAGCCGATTGAAGAGGGGGACCATTTTGATCTAGGAGATGGTAATGTTGTTGCAATCTCATCTCCAGGTCATTGTCCTGATGGTTTGTCCTTTTTGGAAGCAGATAGAGGAGTATTAGTTTCCGGAGCAGTACTTCCTAGGGCTGATACACCCTCACGCTGGGATATGCCAGGAGGAAGTTTGCTCGAACTAATCGACTCATTCAAGAGAATACATGCACTTGCACTTTCCAGCATAGTTCCTGCAAGGGGGCCAGCGATAAGAGGACGTGATCATATCGACGAGGTCCTAAACATGCATCTGGAATTCTTTGAAGATGCCCTAGGTAATGATGGCCAACCTCCTGGGGGTTGGCCTCGTCCGGCTCGCACAACCTATTGGTTGACACCAAGAGAGCCTTGGCCATTAATGGAAAAGGAAGTTTCAAACAACAGCAAGTGAGTCTGCCGTCTTCCCTTTCCAATCAACGATTTTCCTTTCCCATCCTTGTTGGATGTGAAGATTTTGACCAATAACCCTCAGAGCGGAAGCGGGCCCTTCAAGCTCAAATAATTCAATGACCCTTCCCGGAATATTCGCTCCAACAAGGAATACTTGTCCGTTTTCACATCCCGCGAGGATACTCTCACCACTCATAGAAGAGGAGCAAAGGGAGAGAATAGGAGATCCCTTTGTCACGAATTTTTCAATTATTGACAAATCAGATATCGACAATATCGTAATCCCTCCTATTCTATCTCCAACCACAATCCTATCGATATGACCAGTAGGGCCCTTGAGTCCAAGGAGTACACTTGACAATACTTCGATTCGTGCTCGAATTAGACCACCGTCACGTGGGCGCCAATTCAGCGAACCATCATCCATTGCAGTTAGACAACCATCGGGGGTTACCATTGAGCGTAGTACCGATCTCGTGCTTCTCATGACCAAAGAAATGACAGCCGAGGGTCCACATTCATTTTGCAGACACGGCAGGTGAAAGTGAAAGTGTAACTCAGTAATGGGAAGAGGTATCGTCCTTGTTGTCCTTCTTCCAAGCCCTGTAGCATGACTTACAGACTCGCAATCGGTTCTTGCGAACTTCAAATCCACCTTCTCCCCACATTTCTATACCGTTCTCTTGACTTAGGGAACGTCCACCCATGTGCTTGTCAGAGAAATTGTCACAGCCTTTTACCCCACAAGGGATTTCGCCTACTTTCTCGACCTTTTCCTTCTTACCCTTCTTCTTAGATGATGAAGGTATTCTCATCTTCCGCTGAGTTCGTCCGGTGCGGTGCGCCATGTTACATTCGGTGAGTCTGATGCTCATGAATGTGGCGATTCAGTTATCGCTAGCTTCGCCAATGCGCTTGAGCAATCCAGTCATTAGCCTCAAGAGGCCTCGTAGGGTTACTTCAGAGACATTTGCTACTGCGCATATCTCTGACTGAGTACGGTTTGTTCCACCTTCCTTTGCCGCTTGATAAATCAATGCAGCAGCGACACCCATCGGCTTCTTTCCTTGCCATACATCGGTATGTGGTTCAATGACCTTCCACAGATGGTCCACACGCAAACGGGTGTTTGGTGGCAGTTCCAAATCGGAGATGAAACGGTCGAAGTACTCTTCAGGAGAGGTGATGGTGTGCATGTTGAAGCGCCTTGAAATATGACGGATCAATCGTGATAGTTCCTTTTCAGCAACTTCAAAGGCCTCACAAACCTCAGGAATTTGGCGAGGCAAGTTTTCCTGGCGTGCAATGAGATAAGTGCACGCAGCAGTCACTCCAGCAATGGAGCGGCCAGTCACGAAGCCTTCTTCTGAAAGTTTGCGATAAAGACGAGCAGCCTCTTCCTGGAGTGGCTTTGGCAATCCACTTCGGTCTCTGATATGCTGGTTAGCCTTCACGAGGTTTCGTGCTCGACTCTGGCGAGTCTTAGAGCGTTCATCGATAACTCGGCGTCGGCGCCAGTCACGTCTGCTTCTAGCCGAGATACCGTGTCTTGCAGCACCATTGCTCCAAAGGTCACTCGCAGCAATCGAAGTGTTGAGACCCTTATCTGCGAGAGTGTAAGTCGATGGAGCACCAACGCGAGACTTGTCTGTGACATTATCGTGGTTGGTCCACTCTGCGCCAGGGTCGATCATCGTCTCCTCGACAACGAGGCCACATTGGTTGCAAGTAACCTCGCCTCTGTCATCATCTTGATTCCAATCAACAGCTGCACATTCCTCGCATGGCTCGGTATGTCCAGTCACCGTGCGGCGGCTCGGCCTTTGGCCGCCTAGGCCTCGACGTTCAGTTGTGGTGCGTGTCCGGTCGGTACTCTCGCTTCTTGTCATCTAATCAACTCCGGGTTGTATAGTAGTGCCAATAGGTAATATAGTTTCCGGTAAATGGTTCACGCGATAATGTGAGCCTGCTCTACTAGAACCTCTTACTCCTTCTAACAATAGAAGTGAGTTCTCGACCTATATTAACCCACGCAGGGACTTCTCATTTCTTCCACAGGGTTCATGGAGTATATGCGCTGCGGCGAAAACGGGGAAGACAATGCCTGCCACCGTAATTCTGGGAGCCCAGTGGGGCGATGAGGGTAAGGGAAAACTGGTTGACCGTTTAGCGGAGGACGCAACATGGGTTGCTCGCTTCCAAGGCGGCAACAATGCTGGCCATACCGTAGTGCTTGGTGAACGCATCCTCAAGTTCCATCTTTTACCATCGGGAATTACCCGTGAAGAATGTAATCTCGTACTTGGAGATGGCATGGTGGTTGACCCATGGGTACTCGATAAGGAATTATCAGATTGGGTCGAAGGCGGGGGCACAGATCCTGCCGGCCACAGACTATTCATTTCTGGTAGAGCGCACATCATTCTTCCCTACCATCGCTATCTCGATGGACTAGACAAGAAAATAGGCACCACTGGAAGAGGCATTGGGCCTACTTATTCTGACAAAATCAACCGTGTAGGACTCCGTTTCGATGGTTTGCCACACGCAGATACTAGCGCTATGGCTACTCGCCAAAACGCTGCTCTTGAAGCAGCTGGATGTGAGCAGAGAGTGACCAGTGCAGAACTAGATGAACAAATAGCGTGGATTGTGAACCGATTTGGAAATGCAATCGGAGATACCGGAATAATGCTCGATAACGCATTGAAGATGGGCGAGAATGTAATTCTTGAAGGAGCACAGGGTTGCTTGCTTGATATCGACCAGGGAACTTTCCCTTACGTCACAAGTTCGGTTACTAGTAGAGGGAACTCGACTCATGGAGCAGGAATTCACCCGGGACATGTTGAGGCTGTCATTGGAATCACCAAGGCATACATCACACGAGTAGGACATGGTCACATGCCTACCGAATTATTCGATACCGATGGCGATGGCGACCACTTGGGCACCGTCGGCCATGAATTTGGCACTACTACCGGAAGAAAGCGCCGCTGTGGTTGGTTTGACGCCGTAGTAATGCGTCATGCTAACCGTATCAACGGGTTCACAGAAATCGCTCTGACCAAGCTCGATGTTCTTGGTGGTCTTGAGGAAATCAAGGTTTGCGTGGGCTATCGTATGGGCGATAAGGAAATCACTGAGATGCCATCCAGTGCTAAAGATCTCGAGTCTTGTGAGCCGATTTACATTACAATGCCGGGATTCCCTGGCCTTTCTACTGAGGAGTGGTTGGGAATTGCCCGCAAGTGCAATTCTGAAGGAATTGGTTTCAGCGGACTACCTTCTGCCGCACAGAGTTATATTTCGAAGTTGGAAACCCTGTTAGGAGTTCCAGTGAGTTCTGTTGGTGTAGGACCGGACAGGGATGCAACAATCGACCGCGTGTGAATCCTCAAAAGGGAGAAGCCTACCGCAGGGATTGAGGGGCGTTTAGCTCAGTTGGAAGAGTGCTTCGTTTGCAACGAAGATGCCGGGGGTTCAAATCCCCCAACGTCCACCTCCTTTCAGTCAGTGTCCGTTTCGGTCGTGGACTCCTTCGCTTCGCTCAGTCCACTCCCCCCAACGTCCACCACCCTCAAATGTTTGAAGGTTGGAAACTCATGAGATGATTTTTTTGTACTCAATATAGTAATAACCGAAAAAGGCGACAAACATTGCGGCAAACGATTTCCACATCCAAGGCCGTTCTTTCGGGAAGAGGTAATCCTCTAGGGGTAATGGATCAAGATCTGTGGTTTCTGTGACTTCTTGAGCATCCTTTTCTGCAATATCCTCTGTTTCGTTCACTTCTTCTTCGGTCAAACAATCACCCCCCTTGCGATTAATATCCCAAGTATTATCGTTGCAATGATGTAAATTCCAAATGCTGAATTCGTCCATTTGACGAGGCCTTTTCCATCTCCATTGGTGAGTGTCCAGTCAGTGTTTTCTTCATCGTCAAGGGGTTGCATCGCTCGCATTACTTTTCTTTCGATTTCAAATGCGAGGATGGCACCGAGGAAAAATCCGGAAATCAGTTGACTAATTCCGAGCATCGGCTGCAGAATTTCAGTGATGACAGACATGGCACCAGCTAGTGACATAATCATCATCGCTCTGCTGATACCTGGAGCATGTTGCGTTTGAACCATGCCAAATCGAACCACGAGGAAGAGAACGATGAGAGGTCGAGCAAGCGATTGCATTGTCCCGTGAGTGAGTAAAATAAATGATTCACGAATGTCCTCTTCATTGAAAAATCGAGCAGTGCTATTGTAGTCTTGCGATTCACCAGAGAAAAACAGGAAGTGAATAAGTCCGAGTATCAAAAATCCAAGAATGGTTCCTCCAAGCAATACTGAGCCTCGATTACGGAGATATATGACCGAGCCAATACTCAGTACAAACATGGGTAAGACAATCATTCCAAGTTCAAATTTCCCAATGATGTCGGCAACCAAACTCAACGCTGAGTCACCCGGCAATCCATCGTAATAGAAGAAATCGGAGCCCTTGAAGAATCCAACCCAATCAAACCAATTCTTTCCACCCCAAAGGATGAGTGCCATGACTGCAAACAATCCCGCTCTATCGGTCAGTGCTTCAGTACGGTCTCCAGCGCCCTCCGGTGAGGTGAGGTAGTTCCATGCTAAGTAAGACAGCATGACCATGAGAACCGCTGGAGCGAGTGACCAAAATGGCCAGAAGTAGACGAACCAATCCTCGCCCGTTGGTGGGCCCCATGTGTAATAGGACTCCAAGAAGGCAAAGGAAAGTCCAAAAATAACACCGATTTTGTAGTTTTTCACATTTTTGAACAGAGGCATTGGTGTGCACAATGCGGTGACAATGAAACCAACGATCGCAGCTTTCCACAATGTTTCAAGAACCATATGTAGGACTGTGTCGTACCATTTCCCGAGGAATATTTCTGCATAAAATTGCCCATAAGCGATGTTCATGGCTAAGTGGCAAAGCAAAAACCAGCACATCATTGTGGCTCCAAGTTTCTGCGTCCAAGTGCGGTCATCTTTCTTTTGACCGAGGTAGAGGATGAACAGGAGGACCATGATGTCAAGGATAATTGAAACAATTGAAATATTCTCTACCATGGCAGAAAATACATTTTGTGGTATATAGTCTGAACGCCGGCAATTTCCAATAATGCACAATTGAGTTACTGGTATTGAACGACCGAGAATCCCCCAACGTCCACCACCCTCAAGTGTTTGAAAGGTGTAAAACTCATGACTTTCCATCACAATGGGTGGTCATTTGGGTTAAAACCATGAATCACTATTACTTGGGAGAATC
>Ga0315329_10000340_pt1 | contig 18137 bp, 16 predicted proteins | sample M150032315metaG_FD_203459 | JGI IMG/M metagenome (GOLD analysis project Ga0315329, IMG submission 203459) | Ammonia-oxidizing marine archaeal communities from Monterey Bay, California, United States - M1 500m 32315 | ecosystem: Environmental > Aquatic > Marine > Coastal | place: USA: California...
AGTCTCATATGCTTACAATTACATGAAACTAGTAATATTTTTCATATAAATTATAACATGGATTTTTAACTTACATATTTGAAATCAAAAATAATGAAAATTCTAATAACTGGTGGGTTAGGATTTATTGGAAGTCATTTAGTTGATTCGCTTTTAGAAGAAAAACATAAAATTATAATTCTCACAAAAAGCTTTTCTAAGAAACGGAATATATCTCATAAACTAAAGAAGATCAAAGTAGAAAAAATTGACATTACAAATTTTAAAAAATTATCAAAAAGTATAGAAAACAACAAACCTGACGTTATAATTCATCTAGCTGGAATAACCTCTCATTCTGAATCCTTTGAAAAACCAATGTTAGATGTCGATTCTAACGCGAAATCCACACTGTTTATCCTTGAAGAAATTCGGAAAAAAATTCCCAAATGTAGATTTATTCTTGGTAGTACCTTTATTGTTATTGGGAGGCCAAAAAAACTTCCAGTTGATGAGCTAACTTCATGTCAACCTACAACAATCTATGGAGCTAACAGACTTGCTAGTGAATACTATTGTAAAATTTATCATGAAATGTATGGATTGAATACTAATATTTTCAGAATAACAAACTCATTTGGTCCTAGAGAACAAATCATACCAAAAAAGAATGCAGTAAACTTTTTGCTTTATAATGCCTACAAGAGCAAGGAAGTTCATATATTTAATCATGGAAAATTTTTCCGAGATTTAATTTATGTATCAGATGTTATTTCTGGAATAAATGCAATTATGAAAAAAGGAAAGCCTGGCCATTTATACTGGATTTCTTCTGGTAAGAAGACTTGGTTTTATGATTTTGCAAAATTGTTAAGAAAGCATACCGATTGTAAAATTAAATATGTTCCAAGTCCGAATTATACAAAAAAAGTAGATGTTGGTAATTTTGTTGTTAACAATTCTAAGTTAAAATCACTTGGATGGAAACCTTCAGTATCTTTAGAAAATGGTATACAGGAAACAATTGCATTTTTTAATGCAACTAATTTGTAAGATTTGAATTAGCAGATAATTATAAAAGAATTTTATGAAGATAACAAATTTTTTGATAGTATTGTTGAAATAAGGTGGATTTAGGAACATTAACAATTGAGAAAAACCTTTCCGTTTCGTGCATGGTATTATTTTCGACAAGGCTGGGCCATTTATGCAAATTTTTTCATAGGAGGAGTTAACACTTTAATTATTACCTATTTTCTTGCTATTGAAAATTACCCATTTCTGAAATCAATTTTCCCTGACTTTGTATCATATGTCACTATTATAGTATCTATTGCGGTACCTTCATTGGTAGTTATAGGGTATATTCATTTTCGAAGAATTCACGCATTTGCTTCCGAAATGGATATTCAGGCAGTATCTAATCCATATCATTACAAATTACCTCCACAGGGTTGGGCTCAGCAAGTACAATTTCCACTCTACATTTCTCTATCCAATTTGTTGTTAAAAATATCAAATGACGAAAAACTTACTTCTGATGAAATTAATGAGTTAAAAAAGTTGCAAGAGAAAGCTAAGACTTTAGCAGATGGTCATTCAGTGAAACAAAATGTAACTCGTGTATTTGGCCAGAATGATTAATGGTTATGATATGTTACTAATTCAAATAAATAAAAATAAATTAAGTTCTCTTTCTAAAAATAAATTCATTATTACCTAAATTGTTGGTGGTTTTCATATTCTTTAATTCAAAACCTTTGCTCTCATAGTAATCCACAATTTCTTGTACTTTTGCAACCTCATATGGTAATCCTCCCAACCAATCAATCCAATCATGAAAAACCGACATGCCTCTTTTTTTTCTGTGTTCCGCAAAAATATTTTTTTTCCTAACTATGCTTCTAATTATAGCTCTAGAAAAAAAATAAGGAATAAAGATATTACATACAAAAAATTTTCCCACAGAGCCAGAACAGTATAATTTCTTGATTTTCAACCAAAATTTAGATTTTATGCCCTGGTCATTATATATCGCAATAAACAAAAAACCATTTTTCTCAACAAGGTTTACCACATTTTCTAGAGATTTCCACATGTTACCAGTATGATGTAAAACACCCCATGCATAAACTACATAAAACTTTGATAATGATTTTAAATAATCTTTATCTAAAATAGAGCCGCGTTCAACTATCCAATTATTATCATTAGAGAAATATTTTGAGCGAAGTTCTTTTGTGCATTCTACTGATACAGTATCATAATCAAACGAGTGTACTGATCCACCTAATCTACGCGCAGCTAAAGAAAATATTCCACTACCTGAACCAATATCTAAAAAATTTTTACCTTTAAGATTATCAATTTTCAGCATATCACAAAGAGAGATTTCTACATTTCTTATTTTTTCATCATTTAATGTAGCCAAAAAAGATTTCCAGTTCTTACCAAATTCAAATCTTTTTCCACTTTTGATTTCATATTCAAAAGTTTCCATATTGATACGATGTTTTCATAATTAGTAATTAACCTTCCCAGAAAATGTTAGTAGACATTATTAATATCGAGATTTATATTGAAAATTCATAGGCGTAGAATAGTTGAAAATATTAATAGCATATGGTGACGCAAACAAATATTTTCATTTAAAAGAGTTTGGTGAAGCACTATCAAAATTGGGAGTAGAATACAAGTTAGTCAAGGATATTGATTATGTAGTTGGCTTTCCAAGCAAAAAAATAAAAAAGTGGATTCAAAGTAATAGAAAATTCAAAAAACTTGTAGAAGAATTCGTTCCAGATGCTATTTTTGTTGATAGACAAAACCAGTTTGGTGTTGAGGCAATAAAAGCAAAAATCCCGTTATTTGTATTACTCAGAGGACATGTTTGGGATGAAGTTAAAATGGCAAAAAAAACTTTGCACAAAGGACCTATTATCCGTTCTGCTTTATGGTTCCGGAATAAAACTGCTGAAAGATGTTTTAAAGATTCTACTGCCATTTTACCAATATGTAGTTATTTAGAAAATATAGTAAAAGAACACTTTCCAAACCACCATACTGCAGTTTTTTTTGAAGGAATGAATCCGTCACATTGGTATCAAACAAAAGGTACAAACCTCAAACATCCTTGTGTGGGTTTATTGCAGCATGCATTTTGGTGGGGAAAAACAAAAGAGATGTTAGTATTAAAAAAAGCTCTAAAATCTTTACCAGACGTGCATTTTTACTGGGCAGGTTTTGGAAAGTACGAAAAACGTATTTTAGAAGAGCTAAAATCTTTTGATAATTTTCATTGGATGGGTGCATTCCCATGGAAACAATATCCAGATAATGTTAGAGATTTTCTTAGTGAGATTGATATTTACGCTTTGCCCACTGGAATGGATTTAGCCCCTCTATCATTAAAGGAAGCTCAATTAATGAAAAAACCAGTTTTAGCTACTGACGTTGGAGGTGTTTCAGAAATGATGCTTGATAAAGAAAGTGGATTTTTAATTGAGGAAGGAAATTCAGAAAAATGGGTTGAAAAAATTTCCTTTCTTTTAAAAAATGAAAATATTAGAAAGGAAATGGGTAACAAGGGTAATGAATTTGTGACAAAAACTTTCAATTGGGAAATCAGTGCAAAGAATTTTTTACGGCTATTAGATTCATGCATTGCTAAGAAATAATTTTTTACTTGACAATTGGTTTCAGCTATTTTTTGATATTTCTAGATTTTTTTTTATATGAACTATTCAATTTTTTGATAATATTCAAAGTTTGATTATCTAACAAGCCTAAATTTGGTATAACACAGTGACCACCAATATGACCTGGATACATCTTAGGTCTATTACCTAAAAATTTCTGAATTTCCTCAGTAAAACTCCACATCTCATCGTAGTTAACTCCATGTTCAATCGCAATCATATTACTTAATTGAGCATAGTTTACCAACCAACCAAGATATGATGTATCACAAATAATTTTTGCCAATTCCAAGGTTTCTGGCTTTGACATTTTTTTTGTTTTAATCCCACAAGCTTTCATCATTTTTACATATCTGGAGGAGGCCCATTTACCTCTTGGAGCATTTGTTGAGATTACAAAAAATTTGGTGTATCGTTTAAGATCATATATCATCCTTTTATGAACACCTCTTGTTGCGCTATAGATTACAGGTATAGGTAATTTTTCTTGTAATCTTTCCGTAGTTCCAGGTCTTATTGTACTATGAATAACAACGCATTCTGGTTGAAATTTTTTGTAAAGTTTCAAAACATTGTTAATGAATTTCCCTGTTACAGGAATCGTAATATGCATAAATGAGGTTTTAAGATTTTTGTATCTTTCAAATTTTCTTTTATCCATCAAGTTAGGGTTTAAATCAAATCCTACAACAATGTTAGATTCAGAGAGTAGTTTTAAAATTGGTCTTCCTATTTCGCCAATACCTGCCACAATATCTTTTTTCATTGTTTACTTTTTTGGCTTGTTCTAAATTAATTTAGTGTAGTATTTGCACTCATATCCTTTGTCACGAATAATCTGTACCATACCTCAAATGCTAGCAATCCAAGGAACTTGTTGACGTATCTGACGTCTAAATCATCTTTATGTATATATTTACTAATCCAATCTTTGTTTATCCAACCATCTTTTGCAACCTCAGAATCTATAAGATATTCCTGACACAGAGATTGTCCATAGGATTTCCATAAATTAAGCGTATTTACATTAAATCCTAATTTTTCACTTGTAATTAATTTGTCCATATTGTATTTTGATAATAATTTTCGTAAAGATAACTTGCCAACATTTTTAGTTTTATCATATTTATGCTGTAATGGAATGCCCAAAGCGTAGGAGATCATCTCCTCAGATAACAAAGGAGATATGGATTTCATATCAAATTGATTCAATATTCTTGTATTAATTGGATTAAAATTGTACAGTAATTTTCCATTATAATCCGCCAAAAATACTTGTTCGATAGGAGACAAGGGGTTGTCAAAATAACCAATCAGTGTTTTGTAAATCGATTCCCATGAGAATTCAGATTTTTTTCCAAAGAGTTTTTCTTGATCAGGAACTTGGTCTCTTTCATGACATAACAAGTATGCCTTAGCCTTTTCTAATGGAGTAGAGTTGGTATTTGTCAAAGTCAAAAATTTTTTGTATCTAAACGTATATCCTCCAAATAATTCGTCTCCACCATCACCAGAAGCAAGATGTTTTGAAAGAGATTGTGATTTTTTAACAACATAATACCAATGAAGATCCCAAAAGGGAAGTTTGATTATGCTAATGGCTTTAGGTAACTCGCGTAGATAATTCTCCACGTAAATAATGTGATGGTTGGCTTCCAATTTGGCAGCAATTTTTGAGGCATTTTCTGTTTCATCTATACTGTTTGCAAATTTTATTGAGATAGCATCAACTTTGATATCAGGTATAGTTTTTTTTATCAAAGTAAGAATTAATGTAGAATCAATCCCTCCACTTAGCGCAATACAGATTTTCTTTATAGATGAAATGTCTAGTTGTTTTTGAAGAGTTTTTTCAATCAACTTTTCAATAAATTTAATGGAAGGTTTTTCAACTAAAGGTTTGAAGTTATTCCAAGTTTTTCTAGGTAAGTTTGGTATTATCGATGGATCATATCTAAGTGTGAGTATATTTGTAATTGAAGTTGGTTTAGGTGATGTAAGATTAGATTCCACGCCCAAATCCTCTAAAAATTAAACCCATGTTTTCAGCTAAAGTACCAATATCTACAACATAAATACTCAAAAATTTGGTGCTGAGAGAAATTATAATTTGGTCAGTGTTATTCATACGTATCTTTGAATTTTTCATATCTATTACACATTATTCGGTTGTATCTCTGCTTTTAAGAGCTAATATAATTTTGTACGAGAACAATTCCATCTCAAAATTTAAAAACTGAAAATGTGGGATGTTTTTAAGAGGTAATTTATGATAAAAGTTGTTCTAACGGCTGCAGGTAAAGGTACAAGACTTCTTCCGTATACTAAAGAAATGCCAAAGGAAATGATGCCTATTTTTTCAAAAATTCATGGTAACCAACGAGTAGTAATTCCACTTCTACAATATATTTTTGAACAATTTCATTCAGCGAAAATTAGGGATTATTGTTTTGTGGTTGGTAGAGATAAAAGAGCAATCAAAGATCACTTTACTCCTCACCAATCTTATCTTAATGAATTATCTGGGAATAACAAAAAAATGATGTCAGATTTTTATAAAAAATTAGAAAACTGCCATTTGATGTGGGTAAATCAAAATAAACCATTAGGATTTGGTGATGCGGTTAAAAGAGCTGAAAAATTTGTTGGTGATGAAAATTTTATTCTTCATGCTGGTGATATATCAATTCTTTCAAGATTTAAACATCCAATACTACGTTTAATTGACACTGCAAAAAAAAATCCAGATGTTTCAGCGATTTTAGTTTGTAAAAAAATAAAAGATGCTAAAAAATACGGTGTACCACAAATAAAAAAGAAATCATCATCGGTGTATTTAGTTGAAGGAGTTGAAGAGAAGCCTATTAGACCTAAATCTAATCTTGGTATTTTGGCATTATATTATTTTAAACCAGAAATTTTTGATAGTCTTAAAAAAATTAAACGAGGAAAAAATAATGAATTTCAATTAACTGACGGAATACAACAGCTGATAAATGATAGGAAAAAAGTCCTAGCCATACCATTAACAAAAGATGACATAGAGCTTGATGTTGGGATGGTTGAATCATTTCGAGATGCACAAATGAGTTCTTACAAGAGAGCATAATTTTTAACTGCAAATAATTAATGTGAAATATGAAAATAGCAGTAATTGGTTTAGGGTTTGTAGGACTTTCACTCAGCTCAGTTTTAGCTTCTAGAGGAATTGCCACTATAGGAATTGATTCTGATGAAAAAAAATGCTCAAAAATTGCAAAAGGCATACCCACATTCTTTGAGCCAAATTTAGAAAAAATACTGAAAAAAGCTTTAAAGAAAAAATTAATTATTACAAATAAACTATCTTCAATTACTAACTGTGATTTTATCTTTGTTACAGTAGGAACTCCACAAAAAAATAATGGCGAGATAGATTTGTCAATGATAAAAACAGTTACTAATGATGTTGGCAAATTACTTTCTAAAAATAAAAATAATCCGATCATACTAATCAAAAGTACGGTTATTCCAGGAACAATGAAGAATGTCATATTACCAATTTTAGAGAGAAATTCCAAGAAAAAGGCAGGTAAAGACTTTGGTCTAATTTCTAATCCAGAATTTCTGCAAGAAAGTACAGCGATACAAGATACAATAAAACCACATCTAATAGTATTAGGAGGATATAGAACAAAATTCATGAAGAAAGCTGAGAAATTCTTTTCAGAATTTCATCCAAACGCCCCTATAATTATTACAAATCATCAAACTGCAGAGATGATAAAATATGCAAACAATTCATTTCTAGCCACTAAGATTAGTTTTATCAATCAGATTGCAAACATTTGTGAAGAAATACCTAATGCGAATATTGATGATGTATCTAAAGCAATTGGATTAGATCCTAGGATAGGAAATCTGTTTCTTAATGCTGGGCCAGGATATGGGGGATCGTGTTTACCAAAGGACGTTAAAGCTATCATTAATTTCTCGACCAAAATGGGCATCAACCCAACTTTGCTTACCGCTGTAGAAAAAACGAACAAACAACAAATAGACAAAATATTAAGATTAGCAGAACAAAACATTGGAAAAATTAATGGAAAGAAAATTACAATTTTGGGTGTTGCTTTCAAACCCGAAACAGATGATATACGAGATTCGGTGAGTATTGGACTGGTAAAAAGATTATTGAAATTAGGAGCAAAAATAACAATTCATGATCCAAAAGCGCTAGAAAATGCTAGAAAAATTTTCCGTGATAATGCTAAATATGTAAAATCTATCCCAGCTGCTCTAAAAGATTGTCAATGTGCAATTATCATGACTCAATGGAAGGATTATGGAACAATTGATAATAAAGTCATAAAGCTAATGGCTAAAAAACTCATAATTGATAGTAGAAGAATTCTTTCCAACAAAATTTTGGATGCAAGATATTATGCAATCGGATTAGGGCAAAAAATATGAAAATTCTCGTAACAGGAGGAGCAGGTTTTATCGGAAGTCATATTGTAGAATATCTAGTTCAACGTGGTGATAATATTACAATTTTGGATAATCTCAATACTGGCAAAATAGAAAACTTGTCAAAAGTTGAAAATAATATAAATTTTGTAAATGGTGATATTAGAGATTACAAACTTCTTGAAAGTTTAGTTAATGATTCTGATGGAGTTTTTCATGAAGCTGCACTTGCATCAGTTCAGCAGTCTTTTAAAATGCAAGATGAATATTTTGATGTCAATGTTTATGGAACAGAAAATATACTAAAACTTGCAAAAGAATATGGATTCAAGGTTGTTTACGCAAGTTCCTCTAGTGTTTATGGAAATCCTAATCATATACCAATCAAAGAAAATGATGATAGAAATCCAGCAAATCCATATGCACAAACAAAACTAGAAGATGAATTGCTCGCAGAAAAATATTCTGAAATTGGAGTGCGCGTAATTGGGCTTAGATATTTCAATGTTTTTGGGAGAAGACAGTCAAAAGAGTATGCTGGGGTAATCAAACTGTTTTTGGAAAAAATTCAACAAAATGAGGATCTCAAAATTAATGGTGATGGGTTACAAACTAGGGATTTTGTGTATATTAAGGATGTAGTTAAAGCGAATATTTTGGCTATGGATAGTAATGTTAAACATGCATTTCTTAATGTAGGAACGGGTTCCTCCATATCTATCATGGATTTGGCTAATGTGGTTATTGACGCCTCTGGCTTATCTTTAAAACCTTATCATGGTCCTGAATTACCTGGAGATATCAGAATCACTCAAGCTGATACTGAGTTGATTAAAAAACTGCTTGGATGGGAACCAGAAACAAGTTTAGAGGATTGGCTAAATGAAGTTATTTCAGCTAAAAATTTCAAAGATGTTTAGTATGTTTTATTAGATTACCTCTTATAATTAAGAAAAATCTAAAATAATAAAGTGAAAGATTTGAGATTATTAATAGGTGGTTCAAGTTCGTTTTTTTTTCATTTGCAAGAATTTTCTAATACACTAAATAATTTAGGTATTGAATCCAAATTAGTTTTTGATGCTGATTACTCTGATGGATTCCCAGGTCGGAAAATAGGAAAATGGTTTCAAACTGGAAAGAAATTCACAAAATTAATAGATGAATACAAGCCAGATGCAATTTTTATTGATAGACAGCGACATTTTGGAATTAATTCGTTAAAAGCAGGTATTCCTCTATTTGTTCTTCTACGTGGTCATTATTGGTCAGAAATGGATTGGAATAAAAGAACAATGTACAGATCATTTCCGAAAAGAATTGCATTATCACAATGGGATAAAATAGGAAAGGAAATTTTTGCTGGCGCAACAGCAATTTTACCAATTTGTAAATATTTGGAAAAAATCACAAAAAAATTTGTTCCCGGTAAACCAACTAACGTTTTTTCCGAGGGAGTTGATGCATCCAAGTGGTATAATGTTGAAGGACTTGAGTTAAAGCATCCATGTGTAGGTTTATTGCAATATGCAAATTGGTGGGGAAAAACTTCTGAAATGTTAGTTTTAAAAAAAGTCTTAGAAAGAATGCCTGATGTTCACTTTTACTGGGTAGGGGATGGTCCTCTACGAGAACGTGTACTTTCTGAATTAAATGGATATAATAATTTTCATTGGTTAGGAAGATTGCAATATCCCGATAAAGTCAGAGAATATCTTAGTGAGATTGATGTTTATGCTTTGATAACGGGAATGGATTTAGCTCCGTTATCCCTAAAAGAAGCACAGTTAATGAAAAAACCTGTTGTTGCAACAAATGTGGGAGGAAATCAGGAAATGATGATTGATGGTAGAACTGGTTTTTTAGTAGAGCAAGGAAATCATGAGCAGCTTGTTGATAAATTATCATTATTACTTGAGGATAAAGAATTAGCAAAAAAAATGGGGGAACAAGGTCGTAAATTTATTGAAGAGACATTTAACTGGGAACTAGTCACAAAAAAATTTATAAAAATAGCAGAATCCTACTTGAAATGAACAAAAAAATAATTAGGAAAATCTTCGGTGGGTTCAAAAGCTACGTTCCGGGTGAAGTATCGATTCACCCAACAGGAGGAACAGATTCAGCTAGATATTGTTATACCATTTGGCTTAGACATCTATCAATTCTTTATAAAAATGGATTTTCAAAAATACCTAATACCATTGCAGAATTAGGACCTGGAGATTCTATCGGTACAGGATTAGCGGGGCTTGTTAGTGGCTCTAAAAAATTATATGCGTTAGATGTGGCAGAGCATACTAACATTAAAAAAAATATTCCAGTATTTGATGAACTAGTTACTCTTTTTGCTAATCGTTCCACTCTCCCAGATGATAATGAATTTTCTAGAGTTTTCCCTCGTTTAGATTCTTACAACTTTCCGTCTGAGATATTTGCTAATAACAATCTTGAAAAATTTCTAGATAAATCAAGAATAGAATCTTTAAGAAATGAACTTTTAGATATGAAAAAACAAAAAAATATCATTCAATATATGTGTCCATGGTATGATCCTAAAATTATTGAAAATGATTCTGTGGATCTGATATTTTCACAAGCAGTTCTGGAACATGTTGAGGATCTAAGGAATACATATCATGCAATGTATAGATGGGTTAAGAAAGGCGGATTTATTTCACACCAAATTGATTTTGAAAGTCATGGTTTATCAGATCAATGGAATGGACATTGGTCGTTTTCGGATTTAACTTGGAAATTAATCAAAGGCAAAAGACAATATCTTATTAACAGAGAGCCTCTCTCAAAGCATCTAGAAGCCGCACAAGACGCAGGTTTCGAAATAGTATCGGTTGTTCCAATCAAATCTTTTCCTCATGAAGAATATATAGGCACAATAGAACGTAGTCAATTAGCAAAAAAATTTAAGAATATGTCTGAAGAAGATTTTACTACTACATCTGCCTACGTTTTAGCTAAAAAATGAAAAATATTTTAAACTAATTAACTATATCAATCTGTTTCTGATACAAAGAATGCATTTGTAAGTTTTAATGCTACAAAACCTATCGAAATGGATATCCATCTAGTAAAAATTCTTATAAAAACTACCAATGTAGTAGCCAACGAAAATTCTAATCCATGATATGTCAAAAATCCTGTAAGAGTTCCCTCAACAACACCTATTCCCAAAGGTAGGAAAGAGAAGACGCCAAGTATTATCGAGGTTGTATATGTAGGAATTAGCGTAAAAAATCCTATTGTATCAATTCCAAAAGCTAGCATAATGAAGTAGATTTGAACAGCTTCTATGATCCAAAATGAAACCGATAGTGCAGAAGCAATAATTACAGCTTTACCTCGTGTAGATTTTCTAATTACTGAATAAGATTCAGGTAGCTGATCTGCAAAATTTTTTAGAAACTTGATTTTTCCTATTTTCTTTAAAACACCAGTGAATATTTTCTCAGTAGATATTGAATAATAAATAATACTTACAAGAATAATCAAAATAGGAATTACATATATTGCATATTCAAAAAATAATATTCCAAAAAGTGAAGCAATGATTATTCCCACTAAATTATAGAATTGTTCAGCTAATACTATAGGTGCTGTTTTTTTTCTTGAAATTCCAAATTTATTTTTTATTAATTGGCATTTAATATATTCACCAAGTTTGCCAGGAGTAATTCCTAGAGCATAACCAGAAAGAAGTATTTTGAAATTATCATTAAATGGTATTTTGATGCCCGAATTGGTAAGAAGAAAATTCCATCTAACAAATAGAACAAAAAGTGAAAGTGGAATAAAAAGAAGGATAATTGGTAAATAAATAAAATTGAATTGGTTTGCTTTATCAAGAACAGTTGTAATATCAGAAATTATTAGGATTATTGCATAAATGATGATAATGGATATTATGCCAATTAAGAGATTTTTTTTAAGATTCATTGTGATAGCGGTTCTGGGTTCTAAATTATATTTTTGCTAATTTGATCTAAGAATGCACTCTATTTCATAAATTAAATTGATATAAAATCTATTTATTTTTGCCAATATTTACAAAAAGACAACTTTCTAACTAAATGTATTAAGGATGATTTTATAATAAATCTAAAATGCAACGAAAATATGTTTCTGACATCATATTAAATTTCTAAAAAAAGGCGAGAGTGTTTTCTATTGGGAAATAACGTTAATTATGAAATAGCAACATTTGTATAAAATTTAATTGGGATGAAATTTAGAAATTTAATATGACTAAAGTATTATTGGTTAACCCACCTTTTTATCGTCTCTTGGAATCCCATTATAATGCTAATTCACTTGGTATTGCATATGTGGCTTCTTATCTTAATTCTCATGGCCATAATGCATGGCTGTATAATGCAGATTTTTTAAATAGGAAAGGTTTTCTTAATCAAAAAAATCTATTCAAGGGATTTGATAACTATAAAAAATTCTTTCAGGATGAGGAAAATGAACTCTGGAAAGAAGTTGTAGAAAAGATAATAGAGTTTGAGCCAGAATGGGTGGGATATACTTCTTATACGGCAAATATTACTGCGATTGATATTATTTCAAAAAAATTAAGAGTGGAAAAACCAAAGATTAAACAAGTTATTGGTGGTGTACATGCTACTTTAGATCCAGATATTCTAAAAAAACTAAAAGCTATTGACTTTAGTATTCAACGAGAAGGAGAACATGCCATGTTTGAGCTGGTTGAAGGTAGTGATCCAAAAAATATTAGCGGAGTTGTATCTAGGGGTCCTGAAGGACTGATCTATAATTTTGACGCTGATGTTATTCGAAATATAGATGGTCTCCCATTTCCAGAAAGGGAAAAATTTTGGGGGTTAACAGAGGAGGAAAAATTAACAGTTGACGTATCTTATATCTGCAGTATTCGTGGATGTCCTTATAGATGCAATTACTGTGCTTCTCCCGCTCACTGGAAGCGTGATAAAACGCAGTACCGCTCACCAAGCTCACTTGTTAGTGAAATGCGTTATGTGAAAGAAAAGTATTGGAATAGAAAAAGAGATTATGATTATAGTGCTTCTGCTAATGCAAAATCTAAGAATGAACTCATAATCGAGGATAACTCGGCTGTTTATTTTGTTGATGATATTTTTACTGTACATCCGCAGAGAATTAAGGAAATTCTTCATATGATGATTGATCAGAATCTTGGGATGAAATGGAAATGTGAAGCCAGAACAGATCATTTAGACGAAGAAATTTGTCAGCTCATGGCTAAAGCGGGATGCATTCGCGTTAAACTTGGTTTTGAATCTGGGAGTGACCGAATTCTAAAAATGATTGAGAAGGATGAGACAACAAAGGAAATGAGAAGAGGTGCAAAATTGTTAAAAGATGCGGGAGTACCATTCACTGGTTATTTTATGGTGGGTTTTCCTGGGGAAACAGATGATGATGTTAGAGAGACAATAAAATTTGCAAAGGAGATTGAGGCTGATTACTATTCACTTTCAATTCTTGCCCCTTACTATGGAACAAAAATGTATTATGACATGATTGATCAGGGCCATGAATTGGACAAAAAACCTTGGGAATACTTTTTTCATCAAACTGGTGATTTGATGGTTAATAACAAAATTTCACCGGAAGTTTTGAAAGAATATCTTAATTTGAGTGAATTGAACAGTAATAGAAAAGGGTACGTTTAATGTTATTAATTTAGGAGAGATTCATAAACATCAAGGTATAACTGACCAACTCGTTTCCAATTATACTTTTCAACAGACTTGCGCGCTTCCGTTGCAAGATTAATTCTTTTTTCTTTTTTTACTAATAAATTAGAGATTTTATCTAGTAGTTTTTCGCTGTTGTTAGGCTCTATGAGGATACCTGTCTTATTATTCTCAATAATCTCACTGTTTCCTCCTACATTTGTTGCTATAATACAAGTACCACAACCCATTGCTTCAAGAAGTGTAGAACTCATACCCTCAACCAAAGAAGGCTGTATTAACAAATCTGATCCACGTATTAAAGAAATTGTATTTTGTTTTGACTGATATCCTAAGTAGTGTACATTTGTTTTTTCATTTGCAATTTTCTGAACTTTTTTTTCTTCAGGACCAGATCCTAAAATGAGAAGATGGTATTTTGGTGGTAAGCTTTTAGCAGCTTGTAGCATGTTGTCAATTCCTTTTTCTTTAGATAGACGTCCAGCAAAAATAATTTGATTTTCAAATTTCTTTATTGTTTTTTGAGGAATGAGATCAAGATCTATAGCGTGTGGAATATGAACTACATTAAAACCCATTTTAGAATAGTGGTCATAGATCACCTTTGAAATAGTTGTAATAGCATCTGCCATATTCAATGCGTCACGTTCATATTTTTTTGATATTTTTGAGCTTAAACTACCATGGAGTACTGCAATCTGTTCAGAATAAATGCCATGAAGAGTTAGTACTTTTTTACCAGATGCATTCCTCATAGCAAATCCAGCAGGAATATTATGCGCATGAATTATATCATTATTTTTTTTAAACTTGGCTTTCAAAAATGATGATAACATAAAACTAGGATTTTTTAGACCTTTTATTGGAATAGTCAAAGTGTTTTCTGATGATAAAATATCAACTTTGTGATTCATATTTATTAAAAATTGGGAAAGTCCTTTGACATGTTGTGCTACACCACCAATACCTGCAGATGTTGGTGAGATTAATAGTACATTCATTGGGAAAAAATCGAATTAATTGCATAAAAGCTATTGGATTGATTAATCAATTTTTAGTGAAATCAAAATCCAGCATGAAAAGTGTCTATTTTATCTCATTTCCAGTCCATTACATATGAAATAGAATAATCCTTGTTGACTTCATAGATCAGAATGGATATCATGGGACCAGCAGATGTTTTATGAAATGATTGAGAAGCGTAAACCAATTTGAATGGACCGTCACTGTTTGAAGGAAATTTAATATCTTTAACATATAGTGTAACGTATCCTTGCTGGTAAGTTTTTGATTCTGTTTGATTTATTGGATCAATGTATATCGCAGGGCTAAATGGTATCAAATGTCCTAATAGAGTTTCATTCCAGAATCTATCATTGGGGGTACCAAATTGATCAGGATGAACGAACAAGCCAGGGGAGATTCCAGCAATTCTTGCAAACCATATTTTTTTGGTCTCATCACCGGAAGGACCAAGTGAGTACAATGGAACATTAGCAAGACTCTCGTCAAATTTTTCTGAAATAACTTCTACCAGGATGTAATCAGCATCTAATCCAGTAAACACGCCATCAAGCTGATATATTTCAGATTCAAAATAGTCATATATACTAGGATATTGGCTTAATGTTTCAGGATTGAGAGTTTCATCTGTGCTTGGATTATAAAGCATTGGAACTTCGCCTCCTTCGACGGCGTTTTGCCATCGTTTGAAAACGTCAAGCTTTCTTTCCTGAGGCTCGTATGGTAATGTAATATAGTATGGACTTACGTCTTCATTCCAAGAAGACGATAAAATTTTCCAGGCATTATCAGGATTACTAAACAACGTGGAGGCTATTTTTCTAATCTGCCAATCTATCAATGTTGCATTGTCTGCTAATGTTTTTCTCTCTCCAAGTGTTGTAATATAATATCCGTAATCCCACCATGAAGCAACAACTGCGTCCTTAGGAGTATTTTCTTTTAACCATTGCATTGCATCTTTCCAATCATTTGTAGTAATACCGAAAGGAGTGTTACCAGTGAGAATGGCGGGAGCAAAAGTAGCGTAAGACACCATATTGTTATCTAAAGGAAATACGAGCGGTAACGTCAACAATATAATAATTCCACCAACAAAAGCAATTTTTGTTGTAGCCTTTGCGGTAATTGTATAATCTTTGAAAATTTTTCTTTCTAGAATTTTTGATGCAAGAATTGATATTCCTATTGATGAAAGTATTATGATAGAAAAAGCAGCAAATATTTCTGACCTAACAAATGTTGAGCTTGCATATACACCAACTAATCCCATTATTAGGGCAAACATTACCATATCAGTTTTGATCTTTATAGACCGATTTACCTTATTTTGGAAAATTAACCATGCACCAATTGCAGCAAATACGATCAATATTGAGAAGAAGAAGAACGTTATCCCGAGAGTTGGAGTTGAATGTTCAGAAACTGAATCAGTAAGTGGGTCTGATGTAGTCAAAAATGGATTCAATGCATTAACATATCTATATGCAGGTAACTCGACAAAACCAGACGACAATACTGCAATGCCAATAATTGTTGCAACTGCTAAAACTGCAAGCCCATTACGTAGTTCATGTTTTTGATTTATTTTTTGTATCATTAAGATTATCAGAGCAATCCCCATTGTGCCAATTAAAATAGCTGAACCATATCCTATAGATGATATAATATCAACCCCAGTAGAAAATTCGGAAATAAATGGGATGCTTTCTTGGTCTACGATAGCCAGAGTGAATGATTCCGTATTAAATATAGATGATGAAGCAAGTAATGAAAATACAAAGACGGGCAAAGCCCACATGAGGAATTTCTTGTCTTTTCTAAAAAATGGTAATGCCAAAAAAAACAATGCTAACGGAAGTATGAAAAACTGAATACCGCCCCATGAAGAAATACCTAATCCAAAAAAAACACCACCAGCAACAAGCTTTGGCAATGAACTTTTACCATTGTTTGATTTGATTCCACTTAGAAAGAAATAGACTCCTAAAAGCCCATAAAATATACCAAGTGGTTCTGATTTGAACCAACCGATAAGACCTCTGTATAAAACCGGCACTGAAATGGCAAAGAGGAGTGATGCCAAAAGACCAGCAGTTGTTCCTCCGATGATTCTTACAATTGCAAACATAACAATTGTCGTAGCTGATCCAATGACAACAGGAAACATTATGGTAAAATCATACAACTCTGAACCTGCACCAAATATTTGATAAAGTGTTGCTGCAGTAATGTGGAGCATCGGTTGTGAGGTGGATACAACATCCCTTCCATGGGGATACCAGCTCATATCATCATGCCAATCCAAATATGCTGGAATTCCGTTTTCTACTACAAACTGCGTTGCTCTATAGTTAAAAAATGGGTCAAATTCGTGAAGTTCAAAACCGTGTTGAGCGGGCTGTGATCTAATCATGAAAGAGAGCGAGAATGCAATAGCAAGAATGCCAATAATTAGTAAATAACGTCTGTAATTAGACGACTTCGACAATCCTAACGACAATGCCGGTTATTTTAATCGGTTTCTTAATACTCTTTGGAATAAATTTTATCAAACAATAAATTAGATTTTAATTTTTTAATATTATGATAGGGCTTGTGATGCTTCATGAAACATCTGGCTTTTTGCACAACCTGCGGCAAGATCATCTCCAGATCCTCTTCTCATAAGACCTCTGTAAAGTCCATCTTCAAGTTTTTCACCTTGTTGTTCTTCCCATTCCTCTACGGTAATAGAATATTTCTTTTGTATTCTATCCCTATACCATTCTGGAATTACGTTAAATGCACAGAACGGAATTATTCTAAGATCTGGTGTAACATAATGTATATCACATCTTTGCAATCTTTCAAGGTCTTCGTTATACTTGTCCTGGAAGTGCATCATGCCCAAAAATAATCCTTTGACATGGAAACCTCCAACTGCATCAAATGATCTTTTCATTAGTATGCTGCTAAACATTTTTGCCAAATCCAGACCAGCTGGCTGCTTGTCTTTATCAATAAAGCCTTTCAGTTTTCTAACTACTTCAAGCATAGTAAAGTACTTGTTAGCACCAGAACGAATTTCTTCTGATTTATCTTCAAACAGTTCAAGCATTCCTTGAAGGTCACAAAACCGTGTCATTGGAACAAGTTTCCTGGTGTCTTCATCTTCAAAGACATATGTACCCGCACCACATGCAAAGTGAATTGATAATTCATACTTTGGTTTGCTTGAAAATGCTTCAATTACATTCGTAAGTGGCATGCAACTTGGTACTGGGTA
>Ga0315329_10000341_pt1 | contig 18103 bp, 20 predicted proteins | sample M150032315metaG_FD_203459 | JGI IMG/M metagenome (GOLD analysis project Ga0315329, IMG submission 203459) | Ammonia-oxidizing marine archaeal communities from Monterey Bay, California, United States - M1 500m 32315 | ecosystem: Environmental > Aquatic > Marine > Coastal | place: USA: California...
TGTAGGACTCGCACTAGGTGAAGCATAGGTATTAGCATGAGATAAAATCATGACATATGAGTTACCAGAATCGGCACTATCCCATGTATTTAAATCAAGCGTAGCTTTATGTGCGGTTGTTTCTGCAGTAAAAGCAACATTAGCATCATTTATTAAAACTTTTGAGGCGGTTGCCGTTAAAGTTCCAACATTAGCCTGAGTTGCTCCCGTGGCCATAGGTGAAACACAAATTTGCGATGTGGTAATATTATCAAAAACATCGGTAGATGAAGGTGTAATATTAGCGGTATGCAAAGTTTTGTGAACTATTTCTTCAGTAGCAGCTGCTGTACCAGTGACGGTATGAGTAACGTTTGCTAAGAAATCTTTAACTGTGAGTTTCTTGTTCACAGGTGATCCACTTGGATCATCTATAATATGAAGTAAATCTTCGGACGCCGCTTCTGACGCGGGCGTTAACGCGGTTATTTTCTTATCAGCCATTTTTCTCCTTGCTGGCTTTTGCGGTGGGACTCACCACCAGTTAAAATCATGCTGAGAATCGCTCTTGCGAAGGGTCTTTTCTCAGACATCCAAATATTTATGATACCAATCCTAAGCGTTCTAATTCATCTATAATGTCCGCGGCTGTTGTTGCCCCGGCAATGAAAGTAGAATTAGCTGCAACGGGAGCAGTACCATAAAATCCAACTATATCGGTCGCGCTTCCTATTTGTACGCCACCTCTGAATCTCATTACTGTAGTATTAGCAGAAATATACATATCTTTTTCGACACCATCTTCGAGTGCCATATCAATACCAGATTCTAATTGCATATTTCCGGTTTCAGAAAAGTTACTAGTAAAAGAACCATTTTCTGGAACGCTATCTTCTATTAATAGACTGCCTTGAAAATCTATTCTTGATTCTATCAAACCAACAAGTTGCCATCGATCAGTTATCTTATGTCCGACTACTGTATCAAATTTAATACTGATACCATTAGCGAGAGCTTGATCAGTTCCGTCAATATCAACAGTCGTCGCACCAGATGAAGTATCTCCATCTCTCCACCATTTAAAAGTATCATTGGCAGTTATGGAAGTACCATCAATTTCAACATGCCAACACGAATTTTCTTCTAAATCTAAAGTTCCTAAAACAACTGTTAAATCATTTACCTCACCTTTTATTATTTCAGGCTGTAAAACAGTTTTGGAATTTCTTAAATTTATGTCTCTAGCAACATTTGTATCAGCGCGCGATTGAATTTTATTAGCAACACTTCTTGTGGTTTTATCCGTAGATAAAGCTGATAATAAATTATCTAACCTTATCTTTTTATTAACCGGATTACCAATTGGATCATCTACTATGATTAATAAATCTTCGGAGGTAGGCGATGCATGAGTATCTAAAGCTGGTATAGTTTTGTCTGCCATTTATTTCTTCGATTCTGTTTCAAGTTCTTTCAGTTCGGGTACTTCAACGTCCACAGATTCAGCTGTCGTTAAAATATCATCGCAAGCACTGATTGCACCTGCGTAAGCTTGTATATTAGCTTTTGTTTGCTCAACTTCTTGGAGCTGCTGCGAAAGCTGTTTTTCAAACTCGACTTTCGCAGCTACATGTTGATTGCGTTTTTCAACAATTGTGCTCACATTTATATTTTCAATATATTCCATAATTTAATTAATTATTAAGCAACTGTAATTTGTGAATAACCTATTGCTGTTTTAGCTGCTGCGGTTAACCTACCTGAAGCTAATTCTATAGCTGTTCCAGATACTGCATCGGCTAAATCTGTTCGATTACCCATTGCTACATTAGCTGCAAGATCATAAGTTGTTGCTTGTGAACTTGTTGCTGTAAATCTTAACACATTTCCTGATACTCCATCAGCTATTGCTGTTCCGGAAATATGTGTGACTGTTGCGGTTACGTTTGAACCAGCTCCTGCTGTAAGTAACAGAGTTGCTGCTGATCCGGCTGTATAAGTTAAACGTTCGTCATAGGCAATTTCAAATACGATATTACCTGCAGAACCGTGTGCTGTAGAAGTCACAATTCTATAATTTGACATTGTTGGATGTTTCAATCCTACGGCTGCAGTTGCACCAGCGAGACCGCCAATTGCAACTAAAATTTCTGGTGCGTCACTTCCCGGAAGTTTCGTTTCCCACCCTCGATTAGTTGCGTAGACACCAGTTTTGTCATACGTATGACCTGCCGAATCGGGCAACCATTTAGGTTTATTGTCTGCCGCATCGTGAGTTGTTCCCCATAAAGGCATTTTGTTCTCCTTGATTTGTTAGTTATTTAATATTTATAATAATTTTTTAAATTCGTTTATAGATATTGTATCTATATTAGAAATTTCTTTATTAAAACACCATTCTTCCTGAACATGAATAAAGTCAACTTCAGGAAAGTGATCTGTAAATATTACTTCAAAATTCTGAATCCATCCTTTTGCCTTGACCGGCAAAGCATAACTCGGAGCATAACAATAAGTATCTTTATATATATTATTTACTTTTCCATTATTTATGTTAAAATCAAAACCCATTAAATAAACCTTTTCCGGTTTTTCATTCTCACAACATAACCAGGTTGCAAGAGGTCCTGAATCTAACAAAGGTATATGTTTTAAATCATCTACTACGTTTATCTTATCTTCTTCTGATACCCATGTAAACCAATGACATGGCTTTTCCTCCAAATCCATTGTATGTGTATCATCATGAAAAACTCTACTAATTTCTTGACCATAATAAGCAAATTTGAAACTGGTATTTTCATTCTCAATAACTTCAATGTCAGGTGATACTGTTGACCTTAAAACCGGATACATATCAGAATCCAGTAACTGAAAATTTCTAAACCAACATTGATGTAACTTAGGATAATCAGAAGTAACAAGTTCATGTAACATCTTATTATCTATGCATATAAGATTAGTTGGAACCCAATCTCTATACATCGCATTACAACCATATGTTATATGGTTTAATAATAAATCTAAATTAAAGTCTTTACGACTTTCACCGTTCCCTATCACTACATACATAACTATATTTTACTATACGGCTGGATTAATCCTAACTCCCAAAGGTTCTGCTACTCTAGGTGATGCATATGAATAAGCATCTCCAACCCTAGTAATTTGTCCTGCTTGAACCATATCATCTAAGAGTTTCTGCACAACTGTTGGACTACATCTTAATGTTCTAGCAATAGTTGAAGCAGAAGCGGGTTCATCGGAAACAGCAAATTCAGCGCCAACTGGTTCACCATCGATACTAGCATAAGAACTTCGGAACAATTCTAAAACTTGATCTTGTAACGAAGTATCTTCATTTGTTTCAGATATTTTGTTCTTAAATTTTCGAACAAATGCTACTCCTGTACTTTCTTTCATTTTCTCCTCTTCTGGTTCCATTTTTATTTTATTATTAATTTTACCATTTTCTTTTACTTTGGATTCATCTTCATCATCTTCTTTCTTCATTGCTTTAGAAACTGCTTTCCTTTTTTTATGTAAAAATTTATCAGAATCATCTGCATCACCATCATTATCAATATCTTTATCTTTACGATTTTTAAACTTCTTTTGAACAGCATCCGGTTGAACTGCATCTAATCCTTCGCCATCATCATCCTTATCATTCTTATTAGTTTCTTTAGTTATTATCGGTTCTACTGGTTGCCTCTTACCTAGAATTTCTTTGGCTTTTTCATAAGCTAATTTTTTAATTTTTTCTTTAAAAATTCTACGTCTAGCATCGAGTCTTTCGGGTGTTTGATCTTCAAAGTCTTCAACCATTTCTCCGTCTGGATCATAACTTCCGCCAAGTAAAGCAGAACCAACCGCACCTAATACTTTTCCTCTTGTTGATGTCGCCGCGGCCTTTTTAAGACCAGGATCATCCGCTAACTTTGCTTGAGCCATTTTCTTTCTAGCTCTTTCTTTGGCTTCCCCATCCATTCTTTTCTGTTGGGCTTTGTCTGCATTAGCTCCAACTGCAGTTCGTCCCTGATCGGCGCTAGTTTGAACTTGTTTTGTTTGTTGAGTTTGAGCTGTTTGTTTTGCCTTTTGATCTTTTACGGCTTTATCTGCGATTTTAGCTGCATCCGATTTCACAGTCCGAACTCCGGCAGTTTTGACTGCTTGTGAGGGTCCGGCAGCGAGGTCCTTTACGCCCCTCTTTACAGCACCTCCAATTTTTTGCAACAGGCCCGGTTTTTGTTTAGCTTTCAGTGATATTATTCTTTCTTTCTCTGCATCAATATTTGCTAAATTATCCTGATGTGTCTGCATTGCATCGGCTTTACGTGTCAGTTTATCTGATTTGTTTTGAGCCCTACCAGATGCTGACATCCAATTCGGTAATTCTGCCAACACTTCCTCATCTTCTAATTGATTTATAAAAGTCGCGAATGAAGTTTGTTCATCTTCATTAAGTGAATTATACATTTCGATGACCTCGTCAACAACTCGTTCGGTTATATCTGAATCATCCGTAATCATTTGACCGCAAGCTTTTTCTAAATCTTCTAATTCACATTCATCTGCTAATTTTTGAACTTCAGGTGAAGGAGCATCAATTGTTCCCATTTTAGTAGCATAAGCAAGAGAAACTAATCTGCGCTCTGTATTTTTAATTAACCTCTCACCAATTTCTCCCCATGTTAATTCATGATATTTTTTATACATTCCTTCAAGAATAAATTTATGAGAAGGAATTTCACATGTATCATATCCCTCTGTTTTCATTTTTTTCATAACCGAATTAGCAACTTTTTGGTCGGTCATTAGTACCATCAAAACACTTTGTCGTGCTTCTTCTGACATCTTATCTAGATAAGGTGCTAATTTATCATAATCTTTTTTAGATACTAACGTAGCAGCACCTTCGATTGAGAGTCTGTCTTTTCCTCTAACAGCTTTGGCTAATTCTTTAATTTGTTTAGCTATTCCTTTTGATGTGGGTAGTTCTTTTGATTCTATTTTCATTTCTTGATCACACCATCCACAATGTTCTTCGATATCATGATAATTATTAAATACCTTTTTAGCCCATTCCATATTTGTTACTGTATCTTGTTTCTTGGAAAAATCAGGCTCTTCTATTCCTTTTATCCTCTTCTTCAAATTGTCATCTCTGTAATCTTTTTTATTCAAACTTTTTTTCTGCTTCAGTCTTTTTTCATCAACTGGCATCCAACTTTCTTTTTTAGCGTACCAGTCGTCCTTTCTCCTCTCTTGGTCGCTTTTTGGAGCCGTAAATGGAACTTTTTTCTTTACAGGTGCTTTTTTGTGCATTTGAGGATTTGCTTTTTTGTGATCTGCATAAGCATCATCTCCTTTATACCAGGCAGCCCGGACATCATCTTGATAATCTTCCGATTGTTGCTTTTCCCTCTGGGCTTGTGCCTGATCGGATGTTGGCCCAGCGATAGAGACTTTTCTTACTCCGCCTTGCTGAGTTTGAAGTTGTTTTTTCTTTGATGCTTCAGCTGCTTTTGCTCGTGCTATAGCAGGATCCATTGCCATTGCTTCAGCTGCCTCTATAGCCTTAGTAATTGCTTTTCTTTTCTTATGTAGAAACTTATCAGAATTGTCTTCATCTCCATCTTTGTCTATATCAACATGATCATCATCTGAACGATCTTTCCAATCCTGTTTAACTGCATCTTTGTCCACAGGAGCGAGTTTTTTCTCTCTAATCATTCTAACATCTTCAGCGGTTACCGCGCTCCAATTTGCGGGATAATATTTTGACCAGTCCATCATTTGCTCCTACTTGCAATTATTTTCGAAAGAATTTTATTATGTCTTTCAGTTTGATTTAATCTTTTTTTATCTTGTTCGAGTTTAAACTCCTCTTCGGGAGTTAAATTCACGATATATTGTCTATATTTATCTGTTCCTAATTCTAACTGGCGACCTTCGGAAGCACGATTTTTATTCCATTCTTTTAAACCAAGAAGATTTTGCAATTTATCACTAACTGGCACTTCAAATTCAACTTCATCTACAGGAAGAATATCTACCATTTCATGTAAATATGAAAAATCTGTCTTATTAAAATCAACCATTCCAGATTGTTCATCTAATATTGTTATATAATCAGTTGTCTTTTTAATAAGACCTCTTAATTTTGAAAGTTCCCAAAGTTTTACTTTTTCCGTTATTAATTCATAAATTCCAAAAAATTCTTGACATTCTTTTAAACATCCTTTAATATAAGCTATTTCTTGAGTATGATATGGCAAAGTTTTTATATAGTCAAATATTTTAGTAGCTCTCTTATCTACACAAAATGTCTCTCCTTCAAATTCAACATGTTCCATCCATAAACTCTCTTTAACATCGTCATCGTCATCGTCCATAGGTGGATACTTCACCGGTTTCATCTTTGGCATAGTGCTAGAAATAAAATCAGCTGCACCCTTTTTTTGTTGTTTTGGGGTTAAACCTTTAGGCATTGGTGGCAACTTCTGCGGTCGTTTTATGCTCGTATTAAGCACTTCCGTAGTACTGAGTTTTTCTTTTATTTGCTTTTCCATAACACTAAGTTTCATTTGTTTTCTTAATAATTGATATAGACTTCTTTTGTCTCTTTCACTTAAAGTATCGGGTAAACCAGTCTTAAATGCATCGAAATCGCTATCTACAGCAAGAGATCTTAATTTAGATGCAGACATACCGGAAGCATCATCCGCGTCCGGATCTCTTTCCCCGGCACTTTCTATATCTATTTTTTTAAAATCATAAAAGCCATGTGGCTTATCTTCAACACCATTATATTGAGACAAGAGCTTTTTAAATTCATTTATCCTATCACTTCCGACAACCATAATGATTTGTTCATATCCCTCATCATGTAATAATGAAGCAGCTTTCATAACATCATTAGGTTGATCTTTGGAATATTTGAAAATGTCTTGTCCTCTTGGTTTAAACATTTTCTTCATCCATTTGACTTTATTTTTATAATCTAATGGATTTTTTTTCGAATCTTGAGAAGAACTTAAAAAAACAAAAGCGTCTGCCCGATTTCGTTTAGCCACAGTTTCAATTTTATTAACCAAAACTTCATGTCCAACCGTAGGGGGATTGAATCGACCAAATGTAAATACAGCAGTTTTTAATGTTCCTTCCCGCAATTCGGTAAATGTTGTCATTTATCCTCTTCTCCGGGTTTGACAATTTTGTTCGGAGTTCTATTACTAGTAATCATTGACGCATAAGTATCTTGAACAGATTTGTTCGCGCTCTGTTCCGACATGTCTCGAATTTGTTCTTTAGAATATTTAAATCCTTTAGATTTTTTATCTGCAATTCTTTTTACAGATTGTGCCAAATCATCATAATCCCCATCGAAAGGACCATCACCAAAATAATTATGTTTATCAGCCATTATATTCTCCTCTTATTGTGATTAATCTCACTGCAGTATTTATATTTTAAAATTTGAAATTTTTCCTGTATCTTCTACCAGCTGTCCCGGTCTACCCTAGCATCTGAAAATTCTTCTATCGCATCAAAAAAACCTTGCATCATATAAGGTAATTTGGGTTGCCTTCTACCAAACTTTTCCATATATTCTTCAAATACTTGAGCCAATTTATTTTTAGCCCTATCTGGTGCTGCATCAATACAATCACCGAGAGCCTTAATCATTTTATCAGAATCCTTAGATTCATTCAATGCAGTTTCTTTTACAAAAATAGGTCTCATTGGTCCCACTCCTTTTCTGCGGTGAAATTTATTCTACTAAATTCCATCCTGTTAACTAATTTTAAACCTTTTTGATTATCAAAGGTATCAATGGCAACAAACCCTTCCGGCTTAGTCACTCTATACCCTGAAGAAGTTTTTATAAAAGTATTAGTTATTCCTTTTACTTCTTCTAATTTTTTAACTATAAAAAGTTTTATATTGTTTATTAATGACATTAATCGAAATATGATCTCTATTTGATCCATAGAACCATTTAAAGTTTTCATATATCCATCAACAGTCATTTGTTTTCTTTGTCTACCTCTTTCGGACTTTAACTTCCCAACTTCTTTCTGCATTTTATTCTCAATCCACTTAACACAATCTTTTGCTGATCGTTTATAGTTATCAACAAATTCACCTTCTCTAACTTTTGTGTTCATGAATGTTTTAATGTGCGTTCTAATAATATTATCTTTTGATATATTATCTAAAAATCTTCCATTAACTTTATTAAAATCTTTTCCTAATTCAGAAAGCATTCCGGTTACTTTAGTGGTATCTGATTGAGTAAATGTTGCTGAACCACTTAAATCAGTAAAATCAGCATTTACTGCCCACACATCTCTATGAGAAGACCATAGATTTATATCTGCCCCAAATTCTGCTCTAAGATCGTTTAAATCGTCGGCACCAGTTGTTCTATATGTTGTATGAAAAACAATCCCAACTTTAGCAGCAATAATTTTTTTAGCTAATTCAGTATTTAATGGAACAGCATATGTTATAGTATTAGGTGTAAAAGTAACATACTTTTCTTTATCAATTGTTTTAATTTTTTTATCTTTATTATCTGTCCAAAGAACATCTCCATGGAATATATTTCCTGGTATATTTAATTTGGGTAAATGTTCTAAAAGAGCAGACATTTTTGGATGTAAAGGTCCGCCACCAAAATGTTCATCTACGTCTGATTGTGTAAAACAAGGTTTCCTCATTGATTTATAATCAACGAAAAATTTTCCATTAGGATGAATTCCTGCTACCGCGGCCGGTGCACCATCCCATTTAACTGTAACATTAACAGCTTCTTTATTATTACCTGCTAACATATCTCTTAAAGATCTTAAAAAATTAATAGCACCTCTGGTACCATTAACTCCTCCATTCAACACCTCATCTTCGAGATGTTCCATATGAAGATTCTTACCTGAAGCTTCTATAAGAAATTGTTTGTAAGATTTCATAAAGTTTTCGCCCACTTCTTAAAAGCTATACCAAATGTTATATCTTTTCTATCTCTCATACCTAAATCTTTCTTATGAGCGAAGTATCTTTTTAAACCCTCTTTGGTTTGTGTTTTAATAAGGTCTAGATTTTTAAGAACCTTTACAGCAGTATTAATAGATTCTAATCCTAAGGTTTTTCTATGTTTAACAGTAAAATTCTTTTTAGGCATATTTTTAATTGCATGGTCTAAGGCGCTCCTTAAATCTTTAAGTTCTTCAATTTTTTCTACATCGCCTGGAACATCTGTTGATATTGGTTGTGCTTGAAATGGTTGTGCTATAATTCTAGTAGAAGCTCCGCCTTCTTTCTGGCCACCTCCTGCCCACATTAAATGCCAATCTGAGTCCCAATTATTTCTATTTTTAAAGAAGTGCGCATGTCCATCAAACGAGATAGTAGCACCTGATTTTTTATTAAATAAAGTCACCCAATCAAAACCGTGCGCTTCATATTGTTGATAAGCTGCTGCACACCAATTTTGTAAAAAGATATTTGGATTAGTGAAACCATCTTTAACGACTTTATTAAATTTATAAGAGGTGGTAATTCCCATACAAGCATCACATACATCTGTATATAATTTCTCACATGCTTTATCTGCTTGAAATTGTGTTCCACCATGTTTAGCTTTATATAATTCTGTAAACAACTTACTAGCATCAGATAAAGCTTTAGGCATCCTGGCTTTGCCATTTCTTAACATGAGATCATCAAGATCTTTTTCTTTTAAAACTTTTCCTAAATCCTTAAACGCATCTTTAAAAACTTCTTTGCCAATATTAAACTGTGAACTTGTTCCTAAATGGCCCCCATCTGACTTCATTTCAATATTAAGACCTCTTCCTAGATAAGCATCACCTTTATCTTCTGCATCTCCTTTTGCGCCAGTATCTGTTGCTAAAATAAAAAGTAATTCACCGGGACCAATATTTGCATTATGTACTTTTGGTGTCCAATTCACTAGTTCGGAATACATCTTACTCATAATCGGATATGCTGAGGTAATATAATTCATTGCATTAGCAACCTTACCACTACTACCTTTTACTAAGCCTTTAGCATCAAAAGATTTACCGTCTAAAAACTCTTTTAAAAAGTCAAACTGTTGTTCAACGTTTTCACCATATTTGTTTATAAATGCAATAACACCCCGTGTAACTTCATCTCGGCCCATTATGATTTTCTTTTTATCACATGCTTCATGAATCATTTTTTCCATTACAGGAACGGCCATGGCATTTATAGCCTTTAATAGATCTTCATCATTATCTATTTCATCTATCATATTCAAAACTTTGGATTTAAGTCTAGCATTAACTGCTTCATTAATCCAATCTTTCATATCACCTTTTTTTCGCTCTTTTTCGCTCATAATGCGATCTAGTATACGTTCGCCAATAATATGTGCTTTGAATGTTTTCAAAGGGATTTCCCTTCCCAGGAACCCTTTGCCCATTTATCCATAGTCTTCTGAATATCTTTGGCTAAGGCTTTAACAGACTTGGCATCGGCACTATCCATTTCAGCTGCATTACGAGCCCATCTCGCTATTCTATTTGCACGCGAAGCAACTTCTTCCATACTTTTCACTGCCAATTTACTTATGGCTGCTTCCTCTAGAACTTCCTTAGCTGCGTCGTGTAGATCTTGTATTTTTTCCATGGTTTCCCCTCAAAATAGTTTTATAATCTTATTTATTGTTTTTAAGATATCCGAATTTCTTTTCGGTAAGTTGTAAGAATTGTTTAAAAATATTTTGTTCTTTTATTTTAGAATATCTCATAAATGCTTCACAACTTGTTTTTGGTTTAGCATAAAGATACATATCAAAGGCGAGTTCAGAACTATACGCATCTATTTCAAATGGGTTTGAAAAATAATCATCATATTTGTTTTGTTGATCATCAAATTGTAAAGAATGAGTTAATTCGTGAATGTAGGTGAGAGTGAATTGTTGTTTATATTTTTCCCAAACGGATTCAGGAATAAATAATTGTTGTGTATATAGTTCTGGTGATAAATTAATTGTTATTTCTAATTCAGATTCTGAAAAATGTTCTTCGGGAACATTAGCAGCTCCATCGAAAGTCATTTCATATAAGGCATGATCCAAATCTTTTCGTATATTAACATAACAAGAAAACCCTAGTTCATCTTCTAATATTTCTTCTGTTTTATTAGCACATTCATGCCAGAGTTTAATATAGCGATTTGTTTTTGTATTATAAGAATTTTTAAATTCCTTAAAAGCTTGATCTATACAACCTAATGAATCTTTAATAAATTCTAAATCATTCATATTGAAAATTCCCGAAGTCAGCCTTATTTCTGTGTCTATTATCAGTAGAGATATCAAACAATGGTTCATCATCTTGTCCGCTGTCCGATATGTCTTCTTGAGCTCTTTGATCGACATCATAAAGTCTCATTTTACTTCTATCTACTCCAATAACAAACTTTCTATAAGATGTAGGATCATTATATCTGTTTTTCAATTGTTTTACAAGCATTTGATTTAATTCTTCCATTTCTTCAGAAGATATAAGTGCGAACATGAAGTCAGCAGTTGCTGGTAAACCAAAACTCTCAGATGTATCTTCTAAACCAATATCTGTACTTGTAAACCCTGATCTGGTTGTTTGGGTTGCAGACATAATCGGAACATTATATTCTACAGCTAATCCTCTTAATTCTTCAGCAATAGATTTAATATATGTGTATGAATTAACATTGGATCCTGCCTTTATTCTAGAAGATGTACAAATGTTTAAATAATCTATGAATATTATATCGGGAACAAAATTACGTTTCAAGTTTAATTCACCTAATAAATTTTTAAAATGCATAGCGCCGGCAGATGCAGTAGGATATTCTTTAATAATTATTTTACCATTGGTTTTTCCTTTGAGTTTATCTATTTTCTTTTTATACATATCTCTAGGAATTTCTTCTAATTGACTCATAGGAATATCTAAAAGATTCGCATCAATTCTTTCAGCGATCCTTTCTTCCGCCATCTCCATGGTGATGTAAAGAACATTTTTATTAATAGAAAGACAACTAGCGGCTTGATGACACATGAATAAAGATTTACCAACTCCAGTTCCTGCTAAACAAATATTTAAAGTCTTCTTAGGTAAACCCCCTTTTGTAATTTTATTAAACAACTCGAGATCGAATTCAAGTTTTTCTTCTACTCTATGATAAAAATCAAATCTATTGTCCGCGTCTTCAATAAAATCGTGTCCTATATGAGGATCAAAAGAAACAGCTAAAGCTTCTGATAAAACAGTGGGAATTGCTCCTTTAGATAAATGAGTCTTTTCATTACCTTCAAGAATTGCGATAGCATTCACTACAGCATTATATATTGCTTTATCTTGACAAAATGTTTCTGATTGTTCTAAAAGCCAGGGTGTGATGTCTTTAGAATCACTAGGCTTCTCTAAAGTATTAATTATTTCATTAGATTTAGTATATTCTGTTTCATGTATACCATCTAATTGATCTAAATCTATTAATAAACTTTGTTTGGTTGGTAGGTCATTATGCTTTAAAATATATTCTTGAATTAATTTAAAAACTATCTTTTCAGATGAATCTTCAAAATATTCAGATTTTACGTAAGGAACAACTTTCCTCGTAAAATTTTCATTATGTATTAAATGTGATAGTATCAGGCGTTCTATCCGTGGCGTCATTAGTTTTTACTCCTTCCTTTTCACTCTCTTCTTTATATCTGTCCCATAATAATTTAACTAAAATTTCTCCAATCATATATTCAAACTCTACGCCTTCTTCATCGGAATGTTCTACACCCTGTAATTCTGGTGGAACAAGAATAACATCGTATTCATATTTCGCATTACTTTCTCCCTTTTCATCCGGTGGCGCTACTTGAAACTTCCCTAATTTTATAATAGTTCCTTTAAAAGGGCCCGCATTTAATTCAACACACATTTGAGACACATCTTCAGGATGTTCAGGATGAGGAACTAAATTATAATAACCACCAATTCTATTATAATCTTCCTTTGTTAATTCATTACTCATTTAGTTCTCCTTCTGGAATCCATTGCATCGTTTCTTCTTCTCCTGTCCACCTAGCAGAAACTACTGGCCGGGTTCCCCAAGCTCTAAGTACTGCTTCTTCGCCCCCGCGACATATCATTTTTGATCCGTCTTCTAATGTTAGTTCTACTACTTTAACTTTCTCTACTATCATCCTCTGGATCCAGTTCTTCAGATATTCCTATTTCACCATATAAAAATTCTTTTCCAGCGACTTCATCTAATTGATCAAGAAGATCTTTTGTAAAATATTTTGTGGGATTTTTAAGCATGGTTTTTAGAAAAACCTTTTCTCCATCAGGCATTTCTAATCTAGTAGAAACTTTTTTAAAGATTTCATACTTCTCTGCTAATTCTGCTAATCCATAATATCTATTCAATCCTTCTTTATATGTAAGAAGGACATCCACCATTTTATGTTCTTTTGTGAGTCTTGATTTATAAGTTCTACAATGAATTATTTGACCAATAACTTCTGTTCCGTCTTTTTCTTTTTTCTTGGAAAGAAAAACAATAGAAGATGCAGCATAATGTAAGCCTGTTCCCCCACCCATAATTTTTTGAGGAAACAATGTCCCTATTTGATCATATGTGTGATTAGTAACAACAAGAGGTACTTTAGCTTTACCACCTAATAAAGTTAAAACCCTAAATGTACCTTTAACCATTTGTGCTCTGGTCATATCTCTGGTCTCTTTGCCGTCACTAATATCTTCCATTTCTTTAGTAGTAGACAGATTGCCTAATGAATCAAGACACATCATCATTGGAGGACGATCTTTTTCGGGTTCTTCTAAATGTTTTTCTAAAATTTTAATTGCTTGTGTTCTGAATTCTTGAACTGTTGCAACAGGAAGGATAATCATGCGCTTAGAATCTATTCCACGCATTTCAATCATATCTTTGGTTAGGGCAGATTCACTTTCAAAATATATAACCCCGCCAGTAGGATTATCTGCGAGAAACTGTCTGACGCAGCCCAAAACGAAAAAAGTTTTACCTGTTGAACTTTCGCCAGCAAATGCTGTAATTTTATTTGAGGGCAATCCTCCATAAATGCTTCCTGATAACTGTGCGTTTAAAATATACGAACCGGTATCAATAAAACTTTCAACATCTCCGGCTTCAACACCATCGCTCACTTTAGAACCATAAGTGTTATCAGCCACTTTCAACATTTCTCCAAAATAATCACTCATAAAACCTTTTCAATTAATCATCATACATTATAATATAATTTAACATAATAATCAAGAAAAAAGGGGGGCAGAATTCGGCTCCCCCTTTTACATAACTAGTTATGACTTGGAATAAATTCCCCAGAGTACCCATATAGCAATTAATCCGACAAAACCTTCTTGTCCTAATTGTTTTACAAGTGCTACAACAGAACCCACGATATCAATTCCGATAAACGGTAAAGCTGCACCAAAAATAATCTGAAGAACTACGCCCAAAGCAATAACTGCCAAACCAAGTTCAGTTAAACTTCTCATCCAACCGAGTGCCTTATCTAACATATATAACTCCTCTATTTTATATTAATCTCTCACCACTAATTATACATAATTTCGGTAGCTAAGCTTATTCCGAACTACCTTCATTACATATTTATCAAATTCTCTATACTAAAAACGCTTCTAGAGAACTTGTTTTTTCAGGAGACCATCCAATTACTTTTAATATTTCATTCAAAGGCCCCCTAAAAGACTTTTCAAATTGTTTATCATAATCAATATAATCATGAAGCCCGAACTCTTCGGGTAAACCTTCCATCATGGCTATGACACCATCTCTAATAGGATTAGGTTGTTTCAAATAAACAAATTTAATCTTTTCCCCTTCTTGAATAAGAGGATACTTATTTTGCAATTCATTTTGTTTCAGAAAATGATTATACAAGCGTGTTGCTTTTACATGAACAGGTGTTCCTTTAGCATACAAATTTGTACCACCATTATATTTTTCAATCCCTTTAACAGATCTAGGGAACGCAATATTTTCAATAGGTTCTTTTTCAAACTGTTTTCTAAAATCTGCAATAAACTTTTGTATAGCTTCTTCATCGTGATTAATAATAATATCAAAAGATTTTTTTAATTTATCTCTACAAGATGTTGGTGTTGATGATTTAACGGATTCAATACCCATAACCTTGATTCGTGGATTTGCATACCTAACTCCTTCATTATCATGAACATTAAGAATATAATGTTTCTTTCCTGTCCAAATACCTTTATCAGCAAGGATCTCTCTTTTCATAAACATCTTCTGACCATAAGCATTCATATAATTTGCTAGATCTGAATATCCGTTATCGATTACTCCTTGTAGTTTTTCCTCACATACTTTATCTAAAAAATTTATTACTTTAGTTGTATCCGGCTCTTCAGGGAATACTTTTTTTACTAATCCATCTAAAGTAATGTAGAGGGAGTCTGTATCCGATGCAAGAACATAATCAACCTCTTCTGTTTCCATAACTTGATTAAGATAATTATTGACCACTGTTTCTGCCCAACGAATACTGAGCTGTCCTCCCAATGTAATAGCTTCAGATATTCTTAAATCAAAAAATCTAAAATACGGATTTCCAAAAGCGCCATAAACACTATTAAGCATTAATTTCATAGCGGTCTGTTTATTACCAAATGAATCTGCTTCCTTTTTTAATTTTTCTATCTCGACTGGATCTGTTTCTTTTTCTAATTTTTTCTTAGCCGCGATTTCCTTCTTTTTAAAGATAACTCTATTATCATATTTTTCCTGCATTATTCTTGGTAAAAATCCTTGTTCATCTTTTCGAAATCCTTGCCCATTAGGAGCAATGATAATATCTTTATCATAATATTTGTCTAAATCAACTTGCTTATTTAATAAAGAATCAACCCGACACGGCTCTGTAATACCTGTTAAAATAGTATCAGGACTAACATTGTATTGCATGATTAAATGAGGGTATAGACTATTTAAATCAAAACTGACAACCCAATTATGTAATCCCGCTTGTACTTCTTTTACATATGCTCCAACATATGCTGCATTTTTTGTATGATCTTTCTTGGGTGGAACTATTATATTTCTATTCATTAAATCATTCGCGAGAATAACCTCCCACATCATTACCATTCCAAATGTGTCTTGAAAATTTACTTTAGCCTCATAAGCTAATGCAACCACCATTTCTATCAATTTTTTCTTTTCTTCTAATCGTTCTACAAGCTGAGCATCTTTAATATTATAATCAATAAACAATTGATAATTTTCTTTATATAATGTATAAAGATTTCCATACTCTTCAAATGATAATTTTCTTTCTCCTAATTCAACAGAAGCAATATAATCTAACCTATAACTTTCCGCAGGAGGAGAATTTCTTCTATATACGTCGATATAATCAATTACAGCTATTCCAATAAGATCATGAAAAATTGTTTCTCTGCCTCTGAAAGTTGTTGATCGCTCATTAACTAGTCTCCAAGGAGATAATCTTTTGACAGCTTTATTATCAAATAATCTAGAAATTCTATTAACCAAATATGGAATATCAAAACCCTGAATATTCCACCCTGTAACTATATCAGGAGCTAACTTTTCCCAAAAAGAAAGAAATTCTTGAACTAAATGATTTTCATCAGCACAGTGAAAATATTCAACATCCGGATTAGTATTATTATAATTACCGCAACCAAATACAAAATATTTTTCTTTTGCTCCAACAGTGATGGCTTGAATTTCTTCTGAGGCTGAAATTGGATCCGGAAAACCATGTTCTGAGGCAACCTCAATATCAATACTCGCAACTATGAGTTGAGAAAAATCATAATCAATACCTCTATCTTTGGGAAACTCATCGTAAATATAATTATATCTCCAAGCAGTCATTCCATAAATTTGAAAATTTTCTACTCCATCATATTTTCGAATAAACTCTCTTGTTTCTTTTATTGTACCCGGCTTGATGGGTGATAAAGATTTTCCATCAATAGTTGAATACTTTGTTTTTTCATTGGAAGGGATAAAAACTGTGGGATGATATTCAATGCGATCATCAAAACGTTTTCCGTTTTCATAACCTCTAACTAAAACATGATCACCAATTTGGTGTACATTTGTATAAAATTTCATTTATTAAAATAATTATATTCCACTTTGTGTCCATAAGATTTTAATTTCTTATAACACCATAATATTTGATCATCGACCCAACTTCTAGCCATATATGCTCCAATTAAATATAGAAATTGAAGATATACCAAAAGAGGAAATATCAATAATCGTTTCATTGAATCAGCCCATCTTTATATAATGTTTTTCCTTTTATTCTCAGGGCTGTATTAATTTTTCCGCGATTTTGACCATTTGTTTTATAAGAACAGTGAACCCATCCGCTGCTAGGTACGCCTTGAGTATAAAATTCTAAAATCAATTGATCGAATTCTAGATTATCTTTAACCCAACAAGCTAATTTATAATTACCTATTCTGGAACTTTCAAAATCTGCTGCTTCTCCAAAACAATGTTGACTGGTTTTAGATCCACCAACTGCTCTGTTTAAAGCTGGTCCTCTATAACCACTATTAATACGAACTGGTCCGAATTCATTTCTTATCGGTTGTAAAATATGATTTGCAACATTAGTAAGGTTAATCAGAATTTGATCATCTTCTGGCCAATTATTTAATCCCATTCTTTCTGCTGTTGAACTTTTCACTAGTTCAGGAAGAGTAAAATTAGGAGCAACCCTAATATCTTCTTCTGTTTTTAATATTAATTTCATTCTATAATCCTAAAAGAGGGTTTGTTATGAGCATATTTCCATATAACATATTTATAACGCGCCCTCTTGTATAATTTACGAAAAATAAATTATTTAGTTACAATTGGGATTAGTCTAGATTTCTTATCCTCAGGAACAATTCTTTCTAAGGTGATAATTAACATTCCGCTGGTCATAACCGCGTCGTTAACTATCATATCATCAGATAAAGTCCAAGATCTTTTAAACGAGCGCCTGGCGATACCTTGATGA
>Ga0315329_10000342_pt1 | contig 18103 bp, 13 predicted proteins | sample M150032315metaG_FD_203459 | JGI IMG/M metagenome (GOLD analysis project Ga0315329, IMG submission 203459) | Ammonia-oxidizing marine archaeal communities from Monterey Bay, California, United States - M1 500m 32315 | ecosystem: Environmental > Aquatic > Marine > Coastal | place: USA: California...
TTTGCGGGATGAAAGTCGCAGCTCCTTTGCACACCCTGATGACCCCGAACACACTCTCGACGGCCAGGTTTCTGATTTCGGTGATACTGGCTGGGAAACTGCCGAAGTAAAAGTGTACTTCAATGATCTAGGTGTTCAGGGTTTAGGATTGGTCGCTGGTACTCGTATGGAATCTTATGAGCTGAACCTCGATATTTATGACTCCACTAACTATATTGCTGGAAGCAAAGACACTTTCACTTCCCGTAGCGGTGGCGAAACTGAAATCTTTGCCACGTTCGCACAGCTAAACTGGCAAATTAATGAGCAATGGGATACCGCTTTTGGATTACGTTATGAAGAATTCGAAAGCAGCAATGGCTACTTTGACAACGATGATCCGGCAACCTCAGTATTTGATGTCACTCAGGTACCCAGTCGCTCCTCCAGTGAAACTTCTCCAAAGCTCTCTGTCGGATATCAGCCTAACTATGACTGGTCCTTCAGGTATTCGATAGCAAAAGCCTATCGCTTCCCTATCGTAGAAGAATTATTCAGTCAGTTTGAAGCGTACAATTCCATTAGTGTTGCCAATCCTGTATTAGCGCCTGAGGATGGACTGCATCATAACTTGATGGCAGAGCGCACACTCGAAAATGGTTATATCCGAGTAAACTATTTTACCGAAACAATAAAAGATGCAATTGAGTCGCAATCCACCATACTCGATAACAGCATCTCACTAAGAACTTTTATTCCAGTAGATGAGTTGGAAACCAGCGGTGTAGAGTTCATAGTTAATGCGCAGGATCTATTCATTCCGAATCTGGATATTCGCTTCAATACGGTTTACACCGATTCTGAAATAACCAAGAACGACCCCAACCCATCAATAGAAGGGAATGTCTATCCGCGCATGCCTGAATGGCGCAGCAATCTGTTAGCAACTTACCATCTGCGAAATAACTGGGACATTGGCGCCAATGTACAATACGCTAGTGACAGTTTTGGCAGAATCGATAATAGCGACGATGAAGACAATGTCTACGGTGCGCAAGACGGCTATACCAGGATTGGTTTTAAATCCACCTATTACCTGAACAATGGCATGTCTCTTGGTCTCGGCGTTGACAACCTCACCGATGAAGTAGCATTTGTGGCTCACCCATGGCCAGGGCGTACTTTTTACGCAAACTTCTCCTACGACTTCTAAACAGAAAGATATCAAAGCACCCTTTACCGGGTGCTTTGATGCTTGAAAACAGAGAATAAAAAAGTAAAAGTAAACTGAAGCCAGCCATGGTCACGACAATCAAAAAATCAAAAACTTATACAGCATTGTTTTTTGCTTGCCTGCTGTTACCACTAAGTCTAAAAGCTACAGAAAACAACTGCCAAAACACGAGCCAGACTACCAGCATTTCGATTCACTGCGGCAGTGCACCAAGCGCCACTTTCGATCAGGATGAACGGCTGTGGGTTACCTTTGTTCAGAACCAGCACGTCTATGTCAGTTCTTCTGATGACTATGGACAGACCTATTCTTCTCCGGTAAAGGTAAACCCTATTGCGGAAGATGTTGAATACAATGGCGAGAATAGGCCAAAAATTATTGTCGATGCTACTTCAAAAAATATTTTCGTTTCCTGGACACAAAAAACATCGCCGCGATTCACCGGTGAGATACGTTTCAGTCGTTCCACTGATGCTGGAAAAACGTTTTCGGCACCTCGCACTATTAATGACGATGGGCTCTTTACAGGACATCGGTTCGAGAGCCTTTTTCTTACCAAATCAGGGCACCTCTATCTAACATGGGTCGACAAGCGCGACCTGCAAGCAAGCATAGCGCGTGGTGAAGATTATTCTGGCGCAGCAATTTATTACGCCGTTTCTACAGACCAGGGCGCTTCGTTTTCTGATAACTACAGAGTGGCAAATCATAGTTGTGAGTGTTGTCGCATTGCCATCGCACCTCGCGGCTCAGAGAACGTCGCCATACTGTGGAGGCAAATTTTTGCTGAAACAACCCGTGATCATGCGATTGCCGTACTAACACCCAATGGCGAAATCACAGACATGGGCAGAGCCAGCTATGACGAATGGCAAATCAATGCCTGCCCTCATCACGGCCCCGCCATGATTCAATCGACACAAGCTGATGACTATCACATGAGCTGGTTCAGCAATGGTGATTTGCACCAGGGTATTTACTATGCCCGCTACTCTTTCAACGAAAAAAAACCACAGCATGTTTTCCAAGTCGACGGCCAGGCAGGTGCGGGCCATCCCTATATCGCCGAACATGGAGGAACTTTGTATTTAATATGGAAAGGCTTCGACGGGCAGAGTACGAAGTTGAACCTTATCAAATCCACCAACAATGGCGCTTCATGGACAAGCCCGGAAATTCTTTTCACTACTGCGCAAAGTTCAGATTATCCACTTATCATAAGTGGCAAAAATGGCCTCTACTTGAGCTGGCATACGCAAGAAATTGGGTATGTCTTCGAAAACCTTACAACTAACAGCTGGAGTTCAATATCCGGTGATTAATCTACGCCTTATTTCCATGAAATACATACAACTGGCACTTTCTATCCTATTATTAAGTAGCAGCGTTCATGCCCGTGCAGATAATTTCAAAGCATTCACTGCAAACTCTTTTGAAGAAATTAAAGCACTTCATAAAGGCCAGGAGTTCCTAATTGGGCTCTGGTCAGTTGACTGCCCACCCTGCATGGTGGAACTTCAGTACATGGCTAAGCTGTTAGAATTGAACCCTGAAATTCCTTATGTGCTTATCTCTACTGACGCCATTGAACAACGTCAATACGCGGCAGAGTTTCTGGAAGATGTTGGCTTATCTGACAGAGAGTCCTGGATGTTTGCCGGTAACTTCGTTGAGCAACTTCGCTTTAGCATAGATCCAAACTGGTATGGTGAATTGCCCCGCAGCTATTTCTTCGATAGTAATCACACCATGAAATCCCACAGCGGCATCGTGAATGAAAAGTTATTACGAGAATGGTTCAGCACATCTCTTAAGTTCAAATAACAACTAAATTAAACCCAAACAAATATCCAGCTTTGTACCCCGCAGTTGTTCTTAACATAAGCTACAATAAGTCCTTCGGTTCTAAGCCCATCGCAGCGATAATAAGGCAAGCAACCACCAATTATTGAGCAAACACCATGTTCCGACGCCTGAAAAATTGCCACAACGTAGAAGACTTGCGCCTTCTCGCAAAGCAACGATTGCCTGGCCCGATCTTCCACTACATTGATGGCGCTGCAGACGATGAGCTCACTTACCGCAGAAATACTGCTGCGTTTGATGACTGCGACCTAGTCCCCAATGTTCTAGCCGGCGTAGAAGATATCGACATGTCCGTTACAGTCATGGGACAAAAGCTGGACTTGCCCATTTTTTGCTCACCCACTGCTTTGCAGCGCTTGTTTCACCACGACGGGGAACGCGCTGTCGCAAGAGCCGCAGAGAAATTCGGCACCATGTTCGGTGTTTCTGCCCTGGGCACAGTCAGCCTGGCAGAGATCGGAAACATGATTTCCACACCGAAACTATTCCAGTTCTATTTTCACAAAGACCGCGAACTCAATACCGCTATGGTGCAACGTGCAAAAGCAGCAGGTTTCGATACTTTGGCACTGACAGTAGACACGATTACTGGCGGCAACCGTGAGCGCGACCTGCATACCGGGTTTACCTCTCCCCCCAGACTCACGCCCAGAAGTTTACTCAGCTTCGCAACCCACCCATCTTGGTCTATGAATTATTTTTTGGGCGAAGCATTTGAGCTAGCCGAGCTAAAAGACTTCGTGCAAAAAGGCTCGAAAGTGGCTGTTTCCATAGGCGACTATTTTTCTTCAATGCTGGACCAATCAATGAGCTGGTCTGACGCAGAAGAATTGCGCGCTCAGTGGGGTGGTCCCTTTTGTCTCAAAGGTGTGATGAGCGTGGCAGACGCAAAAAAAGCCGTGGACATAGGAGCTGATGCAATCATGGTTTCCAATCACGGCGGTCGCCAGCTCGATGGCTCACGCTCGCCTTTCGACCAAATCGCAGAAATTACCGACGCTGTTGGGGATGACATAGATGTTATTCTTGACGGTGGCGTTCGCCGTGGAACCCATGTTCTTAAAGCATTGGCAGCCGGTGCAAAAGCCTGTTCCGGTGGTCGCCTCTATTTATATGCACTCGCTGCTGCCGGCCAGCCTGGAGTTGAAAGGGCTTTGCAAAACTTAAAAATAGAGATCGAAAGGGATATGAAATTACTCGGCGTAAGCAGCATCTCACAATTGAATAGGGATATGCTGAGACAGCGTTAGCAATGCTCACAGTAATTGTTCCTGAAACCAAAGCACGGAAGTAATGCTACTTAAGCTAATCAGGCTCAGCTTCTATCCCATCCTAAAGGCACATGCCGGCATACACGAAAAATTTATAATTAAAAAAATGAAACAGCAGGAGTACGCGATGAACAGCTTGATACGAGGTTGCTATGTAGTTGGTTTGATGCTGATCAGCCAAGGCCTTTTTGCACAACCAGCAATTCTTCAAGACAGCTCTCTTAACATTCCACAAGGTGCTGCATTAGTGAATGGCGAAGTCGGCTATTTCAACGATATTCAACTAGTCGGCGATGACGAAGGCAATTTCACTATACTGTCTGCCCAGCCTGCCAACTTGGTTGCCGTCAATACAGTGCTTGTAAACATTGTCGAAGCACCTGCAGTACAAGTAAGCGTGACCGTCAGTGGCAATAAATCTGTTCCCTGTATCGAATTGCAAGCACCAGGAGTAATAATAGAAGGTTCAGTATTGAACGTAGTAATTGCAGAGACAAGCCTGGGTCCTGCAGAAAGCTGTATTGCAGTACTTGAACCCTTCGAGACAACATTTGCTCTGAATGTCGAGGGTTTGGCAGCAGGGACATATACAGTAAACGTGAATGGTGTAGAAGCTATTCTTCACTTATAAGTTTGGGTGGCGTTGGTGCCACGGCGTAGCTTGCTCATAGGCATAAGCAATCTGGCACAATTTCAACTCAGACAAACGTCTGCCAAGAAACTGAACAGCGTAAGGATGACCTTGATCAGAAAAACCACAGGGCACAGTTAACGTTGGCGTGCCAGCCAAATCAGCAGGAATAGTGAACTGTCCCTGGAAATGCTGAATAAGCGGCTTAAGTGTTTCCATGTCTCCGTATTGTAGTTCTCTATCAGCAGCAAACACTGAACCACCAGATGGACAAATAACAGCATCCACTTGTTCCAGCACAGATTCGAATTCTCGACTTATGCGATGCCGAAGCTCTGTCGCAGCACCATAGTCTGCCGCACTCATCTGCCCACCCAGGTGTAAGGCATCGCCCAAATATCCACCATAGTCTTCAGCCCTGGAAGGATAGTTGGCCGCATGTGCTTTATGCGCCTCATAGGCACAAATAGGCAGCCAAGCATTTCGTAATTCCATGGGATCAGAGCTCGGCATTGTCACTTCGACAATTTCTGCTCCGAGATGTTTGAGCACTTTGATGACGGCATGAATCGCGTCCACGAGACCCGGGTCAGTCCCCGCACTAAGATAATGTTCATCCACACCGATTGTTAAACCTGTTATCTCCGTCGCCAGGCTATCACTTATTCTGGGCACTGCTTCATGCAAAGATGTTGCGTCCTTATTATCCGCCCCGGCTATTGCTTCAAAAAGAATTGCCGCATCTTTCACTGAGCGTGTCATCGGGCCCACATGATCGAGCGAGCCTGCCAGTTCTAGAACTCCGTACCGACTAACTCGTCCGTAGGTCGGCTTCAAACCAACAATGCCATTTGCCATTGCCGGGTAACGAATGGAGCCTCCTGTATCCGTTCCCAGAGAAGCAAAACAGAGGCCGGCGACTGTAGCCACACCCGAACCACTGGATGACACCCCAGTCCACAGCTCCTGCGCCCATGGATTAACTGGAATCGGGAAGTCGCGATGATAGCCCGATAGCGCTCCTTCGGTGAGATTCAGCTTGCCCAGAAGTACCGCTCCGGAAGACTGCAAACGACTAATAACCGTCGCATCATAATCAGGCACGAAATCTTGTAATACTTTAAGCCCACCCATGGTACGAACACCTGCGGTGAAACACAGGTCCTTTACCGCAATCGGTATACCATGCAAAGGCCCTTTATAATTTCCCTCTTGTATTTCACGCTCTGCATTTTTAGCGCTAGCAATTGCCTGGTCTCCAGTAACTGTAGCGTAGCTAAGCAAGTTGCTATCAACAGCATCAATGCGAGACAGCATATGCTCAGTCAGAGCAATAGGAGAGAGCTCGCCTTTGCGGATATCTTCAGCGACACTGTGCAGGTTACGATAATGAATCACTTTTAATTCTGTGAGCTAGCAAACAATTGCAGCTCCTCACTCCATGAACTCACCAGTGCGCTAAGCTAATCACGCTCTTCCTGACCAAGACGTTCTCCACCACGCGCTAGGATATTTGTCGCACCAAGAATGGCACTGCTTGCCGATTGAACAAGTTTAGCAGGCGTAATATAGGCAGGCCATTCTTTTCATGACTCTGCCCCCCTTTCGTTTTACTCCGCGCCTGGAAAGTGTAATCTAGCGCCAGCGACTTACTTGGGAACGCAATACATGGCCACACCGGACATAGAAAACAAATCGAACACTATTAAAGACGTAGAGCAGCTCGGTATATGGGCTGGACTTGCCTCGTTATCCTATGTGTTCTGGATATGTGGCGGCATGGAGATGATCGAACGCTTTGCCTATTACGGCGTACGCAATAATGTAGCCCTATACGCTACCGCCCCGGTATCAGCAGGAGGCCTGGGAATCACCGCCACACAGTTGGGAGATATATTCCTGGTGTGGGCCTTGGTGCAAACCTGGGTGCCGGTAGTTACTGGCGGACTATCAGACCGGTTTGGTTATAAAGAGACAATCTTCGCTGCCACTCTGTTTAAAATTGCCGGTTATGTCGTAATGGCTGTATTCGTCAGCTACTGGGGGTTCATGATCGGCGCTATTCTTGTTGCCTTCGGTACAGCAATTTTCAAACCTGGCATTCAAGGCACGATTGTTAAATCTACCTCCCGAACCAACTCCTCCATCGCTTGGGGCGTGTTCTATCAAACCGTAAATATTGGCGGATACTTTGGCACACTCATAGCCATTCAAATGCGGCAACTATCTTGGGACACTATGTTTTATGTGAACGCCGGCATGATCATGCTTAATCTTATCTTGCTGATGGTTTACAAAGAACCAGAGAAGGAAGAACGGCTCGCACGCCGCGCCAAAATCAAATCAGGAGAAATCGTAGAACCTTCCTTATGGAAAGAAGCCATCAACGAATTTAAACGCCCTATTCTGATTTACTACATGATCTTGTTTTCCGGATTCTGGTTTATGGTGTATTCCTTCTTTGATGTACTGCCCTTACATATACGTGACTGGGTAGACACAAGCGCAATTATTACCACATTGTTTGGACCCGAAGGCACACAAAACCCAGTAGCACACTTTATGATGGGTTTGACTGATGACGGCAAAGCAATTAACCCTGCCGGCCTTTTTAACCTTAATGCATTCATCATTATGCTTAGCTGCTTTGCCATAGCGGGTGTTTCGGCACGCATGAAAGCAGTCAATAGTATGGCTATTGGCACTTTGTTTATTGCAGCAGGCCTGATTATGGTTGGCGGTTTGAGTGCAGCCTGGCTGGTCGTGGCAGCTATCATCGTATTTTCAGTCGGAGAAATGTTGGCAAGCCCTAAATCCAGCGAATATCTTGGCAACATCGCACCACCGGATAAAAAAGCGATGTATCTTGGCTTTACTCAGGCACCCATCGGAATCGGCTGGTCACTAGAAGGTAAACTCGGCCCCATGTGGTATGACCAATGGGCCTCAAAAGAAACCTTTTCTCGACAATTGTTATCCGAAAATGGCATGGACCAAAGCAGCCTCGATGCCATTCCAAATGGAGAAGCGTTTGATTATCTGCTTGATTTCACCGGGCAAACTGCCAGTGAAGCAACGGCATTGCTTTATCAGTCTCATAACATTGGTCAACTGTGGTACATCATGGCTGCAATTGGCGTTATCTCAGCATTTGGTCTCTATGTGTACGGACGCTGGACCTATCGTCTGGCAACAGCTTAAGCCTTATTAAAACTGCAGCGTTCTTATAATGGGTCGGGAGTAAAAATGTCTTGGTTATTTCTCTTATTGTCGTAGTGCGCGCACCCCAAATCACTTAAAATAACCCTCTCTTTAATTAGCTTTTTAATCAACACACTAATCAACAAATTTTCCCAATACAAATTTCTGGGAATGTAGGATTGTAATGACTGCTACTGATATACCCTCTCCAATCATCACGCAAAAAATCGCTACCGAACTCAATATTAAAAGCCAACAAGTCAGTGCTGCTATCGAACTACTCGATGAAGGTGCGACTGTGCCTTTTATCTCCCGTTATCGAAAAGAAGTGACCGGTGGACTGGATGATCTGCAACTGCGTGATCTTGAATTACGCCTGCGCTATCTCCGAGAAATGGATGAGCGGGTAGAGACAATCATTGCCAGCATTGCCGAGCAGGAAAAACTAACGCCAGAATTGGAAAAGCAAATTCGCGCCGCTGAGACTAAAACCGAGCTGGAAGATTTATACCTGCCTTATAAACCCAAGCGTCGCACTAAGGCCATGATTGCCATAGAGGCAGGTCTGGAGCCACTGGCAGATAAACTATTTGCCGATCCAACATTAGACCCCGAAGCGCAATCTCTGGAATTTATCGACAATGATTCACGCAGCAATGACATAACAGACAGCAAAGCAGCTCTGGACGGCGCCCGCGATATTCTCATGGAGCGTTTTAGTGAAGATGCAGCGTTGATGGGCAAGTTGCGTAATCATCTCTGGGACAATGGCGAGCTTCGTGCCAACGTTGTGGAAAAGAACAAAGCCGATGCCGCCAAGTTTAGTGATTACTTCGATTACAGTGAACACCTGAACAAGATTCCTTCCCATCGCGCACTGGCTGTTTTCCGCGGACGTAAAGAAGGCTTCCTGTCGGTTGAAATAGGCAGTGCAGGTGTAGAGTCTGGTGCCAGCGATCCTTGTGAAGGAATGATTGCGCACCATTTTGGTATAGAGAACTTTGGTACAGAAAATACAGGCCGTCCTGCGGACAAGTGGCTGAGCGAAGTCGTCACCTGGACCTGGCGTATAAAACTGATCTATCGCCTGGAGACCGATTTACTGGGACAACTACGCGAGCAATCAGACGACGAAGCTATTCGTGTATTTACAGAAAACATGAAAGCCATCCTGCTTGCACCACCAGCTGGCAACAAAGTAACCCTCGGTCTGGACCCCGGCCTGCGTACCGGCGTAAAAGTTTGCGTGGTTGATCGCACTGGGAAGTTTTTGGAAGACACAGCCATCTACCCCCATGCACCCAAGAACCAATGGGATGAATCTATTGCTGTATTGGCCAAACTAGCAAAAAAACATGACGTCGAATTAATAGCTATTGGCAATGGCACAGCCTCACGCGAAACTGACAAACTAGCTGGTGATTTAATCAAACGGCACAAAGAACTAAAGCTCGATAAAGCCATGGTGAACGAGGCTGGCGCCTCAGTGTATTCAGCTTCAGATATTGCCAGAGAAGAATTTCCTGACTTAGACGTCACCGTGCGCGGAGCAATTTCTATTGCACGCCGCTTACAAGACCCACTGGCAGAGTTGGTCAAGTTAGACCCCAAGTCTATTGGCGTAGGCCAGTATCAACACGATGTCAGTCAATTCAAACTTGGACAAAGTCTGAATGCGGTAGTGGAAGATTGTGTTAATGCTGTGGGTGTCGATGTGAACATGGCATCCGCTGCTCTGCTTAAACAAGTTTCCGGCCTGTCGTCCTCCATCGCCACAAATATTGTCGAGTACCGTAATCAACACGGCGAATTCAAAAAACGATGCGACCTAAAAGCTGTACCACGCTTTGGTGAAAAAAGTTTTGAACAAGCGGCAGGTTTCTTGCGTATTGTGAACGGCGAAAACCCTCTGGATGCCTCAGCTGTACACCCCGAATCCTACAGCGTAGTAGAAAAAATCAGCTCTGCCAGCAAAAAAGAAGTTAGCAACATGATCGGTGACCGCAGCTTTCTGACAAAGTTAAACGCGGCAGACTACACTGACGAAAAATTCGGGCTTCCCACCGTCACCGACATACTGACAGAACTGGAGAAACCTGGTCGCGATCCAAGACCAGAATACAAAACTGCTGAATTTAAAGATGGCGTCGAGTCCATAAAAGACCTCAAAGCGGGTATGCGGCTGGAAGGCGTGATTACCAACGTAACCAACTTCGGCGCCTTTGTTGATATTGGTGTACATCAAGATGGACTCGTCCACATCTCTGCGCTGGCCAATCAATTTGTGAGGGACCCCCACACAGTAGTGAAAACCGGCGACGTGGTAAAAGTCAAAGTAATGGAAGTTGATGTGCAGCGTAAGCGCATCGGGCTCTCCATGCGTTTAGATGATGAAGTACAAACAAAAGCAGGACAGGAAAAAACTACAGGAACAGAAAGAAAAGGCAACACGGGCGGCGGCAAAAAATCATCACGGTATACGCCTAAAGCACCTGTAGAACGCAAACCCGCCGTTGGTACGTTTGGAGAACTATTACAGAATGCGACTAAGGGTAAGGAGTAGATTTGTGTCTGGAACCTTATCTGCATAGGGCATGAGCGCAGAAGCACATACGCTGCTAATCTCTACCAATAGCCTAGATGGCAAAAATGAGAATCCAGGAGACTATGAAATACAATTTTTTATGAATGAGACTGATGAGACATACTGCGAGCGGTTTTATAGAAAACAAAACTAAAACCCTAACAACTCCCCCAACTCAGCAACAGATTTAATAACTGCATCAGGGGTAATCTCCGATTTCTTCACGAGTTCCTCTCGATACTTTCCTGTCTGTACCAGTGCAGTAACTAGGCCACTGGCACGGCCTCCGCCAATATCATTCTCAATATCGTCACCAACAATTAAAACTTCTGACGGATGCAAACCAAGCGAATGGGTAGCCAGGCTAAAGAACTCCTGACTGGGTTTGCCAATAACGGTTGCCTGTTTTCCCGAGACAAACTCAAGGCCGGCAACAAATGCCCCAATGTCCATCTGTAAACCCTGCTCGGTTTGCCAGAACTTGTTCATGTGCATCGCAATGAGTTCTGCACCGCTCATCAATTCATTAAATACCCGGTTGAGCAATGCATAATTCCATGCGGCTCCTATGTCCCCTACAACCACATAGTCAGGGCTCGGATTATGCTGATCGAACATGGAAAATTCAGAACGGGCTGCTTCCTGAACCAGCAAATGAACGCTAGGCGCTCCTTTTTCCAAAAGAAATTTACGCGTCGCACTTACCGCGCTAAAGATTTCTTCCAACTCGATGGAAAAACCCATAGCCTGCAACTTGCTAGCAACATTGACTGCGGTTCTTGTAGAGGTATTAGTGATAAATCGACAGGGGATATTCTGCCGTTTAAGTTGCATCAGAGTATCTTGCGCACCCTCTATGGCTTGACCACCGACATACAGCACACCATCCAGATCAAACAGAATGCCTTTGATATTCGAAAAGTTTTCAATCATGGGACAACTCCTAATAGAAGCTACACGATTGTGGGAATAGCAGAGTACAGGCTACACTTTCCTAGATAAAAAGGTCAACGCTCGTCCAGGATTAACTCCCTCTTAAAGCGTCTAAAATACTTAACATAAGACTCCGCACTTTTCCCCAATTCTGCCTATTGCTCTTCCGATAAAGTTCTAACAACCTTAGCCGGCGAGCCCATAACTAAAGAGCCATCAGGAATTTCTTTGCCCTCAGTCACAAGACTGTTCGCGCCTATCAAACAATTTTTACCGATCTTGGCGTCATTGAGCACAACTGCATTAATGCCAATGAGAGAATTATCGCCAATGGTGCAGCCATGTAGCATCACCTTATGCCCTATGGTGACATTCTTGCCGATTGTTAAGGGAGACCCCCCCCATATCGGTATGCAACACTGAACCATCTTGTACATTGGAGTTTTCTCCAACAGTAATGAGCTCATTGTCACCACGAAGCACTGCGTTAAACCAGACGCTTGCATTATTTTCTAATCGTACTCGCCCGATCACATCGGCACTGTCGGCAACAAAATAATCTCCGCCTGCGATATCTACCTCGAACTCACCTAAACGGTACAGCATTACTTTTCTCCCTGCCTTTCAAGCAGCGCCAGATCAGACAATTCTTATACTAGATCACTTTTGTCAGAATACACTCAACCACCTCTTTCCCACAGTTAATGCTTCCCTGTGGTGACAATTGAGAGAGACAATATAGCTGCTTGAGTGGCTCAGCCTGTGAGCAAATTCGCTTCTTACTGGCCCAGAGTAACAAATTTCTACAGAAAATAGGGTTATCCCTGCTAATATCTGCGATATGGAATCAGCAGAATTAGCAGAAAATCAAATCCAAGAGCGGCAGAAAAGCGACGCTCTTAGCGAGCTACTCTCCCTGCTAGAACAGGCTCATCAATCCCTGTCACGACACTGGTTGGGGGATGATTTCGTCATTGAACTGTTGCTAGCTAGCGTAATCGCCCGCGGCCATGTGCTAGTAGTGGATGTGCCTGGTGTTGGCAAGACCACGCTGGCGAAGAGCCTGGCACAAATACTGGGCCTGGATTTTAATCGCATTCAGTTTACCAACGACATCCTGCCCGCTGACATCCTCGGCGGTAGCATTTACAACGCCAATGAAGCGAAATTCTCTTTCTCTCCCGGCCCTATTTTTACCGATTTCCTGTTAGCTGATGAAATCAATCGCGCGCCTACTAGAAGCCAATCTGCATTTCTACAGGCGATGGAGGAAGGCTATGTGGCGGCCGATGGGGAGAACCAGGCTTTATCAGAACTATTTACGGTAATCGCCACGCAGAACCCTATTGATTTCGACAGCACCAACCCTCTGCCCGAAGCGCAGCTAGACCGGTTTCTCACTTCGATAAGCCTTGGCTATCCTGATATGGACGCTGAATTGCACCTGCTTGGCGACTACGTCGAAGCCGCACAGGAGAGTCCTACTGCAGTACTGGATAAAGCTTCCGTCGCCGCACTTCGGGATGCTTGTGATGAGGTGTACCTGCATACCGACCTTGCACGCTATATTATTACTCTTGCTCGCGCTACGCGTGAAGACCAACACATTAAGCTTGGAATCTCTCCGCGTGGTTCCATGCACCTGGCTTCTGCCTGCAAAGCTTTCGCTCTGGTTAAAGGAAGACGCCAGGTGATTGCCGAAGACATTCAACAGTTAATACCTGCGGTATGGAATCACAGAGTTCTGCCACGCCATGGCCGTGACAACGATAGCGCACAGGCCCATGAACTTTTACAGAACATCGTGGCGAGCGTACCTGTACCTAGATGATTGGCGGGGCTTGATTGAAGAAGTCAGAGTAACAGCTGCTCAGCCACTCTATGAATGCTGTCTTGTTATCCAAATAGTTTTACTCTGACTCCGGTACTTTGCCATGATTGAACTAGCCGACCGTCCTGTTCGAGTACCCGAAGAAACTATCCTACTGCATTGGTGGCGGATGCTGCGTTGGTTTTCTAACCTGCGCCTAATCCCTCGCTGGCACGAACACCGAACTCGCACCCCATTACGCGCCTTTCGCCGCTTCTACTACGACGGATTGACCCGCACTGGAAAAATTATTCTTATCTGTTCTCTGTTAATTTTTCTGCTTAGCTATCGTGCTAGCAGTGGCCTGTTGCTATTCACCAGCGCATTTGGCATAGGAATTTTGTTATGGTCTGTCTTGCTTGGTTCTATCTATCGACCCAAAGTTATGGTGTGGCGAGAAACACCACATATTGCTATCGCTGGCGAGCCTATCGTTTCAAAGATCAAGATCACTAATAACGGCCGTTTCAGCCTACACAATTATACTCTGCGAGAGATGGTTGTACCCTACGGCCGCTGGCCTCAAGAATGGTTGCGTCCGCATCAACAAGAACTACCTGCTGGTCAGAGTACGACCCTCACTGTACGATGCGAAGCGCAGCGGCGCGGCCGCCTGCGTCTATCCGGCTTGGCGATACAGACTTATTTCCCGTTTTTTCTCACACGCTTTACTAGCCGAATACAGAAACCCGCTGAAGTCTATGTGTTGCCAGAAACTCTTAAAACCGCGACTCCCTCACTGCGCCATATTGCCGATATCGCCAGTAAGCATCTTACTCTGGGCAGCGATAACACCCGCAAAGGACTCTCGCTAGACTACGCCTATTCGCGCCCCTACCAAACTGGCGATTCCATGCGAAGGTTGGATCATCGTGCCAGCAGTCGCTACGGCGAACCTATGAGCAAAGTGTTCGAGGGAGTCGAGCAGGTTCGTCGCGACAAGGTACATCTCATAGTGGACTTGAGCCTTGCACAGTTTCAACCATGGCAAAGACGACCTGCCAATGAAGAACCATTGGACGAACGCCTAGCATTGGCGGTAGAGATAGGATTGTCAGCCCAGAATGAGGGTTTCAGCCTTACAGATTTAGCTACAGGCAATACTTGGCACAAACTGGAAGACTTAAATCAATTCTATCAACACATTGCCACCTGCCAGGCCGAACGGGGCAGTATCGCCAAGAGCAGTGCCACCAAGACAAAACACTTGCCTGATTCAGGGCTGGCAGAGGATGGTATTCATATTCTTGTCATAGGCCGCTGGACCCTTGAAGCGGAAGCATTGGTAGAGCGTTGGCAGCGTGCCGGGGTATTAGTACTGGTATTTCTCATCGCCGAATCACCCACTGATGCAGGCAGCCTGCCCGTGGGCAGTCAATACTTTGAAGTGGCATCGCAAATCAAAGTGAACAGCAAGACCGAAACTCTCATGAAATCACTATCTACTCAGAATAGAGAGGAGGGTCGATAGCAATGCCGCTCAGTCGAATCTTTCTTGCTCTGTTTCTCGCCTTACAGTCCTTGCATCTGGGTTTATCGATGGAACTGTCTCTGGTCATCTGGCTTGGCGCCGGAGTGAGTATCATTGCTGCATTCCAGTTCGTGCACGTAGAACGACCCACCTGGGGATTGTCCTTTGTATTGATGGCGACCGGAGGATTCCTTGGCAACCAAATTCTGGCAGACTGGGCCATAGAAGGGTCATGGGTACAGAATAATGGTCTGGGTGCGGGCCTGGTCTTGAGCTTATTGGTTTACCAACTCTGGTTGTTCGCTGCTGCCGAAAAAAACAACAGCAATGTTGCCTTAAACCGCAGTGCACAAACCATTTTGGTATTGGGTTTACTCATCATGCTGCTCATCGCGCCTCCAAATTCCAGCATCATCAATATTCTTGGTATTCCGATCGCCTGGCTTACGGTTGCCGCCATGTTACTTGCCAGCCTCACCTTGCTAGCTGATCGCTGCATTGATGGCTTATTTTCCCGCTTGCTATTGTTTACACCTTTACTACTGATCGTCCCAGCCCTTGGCGTGTTGCTACAACTTGGGCAGGCACCAACTATTACAAGGCTGGGGGATCTGTTTCCCAAGCACAACAGTTATACACCCACGGGGTTCGCACCACGACAACAACTTCGCGCTTCAGCTTTTCTACGCCCCTCCAACCGTGCCGTTATGCGTGTAATTTCTGACAAGCAACCTAATCAATATCTGGTGGGTAATCGCCTAGCCCTGCTTGATGAGGACTTAATGTGGCAACCAATAGAACGTCCGCTCACCGCTTTAACAATATCAAACGCCGAAGCCTTGCCCAATGGTGAGTTACGCTACCTTATGGACAACCATCAATTTTCAGCTAACAATTCTATTCCACAGACACTCACAGTCCATAGCTTAGCGCGTAACAACTATATCTTTATGAATCCTAACACTAGTCATTTGACTGGTCGTTTCGATAGGCTGACAAAAAATGCTGCAGATGTATGGGCACCCATCTTCGATCGGGGAAGTGAAAAACGCTGGAAATTAGAGAGTAAAGGGAAATCAGCACCCGACGTTTTCCTGGAAGAGAATTTACAATTGCCCGAGTTCTGGGATGCCAGCCTGCAGGAGAAGAGCCAGAGTTTTATTGGAAGTAATACGCAGCAAACCGTAGACAATGTTCTGAATCATTTTATAAGCGGTGTCTATTCCTTGGAGACAAACTTCGACCCTGAACAGCCCTTCCATGACTTTTATCTCAACAACAAACCCGCCTATTGTTTTTGGTTTGCCACAGCAACTACCCTGGCACTGCGAGCAAATGGCATTCCTGCCCGCATAGTAGGTGGCTATGTTATTCACGAAAAGCTCTCTTCCGATATGTGGCTAGTGCGGCAACGAGATGCCCACAGCTGGGTAGAATGGCAGGATGCCAGTGGCTACTGGCATAGCATTGACCCAACACCACCTAGCATCGCCAGTTTCTTTGACGGTTATCAATCCAATCAACTTAGCCTGTGGTATCACCGGCTGGCGGGTCAATGGCAGCTGCTTATAGAACGCGTATTGGCTGATGAATTCACTGCCAATCTAGTACGCTACAGCGGCCTGTTTATTCTATTATTTTTGTTTGTGAGGGAATATCGCCGACTGCGTGGTCGGCGAGAGGCAATAGACTCAAAAGCGGCTCGCTGGCAAAAAATCTGGCAACGTTTTCTACATTCGACCAACCTTCCCACTAACGCTTCGTGGACAGCCAGCACTTATTCAGAAAACCTGCCACAGGAATGGCCTGCAGCCTGGGTTACTGCAGCCAAGGCGTTTCTTGCCGACTATAACTTACAACGCTTCTCTGACCGTGAGGAACAAGCCCTTGCTGAAGTAGAAAAGTCCCTGGAGGACTGTTTGCAGGTTATTTCAAGGTAGCAAAATGTAAAAGCCACAGAATGGAATGAAATAGAACACTCTATTCTGCCGGTCATATCTCTCACTATGCCCTGTACTGGGAGGGTTGGTAAGTCGTTTGTTGCCTTGTGCCTCACCTTACTTAACAAGAGGGGCCTTCAACATGATAAGGCTTGAATTTTCAAACTTTCCCGGAGTAGACTGTGGGAAGGATAGATTTTTTCTTAATGCACTCTGTAGCTGCCGGGATTTTAGGATGAGATCTGCCATTTAGCATTTGTTTTCGGTAATCAACGCCAATGAACAGGGCGGACGATTAAAGAGGAAGCATAAGTGAGCAGCCGCGCTACGGACCTTAGCAAAAGGGGGCTGTACCGATATGGGTGAATTGACTCATCGAAGCGAAGAAGCGGCATTTGAGGACATTTGCCTAAATGCCAGCGAAATTCAAATCCGCAAAATCACACTGAATGACCTTTGGCAATCTCTGTACGAAGGCTACGGGGATTACAGCGCCAAACCCAGCTCAGCTCCTCTATTAATTTTGTTTTACTCTCTGTTTGCACTGCTCTTCACCTTATTCGCCTTTGGTCAGGACCTACGCTATCTGGCTTTTCCTATAGTCGCAGGATTCACCATGATTGGCCCGGTAGTAGCAATTGCCTTTTTCGAGATGAGCCGGCGCCGCGAAAGTGGCAAGGAACTGGGCTGGCGTTCAACGTTTAAATTTATTCACACCTCTTCATTCGCTCCAATTCTGGCACTTACGCTATTGATGACCTTGCTGTATTTAGCTTGGTTGTATATGGCAGAGTTAATCTTCTTTAGTCTGTTTCAATCAATACCGGCAATGCCTGATTTTATCGATCAGCTATTTAATACTCGTCATGGGGCCGCACTCATTGTCTATGGTAATTTCGTTGGTTTGCTGTTTGCTTTCGCCGCCATGGCTTTATCAATTGTGGCCTTCCCTCTCGCATTGGACAAACCGGTCACTTCTTTTACCGCTGTGACAGTATCTATTCGGGCATTTATGTCGAACACCTTTGTATTTTGTGTATGGGGGCTTATTGTTGTTTCCTTAATGACCGTAGGAGCCGCCTTATTTCTGATTGGACTGGCCGTTACGCTACCTGTTTTAGGT
>Ga0315329_10000346_pt1 | contig 17952 bp, 19 predicted proteins | sample M150032315metaG_FD_203459 | JGI IMG/M metagenome (GOLD analysis project Ga0315329, IMG submission 203459) | Ammonia-oxidizing marine archaeal communities from Monterey Bay, California, United States - M1 500m 32315 | ecosystem: Environmental > Aquatic > Marine > Coastal | place: USA: California...
CGGCCACCCCGAGGTGGTACCGGTAGCCGTTGTCGATGATGAACCCCGACTCGTAGGTCTCGGCCCACCGGGCGTACAGGTCCCGGTTGTCGTCGGGCGTCTCGACCGCGTAGGCGTCGGTCAGGTCGAAGTCGTCCTCGCCCACGATCCTCCTCCACGGTCGGCCTGACCACCAGGCCCGAGGGCGCAAGGTCTATCGGAGGGCACAGCGTGGCACACGAGTCCGGGCCGCCGGTCGAACACGACGGGACCGGGGCACTGGCCCCGGCTCCGGTTCGCGTACTGGTACGCCCTGCGGGCGCACTGGCTCCCGTTCAGGAAGCCCTGCCGGGCAGCCCGATCAGGCAACTAGATCGAGGTCGCCGGTGTCCCGGCTGACCTCGGTGTCGGCCGCCCGGTGAACCGGAGGAACCGGCCGCTGGCTGTCGGACACCATCTGCTCGCCGACGGCCATCACGGTCCGCGCTGAGCGGTCGTTGTTGCCGGCGAGATGTCCGTAGCCCGCTGCCTGGTTCAGGGCCAGGAAGAGGTCCTGCTGCGGGTGCCGGAGGTTGTGGAAGGAACGGTTGCTGGTATGCAACTTGTTGGAACGCATGCTTGCTCGTTTTCGGTGCGGCCCGACGGCCGTCGTCCGGTACGTCCGGGGGCTCGTCGGGGGTGGTTCTGCTATGTCTGACCTGAACCGATGGCACTTCCTCCAGGAAGTTACCCACCGGTAGGTCCGTGCCGTAATTCTGGCGGTAAGGCCACGCGATTCCACGGCGACTGTGGTCACAGGTAACCCCCGTCACACCTTCCGGCGAGGTGATCCGACCGGTCAGGAACCGAGGACGATCATCCCTCCGGGAAGCGCCAGGTGATCCGCGAGTTCCTGGTCGTCGGTGGCCATACGCCAGTCCAGGAGGGCCGCCAGGTACCCGGTCATCGCCGGATGCCCGGCCAACGGCTGACGCTCCTCCGGATCCTCGTCGAGGTCGAAGAATATGGGTGCCAGACCGGCAAAGTGCACGTACTTCCCCTGCCGGTCCCGCCGCACGGCCAGGTTGCACCGATGGCCGTCCCCCCCGTCGAGAACCCCGGAACCGGCCCATGCCCGGAAGTCGAACTCCCAGTGCACGGCGGTCCGCCAGTCGTCCGGGGCACCACCGTCGGCGACCGACCCGTCGAGGAAGGGTCGCAACGACCGACCCTGGCACTGTCGCGGTACCTCGACCCCGGCAAGGTCGAGCACCGTGGGCATGACATCGACGTTCTCGGTGAAGCCCTCCACCACCCGACCGGCCACCTCGGAAAAGGCCACCCCCACTCCGATGGAGGCGGGTACCCGGACGATCAGCGGGATGTGGAATGCCTGATCATGGAAGCCCAACTTGGACATGAGCCCATGGTCGCCCAGCATCTCACCGTGGTCCGACGTCACCACGATGACCGTGTCGTCGGTGGCCCCGAGGTCGTCCAACGCCCCGAGCAGGCGGCCGACCTGGGCGTCGACCTCGGCCATCATCCCGTAGTAGGTGGCTCGGACCTGCCGGAGGTCGAGATCATCGGTCGGCGGCCGGTAGGCGCTGAAGCTCCGCGCCGCGGCCACGAACGGATGGGGTTCGGCCCCTGCCTGGACATCGTCCACGATGGGGTCGGGCACCGCCGCCGGGTCGACGAGGTCGTGCCAGGGCGCCGGCACCACGAACGGCGGATGGGGCCGGTAGATCGAGGCGTGGACGAACCACGGGTCGCCGGCGGCCTCCAGGCGGGCCAGTTCGTCGAGCACCTCCCCGACCAGGAAGGCCGTCTCGGTCTCGTCGGCGTCGAACGGGGACGGTGGCCACGAGGCCCCCCGACCCTCGGGGACGGGCACGTCGTCCCGGGGGCGCAGGAACCGCTCCCGATCCGAGACGTCGTGTCCCCTGGCCTCCAGCCACCGGTACCAGGCGTTCCGGTGTTCGGGAAGGTCCAGCCCCACCCGGAACCCGGGCAGCGACCCTTCGTAGTCCCCGAGCCGAGGGTCGTCGGCCAGAACGGTTCGCGGATCCACCGTGGTGTCGGTATGGCCGAACAGCACCGGGTCATAGCCGACCTCCCGCATGGCCAGGGCCACGTTGGTGAACCGGGCGTCCAGCGGGGTGCCGTTGAGGACCGACCGGTGGACGTGCTGGTACGTGCCGGTCAGGAGGCTGGCCCGACTGGGTCCGCACGGCGCGGCCTGGGCGAAGTGGGAGGCGAACCGCACTCCCTCGCCGGCCAGGCGGTCCAGGTTCGGGGTGAACACCGCAGGGTGGCCTGCCGCCGAGAGGCAGTCGCCACGCCACTGGTCCAAGGTCACCAGCAGGACGTTGGGTCGTCGCATCGTCCCGCATCCTGCCAGCCGGGACGCTGAACGGCGGGACGCAGGCCACGGGGACCACCGCCACTAACGTCCGGCGATGGTCAGGTCACCAACCGCGTGGTCCCTACCCACCCGGATCCCCCGGTCCGGTCGATCCCTCGGCCTGCTGCTGGCCTTCACCGGGATGTTCTTGGTCTCCACCGACGCCCTGTTGGTGCGGGTGGCCGAACGCGACTCGGAGGTGGACGGCTGGACCATCGCCTTCATGGTCGGGGTCTTCTCGTCACCGGTGGCCTGGAGCCTGGCCGTCCGGAACATCGGACGCAACCTGGGACGTGAGTTGGTCCGATGGCGACGTCCGCTCCTGGTGACCGGGGTGCTGAGCGCCATCGGGACCACGGCGTTCCTGACCGCGGTGACCCTGACCGCGGCGTCCAACGTGGTGGCCATCATCGCCTCGGGCCCGATCTTCGCCGCCGTGCTGGCCCGGATCGCCCTCCATGAACGCACCTCGATGCGTACCTGGCGGGCCATCGGCCTGACCCTCATCGGCATCGTGGTGATCGTCGGTGGATCGATGGCCGCTGAGGGAATCGCCGGCGACCTGGTGGCCCTGCTCGCCATCATGAGCTTCGCCGTAAACCTCGTGATCTGGCGCCGGTACCCCGAGCTGCCCCGCACCCTGGTGGTCGCCGTCGCCGCCACCTGCATCTTCCTGATGACCGTGGTCCCCGCCGACCCCTCACTGCTCAATCGACAGGCACTGCTGGCCACCTTGGCCATGGGCGGATTCTTCGGACCGATCGCCCGGCTGTGCATGTCGACGGCCACCCGCCACGCCCCACCCGCCGATGTCAGCCTCTTCACACCCGTGGAGACGGTCGCCGCATCACTCTGGGTATGGCTGTGGTTCGACGAGGTGCCAGCCATCCCGACCTTCATCGGCGGCGCCATCGTGGTGGCCTCGGTGTTCTACGGACTGACCGGTCCGGCCCGCGAGGTCGACCCTGAACTCCCGAGGCAGGCATGACCCCACCCCACGACGGGTCAGATCCGGTGCTCGACCAGTTGGCTGCCCTGGGCATCGAGCACGAGATCATGGCGTGTGACCCGGCCCTGGCCGACACGGCCGACTTCTGCGCCGCCTACGACATCGACCCCGCCGATTCGGCCAACGCCATCCTGGTAACCGGCAAGGCCCGTGAAGGCGAGGAACGGCCCTTCGCCCTCTGCCTGGTGCTGGCCACCCACCGCCTCGACGTCAACGGCATGGTCCGTAGACGGCTGGGTTCCCGCAAGGCCTCGTTCGCCGGAGCCGACAAGACGGCGACCATGACCGGCATGCAGATCGGTGGCGTCACTCCGTTTGGCCTGCCCGACGGCTGCACCGTGCCCATCTGGATCGACGCCGACGTGATGGCCCGGGACCGGGTGGTGGTCGGTGGCGGATCCCGAGACCGCAAACTGCTGCTGCCGCCGATCGGGCTGCTGTCCCTGCCCGGTGCCGAAACGGTCGACGGCCTGGCGCGTCTCGTCCCACCCCAACCTTCGCCCGAGGCCTAATCTCCCGACAGCCTCAACGAAAAGCAGCCTCAGGAACGCGTCAGGTGTCGGGCCAATGCGTCACGAGCGCTGCCCGGGGGTGCCTCGTCGACCAGGTGGCGCACGGTGTCAGCCCGCCCGAGGGCTTCCAGCAGGTCGGCGGCCATCGTGTCGACGATGCACAGGAGGTCCAGCCGGGTGCCTTCGGTGAGCGGGTCGGCGATCAGACCGTCGATCACCGGACCGGCCGCCAACTCGGCCCGCACCAACTTGATGGCCGCGGCCTCCAACTCATCGAGCGCGTCGAGGGCCCGCATTACCTGGGTCGCCTGGCCCCTGGGGAGGAGGCCTTCAGCCTGCGGATCATCGGTCGACACACGGTGAGTGTGGATCGAACACACGCGCGACCGGTGGATGCCCGCTGACCTGCACGGCGACCGGTACCGTCCGCCTCGTGGAACTCGCCGAGGTGCAGACGCTCATGGAGAACCTGTACGGCGAGGCCGACCGGGCCCGCGGCATCCCGGCCACCGTGGCCTGGCTGTGCGAGGAGCTGGGCGAGCTGGCCCAGGCCACCCGCAAGGGCACGGCCGACCAGCAACTCCACGAGTTGGGCGACGTGCTTGCCTGGCTGGCCAGCCTGGCCAACCAACTGGACCTGTCACTCGACGAGGCGATGGCCCGCTACGTGACCGACCCTCCCTGATCCGGAACCCGGTACCAACACGTCGAGCCCGCCCGACGGTCGGATCAACCTCGCCGCAGGAGTTCCTCGGCGATCTGGATCGTGTTGAGCGCCGCACCCTTGCGGAGGTTGTCCCCCGAGAGAAACAACGCCAGCCCGTTGGTGCGGGTCTCGTCGGCCCGGATGCGGCCGACGATGGTGGGGTCCACACCGGCCGCGTCTAACGGCGTCGGCACGTCGGCCAGCGTCACGCCCGGGGCCTCGACCAGCAGTTCGGTGGCCCGCTCCGGCGATATGGGGCAATCGAACTCGGCGTGCACGGTCATCGAGTGCCCGGTGAACACCGGCACCCGAACGCACGTGCCCGAGACGGCCAGGTCGGGGATGCCGAGGATCTTGCGGCTCTCGTTGCGGAGCTTCTGCTCCTCGTCGGTCTCGCCCCGTCCGTCGTCCACGAACGACCCGGCGTGGGCCAACACGTTGAAGGCGATGGTCCGGGCGAACGACGACGGTTCAGGGAACTCCACGGCCCGACCGTCATGGGTCAGGCCGGCCGCACCGTCGATCACCGCGGCCACCTGGGAGACCAGCTCGTCGACGCCGGCCAGGCCGGCGCCGGAGACCGCCTGGTAGGTGGAGATGGTCAGCGACCGGAGGCCGGCTTCGGCGTGCAGGGGGGCCAGCACCGGCATGGCGGCCATGGTCGTGCAGTTCGGGTTGGCCACAATCCCCCTGGGAATGTCGTCCAGGGCCTGCGGGTTGACCTCGGCCACCACTAGGGGCACCTCGGGATCCATCCGCCAGCCCGACGAGTTGTCGATCACCGTGGCACCGGCGGCGGCCATCTTCGGCGAGTACTCCATCGACGCCGTCTTCCCGGCGCTCACCAGGGCCACGTCGATGCCCGACCAGTCGGCGGTGGCCGTGTCCTCGACCACGATCTCGCGGCTACCCCACGTGATGGTGGAGCCCGCCGAGCGGGCCGAGGCGAAGAACCGGAGGTCTCCGACGGGAAAGGCGCGTTCAACCAGCAGGGTCCTCATGACCCCGCCGACCTGTCCGGTGGCGCCGACGATCGCGATGTCCATGGAAGTAAGGCTATCCACGGCCCGTCAGGGGCTCGCTGGAGATTCCCCGGGCAGACATCACCCATCCGCTGGCCACCAGACCACAGGGGATCAACCGCCCGACGTGGCCCCATCGTCGGGATCGGGGGCGAACAGGTCGACCATCGATTCCATGATCGGGAAGCCGTGGCCGCACGACCGGTCTACGAAGGCCCCCAGCCGCCGGGCCGAGAGGTCCAGTTCGGCGGCGTCGACCACCGGCGAGTCGAGCACGTAGCTGAAGACCAGAGCCTGAAGCCGGGGCATGGTCACCGTCTCGGGATCCAGACGGTCCAGTTCGATCCCCAGGTCGGCATAGACCCGGTTCAGCAGGCCCACGTCGGCTCGGAGCCCATCGGGGATCCGGTTGTTGGTCCACGCCAGGAGGTTCCGGGTGGCCAGGAGCAGGGCGTGATAGCTGGACGGATCCAACTCGCCGTCGGCCGGCAGGACACGCTCCACTTCGAGGATCAGCTCACCGGACTCGACGGCCAACTCGGCACAGAAGCCGGCCGACGCGGCGGGAATCGGCCCACCGGCCAGCGTGGTGGTCGCAACCGCCACCTCGGTGGTGGTGGGAACGACGGTGGTCGGAGCGGGCACCGTCGTGGTCACGGCCACGGTGGTCGACTGGGACTCGATGGTCGACGGCACCGACGTGGTGATCGGAGCCTCCTCGACGACCGTCGATTCCGGAACCTCCACCGTCGAACCCCCGGTCGAAACCCCGCCACAGGCCGTGGCGACCAGCACGGCGGCTAGCACGACGGCTAGCACCACCGACCATCGATCCCGGACCGTGCGTCGCACCGGTCTCAGGCCCCCATGCCGGTCAACAACTCGAACAGCATCGACGACGACTCGCCGCAGGTGGCAATCGTCCAGTCCCGCAGACGGGCCGAGGCCGCGTCGACCTCGTCCATGTCGGCTTCAAACTCGGCGCCGATCCGCGCCATCACTCCGAGGAAAGCGGCCATCCGCGCCTCGTCATCGCCCTGACCGTCACCGGCGCTCGGATCCCCCGTGGCCGACCCGTCGTCGTGCTCGGCCAGGGTGGCGAAGGCCTCGGCCATCAGGGTGCCGATCCGGGCGGTGGTGTCACGCACCAGCATGGCGTCGTCCCGGAGTTCGGTCGGGACCTCGTCGACCAGCCAGGCGAAGACCTTGTCGGTGACCCGGAACACGCCGATCAGGGCGAACGGATCGGGCGCACCGTCGGACTCGGGTTCCATCTGCATCAGGGACGCCATCAGGTCGCCGAGGCGATCGGCCAGACCGGTGCAGACCGCCGGGGCGTCGGCCGACACCCCGAGCATCGCCTCGGTCGAACAGCGGATGGTGTTGGCCATCATCGGCGTGTCCAGCAGCAGGTCCATGGCCTCGTCATCCTCGAGGTCCACCGATCCGGTCTCGAATCGGGCCTCCAGGTACGGCACCAGGTCGTCTGCCGTGATCCCCTCGAGCAGGCACCCGGGGTCGAGGGGCGGTGCGTCGGGATCGGCGGCGATCGACTGACCGATCCCCAGACCGACCACGTGGAGCACCAGGTCGCAGTCCCGTAGGGCGGCCACGGCCAGGCCCGCCTGGTCCGGCCGTGGGCCGTTGCGGGTCAGGGTCACCACCTCGGCCGGGTCCAGTTCGACCAGCAGTCGGTCGGCCATGCAGCCCAGGTCGGCCTCGGTGAGGCCCACCAGGATCGGCGCGGCAGCCGCCACGTCGGACACGAAGCCGCTCCGGGCGTCGCCCGGCGTGACCGTGGTGGTCGCCACCTCCAGCATCGTGGTCGACACGACGTCGGCCGACGTCGGAACGCCACCGCCGGTGCCCGTAGCGGCACCATCACCGGTGGAACCACAGGTCGACAGCATGAGCGCCGCGCCGAGGGCCAGCGCCGTGCCGAGGAGGTGACCGGCGGGTGCCGGTCGTGAGTTGGTCATCATGGGAACACCTTCAGGGTCGTCCGTGCACCGCGGAAGGTGACCGCCGCACGAACGACGGAACCCGAAACGGGTCTCAGGCCTCGGCCAGTCCGAAGGCCTCGTGCAGGGTCCGCACCGCGTCCTCCACCTGACCGCCGTCGACCACGCAACTCACCCGGATGGCCGACGTGGAGATCATCTGGATGTTCACCCCGCAGTCGGCCAACGTCTCGAACATGGTGGCGGCCACGCCCGGGTTGGATCGCATGCCGGCACCCACCACGCTCACCCGGGCGATCGAGTCGTCCGACGTCACCCCGCCCGCCCCGACCTCGTCAGCCAGGCGCTGGGTGTGCTCCATGGCCCGGGCAAGGTCGGCGTGGGGGACGGTGAACGAGATATCGGTCACGCCCCGGCTGGACACGTTCTGGACGATCATGTCCACGTTGACCTCCAGGTCGGCCAGCGCACGGAACACCGTGGCGGCCACCCCGGGCCGATCGGGCACGCCGGCCAACGTCATCTTGGCCTCGGACGTGTCGTAGGTGACCGCCGAGACGATGGCCTGTTCCATATCGGGTACCTCCTCATCGACCCACGTCCCTTCCTGCCAGGTGAAGGCGGAACGGACGTGGAGGCGCACCCCGTGGGTGCGGGCGTATTCGACTGACCGCATGGCCGGCTTTGGACATCCGGTGGCCGTCATCTCCAGCAACTCGTCGAACGAGATGGCGGACATTCGCCGGGCCGTGGGAACGACCCGGGGATCGGTGGTGAACACCCCGGTCACGTCGGTGTAGAGCTCGCACGCGTCGGCCCCGAGGGCGTGGGCGATCGCCACCGCCGTGGTGTCGGACCCACCGCGACCCAGGAAGGTCACGTCGTTGTCGGTCGACACGCCCTGCGAACCACCGATCACCGGCACCCGGCCGGCGTCCATCGACGCCCGAACCCGGTCGGGTCGGACGTCGACGATCTTGGCGTTCCGGTGGTTGGTGTCGGTCAGAAAGCCGGCCTGGCTGCCGGTGAACGACTCGGAGTCGACACCGATGTGGTGCAGGGCCATGCACAACAGGGCCATGGCCTTGCGTTCGCCGGCTGTGATGAGCATGTCCATCTCTCGCCCCGGATGGATGACCGACACCTCGCCAGCCAGCCGCAGCAACTCGTCGGTCTCCTTGCCCATGGCCGAGACCACGAGCACCACCTGGTCACCACGCCGCACGGTGCGGGCGACGTGATCGGCCACCTCACGCATGCGGTCGGCATCCGCGACCGAGGTGCCTCCGAACTTCTGGACGACGAGTGCCACGGGGGACCACGCTACCGGTGGCCCACGAGTCGCCTGCTGCAGGTTCCCCAGGGAGCCACCGTTCGCGTCGATCCAGCACCGACCGCCGTCGGTAGGGTTCCGGGCCATGGCCCACAAGACCCAACGACCCACGCAGCACCGCCCATCCGGAGGTGGAACCGCCAGACAGGGGAGCCGCTCGACCATGGTCCGCGTGGTGGCCGGCGTGCTGGCCCTGATGATGGTGGGCAGCCTGGCCTTCGTGGTGGTGGGCACCGCCGGATCGGGTTCGAACGGCGAGGCGGCCCCTCCGACCCTGCCGGTTCCCGACGACTGCCCGGCCGACGACAAGTCCGACGCCCCCCGACTGGCCTTCACCAGTCGCCCCACCTGGTGCCTGGCTCTCGGCGCCACCTACACCGCGGTGTTCGACACCACCGAGGGCGATATCCGTGTCGCCCTGGACAAGGCCCGCACCCCCGAGACGGTGAACAACTTCGTGGTCCTCACCCGGTACGGGTACTACGACGCCACCATGCTGTTCCGGTTCGACCCGTCGATCGACATCATCCAGGGCGGCGCACCGACCACCAACGACTGGTCAGACCGTGGCCCCGGCTACACCATTCCCGACGAGGGGGGCGAGTTCCTGTCCACCACGTCGGGCCAGCTCCTCGGCCCGTTCACGTACCAGCCGGGCGATCTGGTGATGGCTCGTTCGGCCGGCCCGAACAGCTCGGGGGCCCAGTTCTTCTTCGCCACCGGCCCCCGGACGTCACTCCTCGATGGCCAGGGCACGTACATCGTCTTCGGCCACGCGGACGAGGCCGGCGTCGAGGTGCTCCGGGAGATGATGGCCCTCTACGAGGTGGACGAGACCTCACAGTACGGCGGTGGACCGAGCCGGGACGTCTTCGTCCGCTCGGTGGCCATCGAAGTCGGCTGACCGGCCTGTCAGCCGAACCAGTCGACCGCCCGCACCGGCCAGGCTCGCGCACCGTTCGGATGCCCGACATGGGTCCACCGGTCGAACCGCCGTCCAGCGCCTGGGAGTTCCCGCGGGCCGACACGGCCGATGCGAACGGGGTGGTCGGTGTGGGGGCCGATGTCGACCCCGGCACGCTGCTGGCCGCCTACCGGTCAGGTCTGTTCCCCATGCCAGTCGAGCCGGGCGGGCCGATGGCCTGGTGGTCGCCCGATCCTCGGGGAGTGCTCGAAGTCGCCGACCTGAAGGTCTCCCGATCGCTCCGCCGGTCGCTGGACCGCTACGAGATCCGGATCGACACCGCGTTCGCCGAAGTGGTGGTGGCCTGTGCCGATCCCGCACGCGACAGGGGTTGGATCGACGAGAGCATCGCCGGCGCCTACACCGAACTGCACCGCCTGGGTTGGGCCCACTCGGTCGAGGCGTGGGACGAGAGCGGACTGGCCGGTGGCCTCTACGGGGTGGCCGTCGGGGGCCTGTTCGCCGGCGAGTCGATGTTCCACCGTCGCACCGATGCCTCCAAGGTCGCCCTGCACGGCCTCGTCGAAGTGATGGGAACCGGAGCCCACCGTCTGGTCGACGTGCAGTGGTGCACCACGCACCTGGCCCGTATGGGGGCACGCGAGATCTCCCGGGAGCACTACCTGGAGCGTCTCGGCGACCTGGTAACCGTGGCCGGCCCTCGCTGGCCGTCGGGTTCGACCCCGACGTAGCGGCCGGCCCTCCGGGTCAGGAGCGGCGGACCGGCAGGTTGTCGGAGCGCCACCACCGTCCCGAGAATCGCCACGCTCCGGGTTCAGCCGGCGTCCGGGCATCGGCACCGGGCTTGGGCCACAGGGCCTCGACGGCTGCCAGGATGGCCGCCAGTTCCTGGGCGGTCGCTCCCTCAGCGGTGACGCGGATACCCGACTGCTGCGATTCCATGACCCGTTCCCCGCTCCCCTACAGGGGCACGTTTCCGTGCTTGCGGCGGGGGGACTCCTCCTGCTTGGTCACCAGCATCCGGAGCCCGGCCACCAACTTGGCCCGGGTGTCGGCCGGGTCGATCACGTCGTCGACGTAACCCCGCTCGGCCGCCACGTAGGGGTTGGCGAACTTCTCCATGTACTCCTCGACCAGCGCTGCCCGCCGGGCATCGGGATCGGCGGCCTCCTGGAGTTCCCGGCGATGAACGATCTCGACGGCCCCCTGAGGACCCATGACGGCCAACTCGGCCGTCGGCCAGGCCAGCGAGAGGTCCGAGCCGACCGACTTGGAGTCCATGACCACGTACGCCCCGCCGTAGGCCTTACGGGTGATGACCTGGATGCGCGGCACGGTGGCCTCGCAGTAGGCGTAGAGCAGCTTGGCCCCATGGCGGATAATCCCGCCGTACTCCTGGTCGACTCCAGGCAAGAAGCCGGGCACGTCCACGAAGGTGATGATGGGGACGTTGAAGGCGTCGCACGTCCGGACGAACCGGGCCGCCTTCTCCGACGCCTCGATGTCGAGCACACCAGCGAAGTGCATGGGCTGGTTGCCCACCACGCCGACGCTACGACCACCGAGTCGGCCGAAGCCGCACACGATGTTGACGGCCCACGCGGCGTGGTACTCGAGGAAGTGGCCGTCGTCAAGCACCGTCTCGATGACCGTCCGCATGTCGTAGGGGACGTTGGCGCTGTCCGGCATGAGGTCATTGAGTTCGGGGCAGCGACGGTCGCCCGGATCGTCGGTCTCGACGATCGGGGCCTCCTCCAGGTTGTTGGACGGCAACTGGGCCAACAGCGCCTTGACCTCATCGAGGACCTCGTGTTCGTCCTCGCACACGAAGGTGGCCACGCCGGACTTGGTCGAGTGGCTTCCGGCCCCACCCAGTTCCTCGAGGGTGACCTCCTCGCCGGTCACCGTCTTGACCACGTCGGGACCGGTGATGAACATGTGCGACTTCTCGCGGACCATGAAGATGAAGTCGGTCATGGCCGGGCTGTAGACGGCGCCACCGGCGCACGGCCCGAGGATGACGCTGATCTGCGGGATGACGCCCGACGACTGGACGTTCCGCCAGAAGATCCCCCCGTAGCCGTCCAGGCTGACCACGCCCTCCTGGATCCGGGCCCCGGCGCCGTCGTTGAGACCAATCATCGGGGCACCGACGCTGAGGGCGAGGTCCATGACCTTGTGGATCTTCTCGGCGAACACCTCGCCGAGGGCCCCGCCGAACACCGTGAAGTCCTGAGAGAACAGGAAGACCTTGCGGCCGTCGATGGTGCCCCAACCGGTGATGACCCCGTCGGTGTAGGGCCGCTCCTCGATGCCGCTCTCATGGGCCCGGTGTCGGGCCAGCATGTCGAGTTCATGGAAGGAACCCGGATCGAGCAGGTGGTCGATCCGCTCGCGAGCCAGCATCTTCCCCTTGTCGCGCTGCCGTTGGACGGACCGCTCGGGACCGGCGTGGATCGCCGCCTCGCGGCGTTCGTTCAACCCGGCGAGGCGTTCGGACATCGTGTGATCGGCCATAGTGGGCCACAGGGTACCGAACGCGGTCGTCCCACCTTGAGCCTTGAGCGAATGCGGTCGTCCCACTCGGAGCAGGCCCGGTACGGTCCGGAAGTGACCGATCACGACGGACCCCCGCCGCCCGGCCCCCGGAGCCTCGGGGTCTTCTGCGGGTCACGGTCCGGTTCCGACGACTCGACGCTTACCCTGGCCCGGGAGTTGGGCGGTGCCATGGCCGGTGCAGGCATCGACCTGGTCTATGGCGGCGCCGGTATCGGGATGATGGGTGCGCTGGCCGACGCGGTGCTCGACGCCGGAGGCCACGTGGTGGGCGTCATCCCGTCAAGCCTGTTCAACCACGAGGTGCCCCACCACGGCCTCTCCGAGCGCATCGAGGTGGCCGACATGCACGCCCGCAAGCGAACCATGTACGCCCGGTCCGACGCCTTCTGTGCCCTCCCCGGTGGGTACGGCACGATCGAGGAACTGTTCGAGGCGGCCACCTGGACCCAGTTGGGCCTCCACGGCCGGCCCAAGCCGGTGGCCCTCCTGGACGGTGGCCCACCCGGGTCACCGGGCTTCTGGTCCCACCTCGAGGTGTTCCTGGACGCCACGGTGGCCGCCGGGTTCGTGAAACCTGAGAACCGGGCCATCGTCGGTCGGGTCGGCACGGTGGCCGAGGTCCTGGCCCTCCTCGACTGAATCGGCACGGAACCGAGCTCGACCGCCATCCATGGACGGGGTCACGTGATCGACCCCGGTCGACCGGGCCCGCCAGGTCTCAGGCCCGGTCGGCGGCCAGGCGACGAGCCCGTTCGGCCAGCCTCTGTGCGTCGATGTGAGCGCACACAGCCTCGAGGTGGTCGGCCGGTCCGATCCACCGGAGATCCTCGACGTCGTCCATGACCGGGGCGTCGAGGTCCAGGGTGGCCAGATGTCGGTACAGGTCTGCATCGTCGCGCCGCTCGACCAGCGTGGCGGCCAGCTTGACGGCGCCCCGCACCGCGATGTCCCAGTCGGCGGCATCGGCCGGGATCGACTCGAGGTGGCCGTACCGGGCCAACACGGTGGCCGATGACTTGGCGCCCCATCCGGGCAACCCAGGGATGCCGTCCGCGGTGTCGCCAACCAGGGCCAGCCAGTCGGGGATAGAGCCCGGTTCGACTCCGAACTTGTCCACCACGCCCGCCCGGTCGTAGAGGGTCTCCCGGCGACGGTCCAGCTGGGCGATGCCGGCCACGTCGTCGACCACCTGGGCCAGGTCCTTGTCCGGCGTGCACACGTGGACTGCGTCGACCCGGGGATCGGCCGCGGCGCGCACCGCGGCGGCACCCATGGCGTCGTCGGCCTCATGGGCCACCATGGCGAACACCGTGAAGCCCGCCGCCTCCAGGGCCGCCTCCAGCAGGGGGAACTGGGCGAACAGTTCAGGCGGCGTGCCCTCGCCGGTCTTGTAGCCCTCGAACAGGTCGTTGCGAAACGACTCGACCACCCGGTCGGTGGCCACACCCACGTGGGTGGCTCCATCGGCCAGCAGGCCGAGCATCGAACCCAGCACGCCCCGGGTGGCCGCCACCTCAACTCCCTCGGCCGTGACGTGGGACGGGACGGCGAAGTGGTGACGGAAGAGCTCGTAGGTGCCGTCGACGAGGTGGACCACCGGGATGCGGCCGGGGTCGGACACGACCGCCTCCTACTCCTGGACCAACTCGATAAGGGTGCCGAACGAACCCTTCGGATGGACGAAGGCCACCGTCGTCCCGCGGGATCCGGGCCGGGGCTCGGGGTCGATGGCCCGACCGCCTGCGACCACGATGGCGGCCAACGCCTCGGCACAGTCATCCACCCGATAGCCGATGTGGTGGATGCCCTCACCCCGCCTGGCCAGGAAGGTGGTGATGGCCGAGTCGGGTCGGGTACCGGTGGTCAACTGCAGGTACGACTCACCCACCTTCAGGAGGGCCTCGTCGACGCCGTCGCGCTCGACCACTTCCCGGTGGTGGACCTCGGCGCCGAAGGCCCGACGGTGATAGTCGATGGCCGCTTCGAGGTCGTGTACGGCGATGGCGACGTGGTCGATCTTGGTCAGCAGCACGGGGGCCCTCCCTGGTGGTTAGATCGGCGTGGGACGGCGGTACGGATGCGGTCGTCCACAGGTACGTCATCGTTCCTGTGGACAAGCATGTGGACAACCCCGAGGCCTGCCAACGCCGTCAGATCAGTGTCAGACCGGGGGTTATGTGACGAATCAGAGGGAATACCGGCCTGACTTGTCATGAACTCGTCAATGTTGTAACGTAAACGCAACAGTTGGGAACCACCCCTCAACCCAACTCGGAAACGACCCCTCGGTCCGGCGGGAGCCCCCGGGGGGCGTTTCCATGTCAGGGGCCGGAAACCCGCCCGTTCATCCACCAGGTGTCCACAGGGCACCTGACGCGGCATCAGACCGGGCACCGGATCAGCCCCCGTCCAACTGACGGCGACCCTCGAGTGCCCGACCGAGCGTGAGTTCGTCGGCGTACTCCAGATCGCCCCCCACCGGCAGCCCGCTGGCGATCTTGGTGACCACCAGCCCCAACGGGCCCAGTAGGCGGGCGAGGTACATGGCCGTGGCCTCTCCCTCAATGTTCGGATTGGTGGCCAGAATCACCTCGGTCACCCCCTCGGGCTCCAGGCGGGCCAGCAATTCCCGGATGCGGAGCTGGTCGGGGCCGATCCCCTCGATAGGGCTGATGGCGCCGCCGAGCACGTGGTAGCGGCCACCGAACTCGCCGGTGCGTTCCACGGCCACGATGTCCCGAGGGTCCTCGACTACGCAGAGGATCGACTGGTCGCGACGGTCATCGGCACACACCGGACAGAACTCGGCCTCGGCGACGTTGAAGCACCGATCACAGAATCGGACCCGGGCCTTCATCTCGTCGATGGCCGCCGTGAGCCGACTCGTGTCCTCCACAGGCAGCTTCATCAGGTGGAATGCCAGGCGCTGGGCCGACTTGGGTCCCACGCCCGGGAGGCGTCCCAACTCGTCGATCACCGCCTGGACGGCATCCGCGTACACCCCTACTACCCCCGGCCGGTCAGTCCGGGTCGACCATGGAGGCGCCCGGAAACGCCTGGGTGAGCCGCTCCACGGCCGAGCCCTCGGCGGCATCAGCCGACACGAGGTCCGACAGGTCGACCTCATCGTCAGCCTGGGGCTTGCGCGGTCGGGCGGTCGGAGTGGCACCGGCCGCCGGCGTCGGTTCGCCGGGGCCGTCGTCGACCACCAGGCGAACCGGCATCGCCGTCTGGAAGCGGGCGGCCAGCACGGCCTCCAACTCGCCACGGAGGTCCTCGCAGCGCTTCCGGTGGGGCTCGTTGGGCAACCCCATCACCGCTGTCCCGTCCTCGACCGCGATGAACCGGCCGGCCGCGAAACGTGCCCGGCCCTTGCGGCTCATCTCTTCCAGCAGGCTGTCGGCCCACGCCCCGACCAACTCATCGAGCGACGGGATCGATCCGCCACTGACGGGAACTGCAGCAGGCGTCGTGGACGTCTGTTCGGCCGGCTCGGACTTCGCCACCATCGCAGGAGGCGGCGGCGGCGTGCTGGGCCGGGCTTCGGCGAGGCGGGCCCTCCCCTCAGCGGCCGGACCCCGACCCGGCGACCGCGGAGGAGGGGGCGGGGGGGCTGGTGGTGCAGCAGGAACGGACGGGGTCGAGGCCGGTGATCCACCGGCCGACACCAGTGCGGCCTCCAACCGCTCGATCCGACGGGTGAGCGCGGCGATGGTCGCCGAATCACCGTCGTTCGCCTGTCCGGTTGCCGACCCGGACGCAGGACCGGTAGGAGCCGCGCCGGCGGTAAGGCGGACGAGGGCCACCTCCAGGTCGACCCGCGGGTCGGGGGAACGTCGCATGGCCACCAGCGCCGACCCGAGCCCCTCGAGCGCCCGGGTGATGACCGCCGGGGTGACCCGTTCGGCGAACGACTCGGCCCGGACCCGGTCGGCTTCGGCCAGCTGGGACGCCGGTACCCCCATCGACACGAGGAAGGCCTCCCGGAGGGCAGCCAACAGCGCCTCGCCGGTGACCCGGGGTTCCCGGCCCCGGGCGATGCCGGTGGCCAGAGCACCGAGGGCCACCCCTGCATCGCCATCGGCCAACGCGGCCAGCAGCGCGTCGATGGTGGTGTCGTCGTCGGTGATCCCGCCGGCCACCACGCGGTCCAGCGCCGAAAGGGTGTCGCGCGCCGATCCCCGCCCGGACCGCACCGCATGGGCGATGCCCGTCTCGTCCACGTCGAGGCCGGCGTCGGCCACCACGTCACGGGCCAGAGCCTCAAGCTGCTCGGCTGGCAGGAGATTCAACTCGAGGTGCTGGGACCGACTGCGGATCGTCTCGACCACCTTGTGGGGCTCGGTGGTGGCCAGCACGAACACGACGTGGTCGGGTGGCTCCTCCAACGTCTTGAGCAGCGCATTCTCGGCACCCGGGGTGAGCATGTGGACCTCGTCCAGGAGGTACACCTTGGTGCGGCCCGGGGTACCGAGGGCCACCTTGGCCAACAGGTCGCGCATGTCGTCGACCTTGTTGTTGGAGGCCGCGTCCAGCTCATGGAGATCGAACGACGTACCGGCATCCACGGCCTCGCACGAGTCGCAGGCACAGCACGGTTCGCCGGCCTCCAATCGGGTGCAGTTCAGCGCCTTGGCCAGGATCCGAGCGGCCGTCGTCTTGCCAGTTCCGCGCGGTCCGCTCAGCAGGTAGGCGTGCAGGACCCGCTGCTCGGCCACCGCGTTTCGCAGGGCGGCCACCACGTGTTCCTGGCCCCGCATCTCGGCGAACCGACGCGGCCGGTACCGGCGATAGAGGGAGGTGTAGGCCACGGGTCGACCCTACAACCGGGTACCGACGGGGCCCTTCGGCGGACGGGTTCGCCGTTGGAGGGAACCGGTGGCGGAGGGAGTGGGATTCGAACCCACGGTGACGGTGAAGCCACACACGCGTTCCAGGCGTGCCGAATCGTCCGCTCTCGCATCCCTCCGGGAACCAGCCGGGGCCGGGATCCGGGCGCCAAGGGTATCGTTGCCGTGCACCCGTTCTGGAGTGTGGCGGTCGGGTCCTGTGCGATCGGAGCCTGTGAATCGAGTCAGGGCCGGAAGGCAGCAGCTCTCAGCGGAACCTCCGAGGTGCCGCAGATCACCTGGCCGCCACGCTCGAGAACGGGTGTCCTCGTTTTCCCGGCACCGGCACCGCCCCGGCCGGGGACGGACCCGGGCCTAACGTCAACGCATGACCTCCGACGAACGAGACTCCGCGGCGCGGCTGCACGAGTGGATGGGCCTCGCCCTGGCCGAGGCCGCGACCGCGGGCAACGAGGGCGAGGTGCCGATCGGTGCCGTGGTGGTGGTCGACGACGAGGTGGTGGCCCGACGCCACAACGAACGCGAGGCCACCGGGGATCCGACGGCCCACGCCGAAGTACTGGCCATACGGGACGCGGCGGCCGCCGTGGGGTCGTGGCGACTCACCGACGCCACGCTGGTCGTCACCCTCGAGCCATGCCCGATGTGTGCCGGTGCAGCATGGGCGGCCCGGGTCGGGCAGGTGGTCTGGGGAACGCCCAACGACGACG
>Ga0315329_10000348_pt1 | contig 17905 bp, 13 predicted proteins | sample M150032315metaG_FD_203459 | JGI IMG/M metagenome (GOLD analysis project Ga0315329, IMG submission 203459) | Ammonia-oxidizing marine archaeal communities from Monterey Bay, California, United States - M1 500m 32315 | ecosystem: Environmental > Aquatic > Marine > Coastal | place: USA: California...
ACAGACGCTACCCTTTGTAATGCCCATTCATCGGATCAATTCTATTGAGGTGAGAAATCAAGTAGAATCTTTCCTCGGTTTTTCCGGTCGTGGATATACTGCTGAGCAGCAGCAACTTCCTCAAACCGAAACACCTTGTCGACCACAGGAGATATACGACCATCTTCAAGCATCTCGACCAACGAAAATATCTGAGGTTTTAGTACAGCCTCATCCTTCCAAGTCCCCATGTGAACTCCGAAGACTGCCTTGTTCGAAGTCATCATCTTGAACGGATTGAATTTCGGAGTCGTCCACAACATTCGTAGTGCCGTTACAATCGAACGTTTGCTGCCTTTTACCGCGGCAGAGCCGCCGAATGCATACAGGCGCCCGCCTGAGCGCAGAGCCTTGTAGGAACGCATCATGTGTTTTCCACCAACTGGGTCCAGAGCGTGATGGACGCCAGATCCATCTGTCTCACTCTTGCACACCTCGACGAAATCTTCGAGATCTCTATCGATGAAGCGCATTCCGAGCGAGCCAACAAATTCGGCCTTATTTTTTGAAGCGGTTCCGAATACTTTGGATGCTCCAAGTGCCTTTGCGAGTTGCGCGGTTGCGGTTCCAACTCCCCCAGCAGCATGGTGAACAAGAATTGTATCGCCTTGTTGGAAATTCCCGAGATAAGTCAGCATGTGGTGTGCAGTCAGGTAGGTGACAGGGAGTGCAGCTGCAGCATCAAAAGATATGGATTCTGGTAATTTGAAACAGCGTTCGGCCAAGCAGACGATTTGTTCAGAATAACCACCCATCCCACACAATGCTACTACGCGGTCGCCAACAACCAGTCCGGTTCCTTCGACCCCTTGGCCTAGTTCTTTCACCATTCCAGAAATTTCGTATCCAGGAGTAAAAGGGAAGGGTGGAACAGGTGAATAAAGCCCTTGACGCATCATCAAATCAGCGAAGTTGATTCCAGCCCGGTGGACTTCGATTAGAATCTCGCCGGTTGCAGGACTCGGAGTAGGCGATTCTATGATATCAATCGCATCCATTCCGCCACGTTTTGTGTATACTACGCTACGCATTTTTGGCCCCACGCCTCCTCTACGAGAGATTATGATATAACAATTCAAAGGAATTTGAGTAGCGAATCAACTGAAATTTCAAAAGAGCGAATAAGAATGTTGAATACATGTCATAGGTGGCAAGAAGGTCATGGAAGACATCTTGGCATTGCTATCCCAGATGAGGGGCGCTAGCGGCACCCGTGAAACCGTAGGTCTTCCAGATGATGTAATCCTAGATTTCTCTAGTCGCGATGCGTCTTTGATACAGGCTATTAATGAGGCTGCTGAGAAGCAATCACAATTCTCTAGTGATGAATTGATGATGAGTGAGGGCGACCTTGTAGCACATCTACAATCGGATTTCATCAATTTTTACGCACCCGCTACAGTCAATCCCTATGTCGCTATTTCTGGACGTGGCCCATGGGTTGTTACCAGCCATGGTGCCGTCTTGCACGATAATGGCGGCTATGGGATGTTAGGTATTGGACATGGTCCAGATGCGATCATCGAAGCGATGGCTGAAAACCATGTGATGGCGAATGTCATGACACCATCTTTCAGCCAGGCTCGACTTGCAAATGCATTGAAACGCGAGTTAGGGCATACAAGAGGTTCATGTCCGTTTTCAAAATTCATCTGCGTAAATTCTGGTTCTGAATCCGTTACCGTCGCTCTACGTATTTCCGATGTTAATTCCAAGTTGATGACAGGCCCGGGGGGCCGTCATGAAGGGAAATCAGTCAAACTGCTCGCAATTGAGAGGGCTTTCCACGGGAGGACAGACCGTCCAGCACAAATCAGTCATTCGTGCATGGGATCTTATGATAAGAATCTCAGAACATTCGCAGTGCGCGATACGCTTATTCTTGTTCCAAGCAACGATACTACGGCTCTACGTGAAGCATTTGCCGATGCTGATGCTAATGGCTACTTCATCGAGACTATGGCAATCGAGCCTGTGCAAGGCGAAGGTAATCCCGGGCAATGTATCGAGCGAGAATTCTATGACGAAGCGCGCCGTTTGACCAAAGAACATGGCTCTATGCTACTAATCGATTCGATTCAAGCAGGTATTCGTGGACAAGGAACTCTTTCAATTGTTGATTACGAAGGATTCCAAGATGCAGAGGCTCCCGACCTTGAGACATGGTCCAAGGCTCTCAATGCAGGACAATATCCACTCTCGGTACTCGGATTAAATGAGCGAGCTGCTGAACTCTATGTGGTCGGCATCTATGGAAATACCATGACTACCAACCCGCGCGCTCTTGAGACCGCTGTTGCAGTTCTCGATAGAATCACTCCTGAACTGCGTCAGAACATTCGTGACAAGGGAGTTGAATTCGTTGAGAAACTCAATGCTTTGGCCGAGGAGAATCCTGGAACGATTACCAAAGTTCAGGGAACTGGATTACTCGTTTCAGCAGAACTCGACCCTGAGCGCCTTGAGGTAGTTGGTTTCGATAAGGTGGAGGTCTGGTGCCGTAAACATGGCCTTGGAGTCATTCATGGTGGAATCAACGCACTGCGTTACACACCACATTTCAATATCACCAGTGAGGAAATCGATTTGGTAATCGACATCACCCGAAGGGCGATAAAGCACTTCACAGAGTGATTGGTTCGATGCGCACCCTATTGGCGGCCCTGCTCCTTCTGCTTGTGGCTCCATTAGCGTCTGCTCAGAGTTTTAACGAGGCCTTCACCGAGTGCCCCGCTACTTTGACCGGCAGCAGTCAGCCTGAGCAGATTCACTTGCAATTGGCCGATTCTCACGATGAGATGATGGTGATGTGGGCGACCGAAGTCAGAGGGAATGCCGAGGTCGAATGGTCATCCTCTGCGGGAGAGACTTCAGCTAGCGGGGAATCATACTGCTACAATCACGGTAAGGCGTTCCACATGGCGCTGATGACAGGTCTTCCTGCAGGAGAGGAAATCACCTATCGAGTAGGAGATGGTAGCACTTGGTCACCTGAACTCAGTTTCACAACTATCAATCCCGATGCCGAGCATTTCGAGTGGATATCAATCGCAGATCATGGAATGTCCGACGAGGGGCAGCAGGTAAGTGACGGCATCATCTCCGACCAGAATGCACAGTTAGTCACCATCTCGGGAGATATCTCCTATGCCGATGGCGACCAGAATGTCTGGGATGACTGGTTCGACATACAGCAGGCAAGTATGGTTAGAATTCCTTGGGTTACATCAGTCGGCAATCACGAGAACGAACCCGGACCGGGGTTCATCCCTTACGAGCACAGGTTTGACTCGGATGAGGTGAAGGAGAGCGAAGGCTTCTGGTATGCGAGAGATATGCCCGGCGTCCACATGGTTTTCATCAGCAGCGAGCATCCTTTCGATGAGGGTAGTGCACAATTCAACTGGATTAAGGCCGATCTCGAGGCTGCAAATAGCGAACAGGCGAGAGAGGAGAGACCATTCATCATCATCTACTCACACAAACCGATGTATTCTTCCAATTCTTATCACGGCTCGGAGGTTGAACTGAGAGATGCGCTAGAGTTGCTTTATGTCGAGAATAAAGTTGATCTTATCGTCGCTGGTCACGATCACTTCTACGAACGAACTCATCCGGTCATTGGTGAGCAGGTAGTCGAGAATGGACCGGTGCATCTTGTAATCGGCATGGGAGGGAGGTCGGCCTACGAGGAACTAGATGAACCACAGCCGGAATGGAGCGCGTTTCGCGAGAATAGTTCCTACGGCTGGACTAGGTTGGTCTATGATGGTGAGAGCAGGACCATCGACTTCACCCATCACAGAATCGATGGAAGCATCGGTGACACTTTCACCTTACATGAGGGTGGAGAGATGGTGATGCCCGCGGTCGAAGATTCACTCGGCATTGCAGGGATTAACGCCGTCTTGACGCTCACAGCTCTGCTCGGGGCAGCACTGTTCACTGACCGGTAATCAAATGATGCAAGGTCCTAACATGGATTCCTGTTGCACCGTGCTTGACCAATTTGTTGGTCTTTGCTCCCCATGCCGTTCCAGCAATATCGAGGTGAGCCCATGGAATCTGCTCGCCATCTCTTTCAGGAACGAATTGTTTGAGGAATGCTGCTGCGGTATTTGAGCCGCCCCAGCGCCCTGCACCGAGATTGCGTGTATCAGCGATCTTAGAATCGGTAATCTCCTTCTCGAATGCCTTGAACAAAGGCATTGGCCAAGCGATTTCTCCACAGTGTTCTCCAGCCGCCTTGATGTTGGCAAGGAGTTCATCATCATTCGACCACATTCCTGTAGCTTCATGTCCAAGAGCGACGACAATCGCACCGGTTAGAGTTGCGAGGTCGATGATGTAAGATGGGTTGAGGTGAGTTCCAGCATACCAGAGTCCATCGGATAGAACCAGTCTTCCTTCTGCATCGGTGTTGAGGACTTCGACAGTCTTTCCTGAATAGGTCTTGATGACATCTCCAGGGCGCTGAGCATTAGCAGATGGCATATTCTCAGCCATGCATGTAACCGCTACAACTCTCTCATCCCAGCCACTTTCTGCAAGGGCTGCAATTACTCCGAATGTTGTTGCAGAGCCATGCATGTCATACTTCATTTCGTCCATAGATGCGGACGGCTTTATCGAAATTCCACCGGTGTCAAAGGTGATTCCTTTTCCTACAATACACGGGGAAGGCCCGGGCTTGTCGCCATTGAGTTCGAAGATGACCATGCAGGGTTTTCGCTCGCTACCCATGCCAACTCCAACCAATCCACCCATGCCCATGTCAATCGCTTGGTCGTATGAGATGACTGTGACTTCCAAGTTGTTATGCTTGTCAGCAAATTCAACAGCTTGCTTAGCGAATGCTTGAGGGTACAGGTCGTTAGGTGGAGCATTTCCAAGGTCTCTTGCAAGGTGCACACCTGTTGCTACTGCGCTGGATAGACTTGCAGCAGCCGCAAGAGCAGCGGCCTTGTCAGATTCACATGTAACATGGATTACTAGTTCACCTTCTTCCTCTTCATCCTCGTCCTTGGATTTGTAGTGGTCGTATGAGTAGTCACGAAGACTCATTCCTTCAACGAATGATGCCATATGAGAGTCCTCGAGATCATGGAATCGAACTGTGAGAGTAGTTCCGTGAATTTTGCCACGTGCTGCGATTACCTTCGCCCCAGCCTCGCGCATTGATTGTTCGGTAGCATCTTCTGGCTTGCCTAATCCAATCAGGAGTGCTTTACCTTCATCAAGTCCTGCAAGGGTCATTGAAGAGCCAGCCTTAGCCTTGAAATCTCCATCGGACAATACATTGTCAATCTGGTTTTTCAGATTGCGATGTACTCCAGCCCCGCTACCTTCTGCCATTGCTTCACTGCCCTGCCAAAGTGGAAGGACAAGGGTTCCGTTGATGTTCTCGTTGGCGTCTACGTTCAACTGCATGGGCGCACCTGAGACTGGGGATGAGTCTGCCTTATTGAAGATGAGGGCGGCATCGTTCAATCCATCAATTCAGCCTCTAGTAATGGCTCAATCATTGAGAATGGTTCCTCTTCTCTGGACCACCACCATGCTGCAAGTACTGCAAGAATGGTAATTCCCGACATTTGCAACACATAGAATGCATCACCGAATAATCCAGATTGGGTTACAATAGACGTATCTTCTGACGGTACGGATTCATTGACCCACATTGCAGAATCGATGATTCTCTTTTGGTATGAAAGTCTCCACTCTCCACCCGAACTACTCCAACCCGATGAGGTCACAGTGGTGTGATTGGTAGCGTTAACTGTGAAGTTGTCAGATTGCCATACAATCGTTTCACCCTTCATGTATTGGAGAGTTGCATTACGGGTTGTTGCTCTGCCATGGTTTGTAATGTCGAAAGAAACTTTGTCCTCATCGATGCGAATTTCATCTACTACCAAGCGGGCTCGCCAATACCATACATTGTCGATCAAGTAGCGCATGACTTCCAACTCTTCACCCAAGCGACTTGAGAGTGGCTCGGTTGAGCCAAGTAGGAACTGTTCGTCATCAGTTTCGAAAGTGAATGTAGGGAATCCCATGATGCCATATCCATAATCACGACTGGTACCGCTATTGGGGTAGAGACCTTGATTGGCATTGCGGACCGGGATGTCTGAAATGTTGGCGTGAATGTCATCTCGAATACCATGGAATAATTCCCAATCGATAGGCTGGTCGGGGATATAGCCCCATGGGTGCAGCATAATCCAGACGCCCGTGTGCATAGTGACATAGAGGTCAGCATTGGGTACAACGCTGTTCATGTAGGCTGCATTATTTGCAGTTTCAGCTTCACTGAATGGCCCTGAACCAGGCTGAGTTTCATCTTGCTCATTCCAATGATGGTCGTAGTTTCGGTTCAAGTCGACTTGATTGACATTCCACCGGGTATCCATATCGTTGCCATCTGCATTTAGCAAGACCATAATGTGCAATTCAGTATTTTGAAGCACTCTGATTGCTTCTTCATCTCCAGCAGCCCATCCCTCGATGTAATACTGTGCCGTAAGGAAAGCCAATTCTGTTCCAAGGTGTTCATTTCCATGATGACCGCCATCGATGTAGACCACATCTTTCTCTGTGCCATCAGCTTTGGTTTCATTACTCCAATCACTGATTTGAACAATCCATTGGTCTCTTCCTAATTCGGTTTCTCCCGCACTGGTTTTTTTGACGATGTCAGGGTGGTCTGCAGCCCATGCATCGAGGTCTACAGTGAGGGTCGCCCAGGAATGGTACCAGTGCTCTTGGATAATGCCGGGCTGTTGCGCCGAGGTTGCTGGTACCGATGCCAGCAGTAGGATGCTGAGCATCATAATCGCTCGGCGCATGTTCTGCCATCCATAGGATGGCAATCAATATGACTGTTTCAATTTCAGTCAAGGATGTATGAAAATAAGATTGGAGCGACGATTGTAGCATCGCTTTCGATAATGTGCATTGGAGTACCCGGTGCGAGTTTGCCCCAACTGATTTTCTCACTTGGAGGTGCACCAGAATAGCCGCCGTACGAAGTTGTTGATTCACTAATTTGTGCGAACCAACCCCACAGTGGTACATCTTCACCGAGATCTTGGCGAAGCAGTGGCACAACACAGATTGGGAAATCTCCTGCAATGCCTCCACCGATTTGTAGGAAACCGATTGGATGTTCTGCATTACGATACCATTCTGCTAAATGCATCATGTAGTCGATGCCAGTTTTGACAGCACTTCTCTCGACATCACCAGCAATGCAGTGTGCTGCAAAAATATTGCCAAGTGTGGAATCTTCCCACCCAGGGACATAAATGGGGATTTCAGCATCTCGCGCTGCGATAATCCAAGAATCAGCACGCGGAATATCGGCTTCGAGATCATCGAGAATAGCAATCAGATGTTCATGTGGAAATGCGCTTTCTTTCTTCCATTGTTCGAGGATTTTTCCCTCGATATGGCGGATGGCTTCATCCTCTGGAATGCAAGTATCAGTAACACGATTGAAACCACTTTTCAGCAATTCAGCATCGTCTTCTTGAGACAAATTCCGCCAATCGGGTATTCGGCGAAATGATGAGTTTGCAACTAGATTGAAAACTTCCTCTTCAAGATTGGCGCCGGTACAAGTGATGGCATGGACCTTGCCAGCCCTAATCATTGGCGCAAGTGAGCGTCCAAGTTCGGCAGTACTCATCGCTCCAGAAAGAGTAACCATCAGCCTACCTCCATCATTTAGGAAAGTGTCTAATGAATGTGCGCAATCACGTAATGCTCCAGCATTGAAGTGGTTGAAATGGCGGTCTACGAATCCTCGTACACCACCATTAGTCGGTTGAGTAAGGAATCTCTCTACCCGCTTTCTACGATTGATTCTTATTTCGGGGAATGCCGAAGCCAATTCCTTTTCCAACACTTCGATGATTCGTGCAGGGTCGGTATCGCCACAAGTGAAAGCATCGATTGCAAGCCAACCGCGGTCGGAATAGGTATGTGCGCTAACATGTGATTCATCGAGTAATACTACCGCTGCGAATCCGAGTGGAGAGATGCTACCATCGAAATCCTCGACATGGGAATGGACTCTTCTTGCACCAGAGGAATCTACAGCTTGCTCCAGCAGTTTGAGCATCCAGCCTCCTTCGATTCCAACTACGCCAGTACAATCTAGCATGATATGTGCGCCATGTGACATGTGATCAACCCCTATTGGCAATATATGCGGCGATAATTTTTGTTGCAAGCATCGCTGCAGTAAATTCGGTTAATGGCGTATCTTCTTGCGGTACGATTTCATTAACATCAGCACTAATCACTTCACAATTTGCGAAAACAGTCTCTATTGTTTGAACTGCATGCCAGAATGAGAGTCCACCAGGAACAGGTGTTCCCGTAGCTGGAACAAGTGAACCATCCAATCCATCAATGTCGATTGTAAGGTGGACAGGCCCTTCAATTCCGGAAATTGATTCAAGCCATTCAGCCCATGCTTTAGCACCGGTACAAGGGCTCATTACATCACGAGCAAGGAATGTGTGAATCCTTTCATCTGATTCGAAGAGGTTTGCTTCTTGCCTGCAGTATGCCCTAATGCCAACCTGATGGACTCCAAGTGCCCCTTCATCGAGAGAACGGGCGATTGCACAAGCATGTGAGTATGGTTCACCATCGAGTTCGTCCCTTAGGTCAGCGTGAGCGTCAATTTGTACTAGTGTGACCTTCTTATCACATCCTCTAAGGATGCCTGGAAGAATTCCATGTTCTCCTCCTAAGAATATTGGGAATGCGCCGGAGTCGTACTGTTCTCGAGCATATACTCCAATCCCATCAAGTTGTTCTTGGAGAGTACTTCCTTCTCCATTCCATGGCTCGATAGTACGAATTGCTGCGCCTGCTGGAAGTTCTTCATCGAGTAGATCATCAAAGAGTTCTACCTGTCCAGAAGCAATGATACAGGCAGCAGGTCCTTTTGCAGTTCCTTGGCCAAAAGAAGTGGTTAGTTCATATGGGACGGAGGCGATGATAACATCAGTTGGACCTACGGGCTCTGGTAGCCCAAGGAAATTACCCTCCACAAAGTCGCCCTCCACGTAATGTTCCGGGGTGATTTTGCCTTTTAACCATCCGAAAGGGCGTTTTTCGACGAAGTGTCTATTAGGGACTTCGACCTATACATATTATTGCGTGACGGAGCCGAAGGTGTCCCGCCAAGGCCCCCCGACCGCACAAGGTGATACTGATGGGAATGACAATGGCAGAACTAACTCAGGCGATTCAGCAACATATTGACATGGAAATGGATCCAGAAGTAGCCTGTGGAATGGCAGAACACGCTCTTGGCTTCTTTGGCTTCTACGACCGAATCATCGATAACGCTCTTGAGCCCACCGACAGAAACTTGTTTTACATGTTTCAAGACTATGACCTTCTTACTACAGAATCAGAGGAGACCACCCTTTGGGATGGTCGAGAATGGAGGATTCACTATTGGCGCTTCAAGCCAGAACTGCGCGAGCGTGTAGAAGCATACATGTCCCGCAAGGTAAAGGAAGTTGAAATCGATCCATTTGGTGACATTTACACAGGCGGTCGCACGATTTGGACCCGTGAGGGCGACAAGCCGGTCAACCCCAATGCTTTCACCTCAGACCACTGGTGAAATTGCACTTTGACCCACAAGTATTGAAATGGAGCAGCGTGAGCAATATCTACATGAAGACGAGGAGTCTAATTTTAGCCGCTCTCTTTTTGACCTCGGTGATTCCGCTTTCTTCTGCAGATGATCCTGTGGGCACCAGCATTCTCACCGATTGGGGAGATGACCATGCCTACATTGTTACAGGCGATGTGAACCTCTCCGATGTCAACGTCACACATTCACGTAATGGTTCACTTCTCGATGTCGGTTTGATTTACGATACTACGGGTACAGATCTTCGTTTAGAACTCAATTCCACTTTGGAATATGAAGACATCATCACGCTTACAGTGGGGGAGTTTTCTCGAACTATCACAGTTGGCCTGTGGGGGCAACCCTTGGCAGATCACGAAGTTACGACAACCACGCAATGGACAATGGACCAACAATGGACAAATGAGTTCGGTCCTCAAAAATACATTCTGACTTTTGATGGCAATGGCTGGCAAGCAAGAGAGGGCAATACCCTCGAAGCTTGGGAAATGGGCGATGGGGCTTTACAAATCACCAGCAATACGGATGATGGTGGTATTATCCTCAATCTAATTCTCGACTCGGTATGGAAGAACGAGACAATTGTAGATGGTATCCTAACTGGACAGGTATTCGATGCACGAGGCGATGGAACAATCGGTGTCGAAAACAATGGCACTGATGGCGAGGTGACAATCCAGGGAATGGTAAGTGATGCGTGGATAAACCGCTCACTGATCAATGGAGTCATTGATGAAAAATTCAGACTTGAGGCCAATGGCTCAATCGAGATATTGAATAACGAAAGTGAAGAAGGAAATTTCTCATTGACCGGAGTTCTTGCAGTATTACTAGTCGAGACTCATGACCTCAATGGCACTCGAGTCCTTGACCACCAAGAATTTGAGGCAACTGCAGATTTAGTAATCGAGGATAACGATACAAGAATCGATATTTCACTTGAGGTATTCCAGCAATTAACACGCTGGGAAAATGGAGTGATGGTCAATGCCTATAGCAATCTAGAGGGCCATGGGTCATTTGGACTTACCAGTTCAGACGAGAATTCAAGTGTAAACATCAATGGCACAATCTATGATTTCCACCAAGCTAGTGAAGATGGCTTGACTACCATCGACGACTTCCATCTTGATGGAACAATTAGTGGAGATGCATCGGGAACCTTTGGCGTTGTGAGAAATATCGAAACCGATGGACAACAAGCGAGTTGGAATGGTACAACATATGATGTAATTGTCATTCATCAGGAAGATTGGTTCAATCTAACCGGTATTGCAGGACTTCCTAATTCAGAAATTGGAGCTGGTGCGCATCATAACGAATCATGGGATTATATGGTCCCACAAGAACACTGGGACAATCGCTCCATCCGCACGGTTTGGCAACAAACTGGCAATGACCCTAGTAGTGGTGATGAAGTTCACAACAACTCTCCGATTGAGCAACCACTTGAGCAACCTGATGTCGAAGAAATGCTTGGCGATGTCAATGTAGGTAGAGAGATGGGCTTTGCCCCACTTGATGCAAAAGAAGGTGATGTATTCACTCTCGACCATCAAAGCGAAATGGCTCTAACCGTAACATGTGGACTCCCAGAGGTCAAACCAATCGATGGCCATATGGTTGATACTCTTGCTTGGGCAGGGGAATATTCCTCAGGTGTAGGGGGTAATGCAAGTGGTAATCTCATTGTAGATGGACCGTTATCTGGACTAAATGTTGAAATTGAGAGAATTATCATTGCACCATTCGGTGAAGATAACCAAACAGTAACTGTAACCGAGAATAAACAGATAGATCGTGTTCTATTACCATCGATTATTTCAATTCATGATAATACTCCACCAACAATAGTTAGTGCCACACTCAGAGAGGGAGTTGTCACAGGTGAGGGAGGACCGACTGCTCATCTAGAGGTAGTGATATCAGACCCCGATTACAATGTCGATAGCGTAACTGCAGACTTTACAGGAATAGGTGGCGAAATTGTCGAACTTTCGGATAAGGGGATGCAGGGCGATTCAGAGATAGGCGACGACATTTGGACCACTCAAATTGTTGTGATGGGGCTAGAATTAGGAGAAATTTCAGTCATCATTTCTGCCACTGATGCATTTGAATCTGGTGAAAATTTCAATGCAACAATCGAAGTGATAAATCAACCACCACGTCTTACTGGAATCACAATAGTTCCCCATAAAATTGCACGTGGTGACATGCTTATCATCAACGCAGAGGTAGGTGATGGACATGGAGTTGCTAGCGTGCAGATGGATTTACGTGATGAAGGAGGTTCGCTCCAAGACCTCGAACGAATAGGTGATGTCTGGATTGGTGAAGTTGTAATTCCCGATGGAATGTCACCTGGGGACCACCTCCTAAAGGTCAGGATGGAAGATGACCTTGGCGCTTCAATTACAGTTACACGAACCAGAAGTACAGGTCTTCACCATGTAGAGCATACCGATGATAGGGATGTGGAAGTAGAGGTGCTAAACACACCACCGCATATCGATGTTGGAGAAACTAGAGTGATTACTGTTGGCGATGAAGATAAGGCGTACACATTTACTGTAACCATAAACGATCATGACAACCTTGCCTCTGCGAAAATAAAACTTGGAGCATTTGCTCCACCCGGTGATGAAGGCAAATGGCTCGTTTTAGAACCAAATGGCGATGACACATATTCGATTACCGTTTCAATTCGTTCAACTATCGCAATCGGAACCCACGAAGTTCTGGTTAGAGCCACCGATATCTATGGAGCACAATCATCTGATGAATCACTTGCAGTAATTGTACAAGAAGAGGATAATTCTGTGATATCTGGCGATGGTCCCGATACCAAAATGATAACCTATGCAGCGGTTGGAGGAATGATAATTCTTGCAATTGCTGGAGCTACAATTTACATCCGTCGCGGTAGCGATGGTGAAGGTGGCGGATTAGGCGGATTCGGTGAAGTCTGAAGTTTCAGAACTCAAGTCGAAGATAGTACTTACCGGCGTGGTATTTATCCGTCGTATGACTGTGGGAAATCTATGCGGATAGGGCCATTCCATATTCCGTTTACAAAAAAGGTTGAAACTCCTTTCATATGGTTGAATGACCCAGGTGCCATCAAAGTCGATGCAATGCCATCGAAGATTTCCTTCACTCCTGACCGCCCATTTTCTATTGGTGGGGCTATTTTCACAATTTCATTCGTTCTTTTTGGCCTAATATTCGCTCTCGTTCCCATAGGAATGTTTTCATTAGAAATCATTACTTCAATGCTCGATGAGGATAGTGATGAACCATGCTGGCCAGACCAGGACTCCGCGATAATATTGTCAGACGGAATGGTATATTGTCAATGGGACAATTGGACTGAAGAATACACCAATTATCAGATTGCAGATGGCCATTATAGAATGACGATTTATGAAGAAGTCTACGAATACAGATGGTCAGAGGAAAATGGCACAATCACCTATGCATGGTTAGATGGAGATTACAATTACTATGATTGCTGGCAATACATTCGAGCCTCAGCCTTGCCAGAGAACTTTACAGGCGATGACCTCATTGTGAAATATGGTACAGAGGATGAATCTTATCCTGAATGGTGCAACGAGAGTAATGACCATTCTAATATCGTGTATAGCGACACTAATTCAACCCCATTTGATGGTGAGTTATTGTACAATATTTACCCCAGTGATGTGGCATATAGCATTGAAACAACTCAATACATGGAAGATGGCAATATTCGCCACACATATCACGAGTTGGATTGGGGCGATGATAGCCCTCTTGGAGAGGCCCTTTTCCTCTCTATCTTTGTATTAGCAGGATTAGCAATAATGTGGGTTCCCCTGCTCACAAGAAAACGGATTTTGACCTTCGATACTAATGCCAACCAAGTGACTGAAGAATTCGCCAAATGGCCTAGGTTCGGTACTCTCCGTGCAACAATACAGACGCCTCTGTCTGTGGACATTGTAAGAAATACTAGGGAAGTACATCATAGTGAGGGTGGTGATGAACATTCTTCAGGAAGGACATGGACTACCTATCATGATGGAATCGACATCACTGTCGATTTAGTTGGCCAAGGTCCGCAACCAGTCCTCTTCTTGGAGGGCAACGATGCAAGAAACGAATACGACTCGATTCTTGGTCAACTTTTCTTTGTACTGGGCCTTGATCTTTCAACAGTTGAAGGTGCGATAGATAGCACTGAGGAATTTGAAGAAGAAGCACCTTTCGAGGCACGTCTAACAGAGTCAAAAGAAGACTTCCCGGGAATCATATTTATCGGAGGAGATGTGCCATATACAGTTGGCCAAACTATTGCATATACTGCCGCTTGGATTCTAGGCATCTGGGTCATTTCAGGACTTGGTTACACCTTCCTTGCACCCTTCTGTGGATTAGGATCTTTAGTGACCATCTTACAATTCCGTGGGATAATGAAAACATTACGAGGGGAATCGATAATGGTAAAAAATGGTGAAACTATGACTTTCAGGGATACAAAGGACCCCACTCGGTATGATGGAAAGATGGCCGAGATGATTGAAGGTCTCGAACAGGCGGATTCTAATTTTGAAGAAGCAACTACTGTGAAAATGCCTTGGATGCCGTTTGAGAATCTGAAGATGGTTAGGCTTGGCCCGATTATCTTTGGAATAATCTCTCTCGTAATCTTCCTCTCGTTTGCATTTATTTGATTAGAAGGTCAGAACCTTTTCGCTGGTCCTAACCCATTCTGAACACTCTGCCATAGTTGAGAATTGGGCTTGTTCGTAATACGGCTGGCCCTTAGCAACTCCACACCTTTGTTGGCATGTTCCGCAGACCTTTACCGGCACACCATTTGCAATCAGATCCTTGGTCATCTGCACCATGTCATCCACACCAGGTGGCGGCTCAATTCCATCTCTAGCAAGGTCCACTGAATCGTTCATTAGAAAAATTCGCAACTCCTCACCATCAGAATTCAATTGACGAGCCAATCTTAGCGCATTCCAAGTTACATCAGTTCCATCATATGGTTGGCGGTTTAGGATAATCATAATTGCCATGCACAACGGTCAGAGGCCAATTATTTCAATCCATCTAAATCAGAATAACTGGCTAAATAGAACGAATGAATACAGGTTATGGAGTGCGAGAGCCGGGACTCGAACCCGGGTTCAAGCGTTGGCAACGCTCGGTGATAACCACTACACCACTCTCGCAAGTGCAACCATCGGATTGGACGGGGGTATAAACCGTTGTCGATGTAGCAGAAGAGGCTCAAAGACAAGGGACTCAAATTGGCACTGAAAGAGGATTGAAGTACAGTGTGCCCGCCGAGTCAATCAATGTCTGACTCTCCTGTCAAGATAAACACCCCCGGTGCCGCTCCAGCAGAGCCTTCTCCTGCTGATCAGAAAAAGATGGAGCAAGCCTACAATCAGATGAAGAGAAAGATGTCAATTGCCGAAATGGGCAAATTGATCAAACACAAATTGATGGTACTATCTGGAAAGGGCGGAGTGGGTAAATCTACTGTAGCTACTGGACTTGCGCTTTCACTGGCTCAGCAAGGTCTCAAGGTTGGATTATTGGATATCGATATCACTGGGCCCAATGTCCCGAAAATGATGGGTTTGAGCAATCACAGATTACATGTTGAGGCTGGTAGAATCCATCCAGCCGTAGGCCCTCTTGGAGTGAAAGTAATCTCGATGGCGTTCTTGCTTGAGGATGAGGATACACCAGTTGTCTGGCGCGGCCCCATCAAACTTGGAGCAATCCAGCAATTTATTGGAGATGTAGAATGGGGAGAACTCGATTATCTTGTGATTGACTTCCCACCCGGTACGAGCGATGAACCACTCACAGTAGCGCAAAATTTGCCAGATATTGATGGGATGGTCGTCGTCACTACTCCACAGTCTGTTGCTCTTCTCGACTCGCGTAAGTCGATTACTTTCGCAAAATCCCTCAAGGTTCCAGTTACTGGAGTCATAGAAAATATGAGTGGATATACAGTGCGTGGTAAGGCTCCAGCAGGGGCTGAATTAGAGGTCGCAGGACCGGGAGGAATTACGCTACCAGTCACTGCCGGTTCGAATGGTGATTGGCACATAACATTGGATATTTTCAAGTCGGGAGGCGGACAGAAAACCGCTGAGGAATTTGAGGTACCTTTCCTTGGAAAGATACCATTCGATCCAGGTTTCGTACGCGGCGGAGATGATGGAGTTCATCGAATTGTTTCTGACCCTGAAGGGCAGTCTTCAATTGCATTTGCAAGCGTTGTTTCCAATATTCAGAGCGAGGTAGAAGGGGCATCATCTACTACCACTCTCGAAATTATTTGAGGGATGAGGATGGCAATTCCTGCTTTGACTCGACTTGAACGTAGAGATGCGGATATGCATCTCACTTGGGATGATGGAACAATTCACGAGATTCGCTATGATGATTTGCGCCATGCTTGCCCATGTGCAAATTGTTCTCCACAACGTAATTCCGATGACTCTTCCTTTGCATTAAGGCAAGCTGTTGATGCATTACCGGCAGAGAAGCCCACTGTCAGGCCTACAGGTAATTACGCGTTGGTCTTTGAATGGACAACAGGATGTTCTTCAGGAATTTTTCGTTTTGAGCGAATTTGGCGAATTGGGCAGAATGAGGATCCCGACCAAGGCAAACAGTATGTTCACGGTGCGTGGTGAAACGCCCTTACAGGGCGTTGTCGAAGGGACAAGCCACATGAATATGATTTAACCACGCTATGTTGGAGGGATTTGATTGGATGGCGTATATCTGACCTGGTTGATCAGCGCCCTAACCATTGGCGTATTGCTGATGCCACTGATAAAACCGCCATGGGCAACCATCACACTGCACGGCTTTATCGACTTCCTGCGCCGTTATTGGATGCATATTGCCATCGTTCTATTCATTTACAATGCTAAGGATTTCTTAGACGAAATCGATAGGTTGCTAATGGCAAATACCGGCCTCGATATGACGCCGTGGATATATGCGATAGAAGGAGACATGGTTTTGTGGGTACAGCAAACCTTCGAAGCTCAATGGCTTACCACTTTCCTGACTCACTTTTACGTGGTTGGATTCATGGTAATTTGCTATGTTTCAATCTTCTATTTTGCATATTTCGACGACCGCTGGATGGCCGACCGAATCTCACTGACCATCTTTTGGGTCTACATAATAGCAATTCCATTCTATCTCTTTTTCAATGTCCGAGTTACCGGCGATCATATTCCAGAAATGGAGACTCTCGCATACAACTTGACTCCTGAAATCAATGATTGGTTCACACGAATAGACCCGTTTACAAATGGAATGCCGAGTCTTCACATCGGCTTCCCCTTTGCAGTGTGGTTGTGCTTATTGCGCCATGATGCCGATGGCCGTTGGATTGTGTATCGACGTTTGGTCTTCGGATATTTCATGCTAACAGCATTCTGTATCCTCTACCTTGGAATTCATTGGTTCCTCGATATTGTGGGTGGAATGGCAGTTGCAGCGATGGCTGTCCATTTAACGGACCGAACTTCAGGCTCGATTTGGCGTATTCTCGATGAAAGAACAATCAATGCACGTCTCGCCACAGTTTTGACAAATCCAGGGAGAGCATGGAACATTATTTCATCGCAGTTGAAGAATACTCTCAATCGATATTCAAAGCCTGGTAGCAATGAAACCGGTGTGATGATAACTGTCGTAATCATTCTAGTTGCTGGGATTATTACATGGGACCTTACACATCAAACTCTACCTGCAGGTGGAGTGGAAGCACCGGTAGAAGTAACCGCAGCCGACGGATGGCTCGTAACTCTTGACGATAGGGATACGGGCGCACTAATAGTCGTTCATGACCTTTCGGATTTGGAGCTAGAAATCGCAGTCGCTCAGCCAATAATGGATGCCAATTCATCGTATGATGTGAGCGGGAATTACCTGGTAATGTCAAATTCGACAATTCTGTTTGTCATTGATATTTTGGACCCAGGTACAATTATTTTGCAGAAGGAAGTTTTCCAACTAAACGATGTAGTAATGCTTCCAAATGGTATTTTTGCGTTATTTGATGCTGAAGGTTTGTCATATTGGAACTTAGATGGCCTTGAGGTTCTAGGACCAAATGTTCCAGAAGGAGATGAGATT
>Ga0315329_10000352_pt1 | contig 17844 bp, 10 predicted proteins | sample M150032315metaG_FD_203459 | JGI IMG/M metagenome (GOLD analysis project Ga0315329, IMG submission 203459) | Ammonia-oxidizing marine archaeal communities from Monterey Bay, California, United States - M1 500m 32315 | ecosystem: Environmental > Aquatic > Marine > Coastal | place: USA: California...
CCGCTCCATGATCACGTAGCTCGCGTAATCGAGGAAGTAATCGGAGTACATCTCCCCCAGACTTCCGTGCTCCGTGCCCTTGTCGCTCATCAGTGCCCTGCGGGAAAGTTAAGAAGTCCTAATCGGCCAGGCAAGTGCCGAAGGGCAGTCTTTCATGCTGCCCATAGCCGGTCCGGGGCTTTGCTGGGGCCTGCCCGACTGGGTGGCCATCACCAAAAGTCTGGGCAAGTCTTTCGGGGGAATTCCCCCATAAGACGTTGCCTGACCTTCTCCTGCCCCTTTCTTCTGCCCGGGGACGCGGAGGAAATTGAAGGAAAAGAAATTCGGCGCGATTTCAGTCTTCCGGGTGAGTAATGGCATCCCTGGTCCAGGGGCGTGCCCGTCGCGGGAATGTCCCTACTCTCCGTCTCCCCGGTCTACATCCTCCCGCAGGTTGTTGATGATATACTCCTGACGGTGGGGGGTGTTCTTGCCCATGTAGAAGGAAAGCATCTCACTGAGGCCCCTTCCCTCCTCCATAAGAACCGGATCAAGGCGCATCTCGGCTCCGATCATGAACTTGAATTCATGTGAGGAGATTTCCCCCAGGCCCTTAAACCGGGTAATTTCCGAATTCTTTCCCAGCAATTGGAGAGCGGCCTCCTTCTCCTGCTCGTCAAAGCAGTAATCGGTCTGCTTCTTAGTCCGAACCCGGAAGAGAGGGGTCTGAAGAATGTAGAGATGCCCCTCCCGAATAAGCTCGGGAAAAAACTGCAGGAAGAAGGTGAGGAGAAGGAGGCGGATGTGCATCCCATCGACATCCGCGTCAGTAGCGAGGATCACTTTGTTGTAACGAAGGTTCTCAATGCCCTCCTCGATGCCCAACGCCGCCTGCAGCAGAGCAAATTCCTCGTTCTCATAAACGACCTTGCGACTCAGGCCGAAGGAATTGAGAGGCTTGCCCCGAAGGGAAAAGACAGCCTGGGTTTCCGCATCGCGGCAGGAGGTGATCGAACCACTCGCGCTATCGCCCTCCGTAATGAAGACGGTGCTACGGGCCCGCCTCTTGTGCTTCGTATTCCAGTGGGCCCGGCAGTCTCTAAGTTTCTTGTTGTGCAACTTGGCCTGTCTGGCGCGATCGCGGGCCATCTTTTTGACCCCCTTCAATTCCTTCCGCTCACGCTCGGAGGCCAGGATACGTTTCTGTATGGCCTCGGCTGTCTCGGGATGCTTGTGAAGGTAATTGTCGAGTTGCTCGCGGAGAAAATTTCCAACATAGGTCCGAATGGTCTCTCCTTCCGGTTTCATGGCGGAGTTCCCCAGTTTCGTTTTGGTCTGACTCTCGAAGACAGGTTCCTCGATGCGAAGGGAAACGGCCGCCTCCAGGCCGGCCCGGATATCAGCAGGATCGTATTGTTTCTTATAGAACTCGCGGAGAACCTTCACGATGGCTTCGCGGAAGGCGCCAAGATGGGTGCCTCCCTGGGTGGTGTGCTGTCCATTGACGAAGGAATAGTAGTCCTCGCTGCTTGATGGTGTGTGCACGAAGGCCACATCAATATCCTTTCCCGAGAGAGCGATCGGTTCGTAGAGCGACGGCCCCTCCATTTCCTCCTTGAGAAGATCGAGCAGGCCGTTTTTGGAACGGAATTTCTGCTTGTTGAAAACCAGGGTGAGGCCCGGGTTGAGGTAGGCGTAGTAGCGGCACATGCGCTCCACGATGGAAGATTTGAAGGTCGTCTTGGCAGGAAAGATCTCACGGTCGATCTCAAAGGCCAGACGAGTGCCTGGCTTGATCTTGGAGGCCGACCGGGGACGCTTCATCTCCTCGCAAACTTCACCTCGGCTGAACTCAATCGCCTTGGTCTTTCCCTCCCGCCACGCCTGAATTTCAAAGAATTCGCTCAGGGCATTGACTGCCTTGATGCCCACCCCATTGAGTCCGACGGCCTTCTTGAAAGCTTCGCTGTCATACTTCGCGCCCGTATTGATCTTGGCAGCGCAGTCCATGAGTTTGCCCAGAGGAATACCCCGTCCATAGTCGCGCACCTCCACCCGACCCTCAGCGTCAATCTCGATACGGATTTCCCTGCCGTGCCCCATCACGAATTCATCCACCGCATTGTCGACGACCTCCTTCAGCAGGAGGTAGATGCCATCGTCCTGCACTGTGCCGTCACCAAGCTTTCCGATGTACATGCCCGGGCGGAGGCGAATATGCTCCCGCCAGTTCAGGGTCTTGATGTCTTCTTCGGTATAGCTCGCTGACATGCCGATGACGTTTAATATTTCTTAACTAAAGTGGCGAGGTCAAGCATGCAAGCGCCGCACGCAAAGCCCCGCCGACACGCGCAGGGGAGAGATGGGTCTCCTTCTTTCAAGGCCGCTGAAGCTGTCCCGGTTGGAATCTAGGGCTTCCGGATTCGGTAATACTGGGAACTCTCCTGGACAATAAAGAGGTCTGACACCACGAAACGGTGAACACCCGGCGAAACCTCTGTTCCGGTATCGGCGGTAAGGATTTCAAAGGGGAACCAGGGGTTTGTCCGACCCAGGTCGAGACTGACGTCGAGACAGTAGATTGCGCCCGGTGCCATCCCTGAGACCTCAAGGGTGATTTCCTGCGTGCTTACATCGACATCAAAGCCGGTTATATCAATGACCCCGATCGGAACCGCCCCGTCGAAGTCCCCCCCATCCACGCGGGTCCCCGGAGAGAAAAGGGTCCCCCCTGCTCCGTTGGCCGAGGAATGGGCCACCAAGGAACCGCTGCCATCCGGGTCCCGTGACATGGCCTGATCCAGAACCGAACCGTCATAGCTCATCTCCAGGAGATTGCTCCCCCCGCCCGGGGTTTTCAGGGAAATGGTATCACCACTGTTGTTAAGTCCGAGAAAGCCGGTGCTGGCTGTCTGGACCAGTGACCCGCCAAAGGATCCCGCAGGCGTTCCTCCACCGAACACCACGATTGCACGTCCGGCCGCCAGCAGGGTTCCCGCGGAGAAGACGTGCCGCAGGCCCACCCCGTCGTGGATCTCATAGCCGCTGAGATCGAAAGGGTCATCAGAGACATTCAGAAGTTCGATGAACTCATCCTGTGAAACGTCGAGCGTTCCGTCGCGGTTGGCATCCCCTCCGGGATTAGGCGGATCGGAGAGGAATTCGTTGATGACCAGAGACGAAAAGGGGCCATCCCCGTCATCTTCCACTTCGAAGGTGGCTGCTGCGGTGCCATACCCGGGGGCGATGGCACGCACCCGCACGGATTGGACTCCATCCTGAGCAATGTCATCTTCCGCATTGATCGTGAACGTCAACGAACTCTCTCCCGGGTCGAAGGTGGCGCGGTCTCCCACGTCCGCCAGGGCTTCAGTCGGATCGTTGATCCGGATCAGGACGTCCAACTGTCCACTCAGGTCACCCGTTCGTCGCAGGAGCGCAGCAATTGATCCTCCATTCTCGTTCATGCTGTTTGCACTGAGACTGAAACTGAGCTCGCCGAGGGGTGGACAAAACTCGGTGCCATCCGCTCTCGTTCCGGGCGAAAAGAGCCTTCCCCCGGCACCCGCGGCGCTGCCATGTTGAACAAAGGGGCCGGTGACATCCACGTCACGCGTCAGAGATTGGTCATTGCCTCCCTCCCCACCGTAGCTGACCGAGGCGACCGTCTCACCCAGGGAGTCAAGAACAGTCACGGTGTCACCGGCATTGTTCAGGCCAAGTCGAATGCTGCTGACCACCTGAAAGATTGCGGACCCCCCCAGATTGTCAATCGATCCGCCCCCGAAGACAACGATCGCACAGTCCGCCGGAAGGATTGTGTCCGCGGGAAAGATATGTCGCTGTTCGACTCCGTCGTGCAGGGACCAGCCGCTCATATCGAGAGCAATTCCACTCTTGTTCACGATCTCGACAAACTCGTCGTCACCACTGTCAGTGTCTCCATCCTCGTTGGCGTCACCCGCCTCCCCGGAGGGTATATCGGCCAGAATCTCGTTGATCATGATCGGGGAGAAGTCCCCGTCGTCCGTCACGTTCAACTCCGCCACTCCCTCGGAAAATCCGGTGGCAGACGCCGTGATGATCACCGATTGGGTCCCGTCCTCAATCAGGTCATCCACCGCATCGATCGACATTGCAAAAGTGGCGGAGGCCTGGCCGGCCGGAATTTCCCGATCCGGATCAGGGATTACCGCTTCGGTGGAATCACTGGACTCAAGTGTCAGCGCCAGAACGCTGTCGGTGGATCCGGTACGGGTGACGGTGACGTCCACCAGATCCACTCCGCCATCTTCAGGGATCGTGCCTGGGTTCAGGGAGACGGTCAGCGACTCGCTGGCGGTGGCCGCGAAGTTCTGCAGATACCAGGCGTCGCCGGGTGCCGCGTTATCAACATCACTATTGCTTCTTTCTCCCCACACGATTGGGAAATCGAGCACGGTAGACCCGCCAATGGTGTCGTAACCCTTGCCCGGACCCAGTCGATAGAAGCTCTTGTTCGCTCCCTCGTTTCCCGAATCCGTAAAGGAAACCGCATCCGCGATGGCGGCATGACTCCCGATCGCCCCTTTCGATGTATCATACAGCACCACACTATCGTTGCCATTGAAATTGGGTGTAGCGTTGGTAGCAACATCAGCGGTGGCGTAAGCGGGAAGGGCCGCACCGGTATTGGCCAGCAGAAGGTAGCCATTGGCGGGAATGGAGAGTCCCTCGAGGTCATCCTGGTATCGCGGACTGGCCCCATCCTGCTTCCATTCCTCGGTCGCCGCATTGGCCCATCTCGTCAGGACGAATCCGTCAAGGGAGACGGGCACCGCATCGGTGTTACTAAGTTCGATCCACTTGTTGAAGCTCGCTCCCTCGTAGTACTGGGAGATCAGGACTTCCCCCGAGGCATGGAGGGAGAGAGCGGCGGCGAGCACGGAAGGGAGGTAGAGACGGAGGGCCATGGCGAACGGGAAGCACTGGGCTTCGGCCGTATCCTTAAACGAGGGGCGGTAAAGCAGTCAAGCAGCCCCGCGCCGTATCTTCCTCCAAATTCCTTGAGATGCGGTGAAGGTGAAGCAACCCGTGCTGTCCCTTACCCGTCAAATGAAAGCCCCCCCCGGAGGGCCCCTCTTCGATTCCACAGGCGGAAATACCGATCCTTACCAATCCACGTTGTAACCGCGGGTATCGACGTGGGTGAAGCGCTCGTAGCGCCCCACTCCTCCACGGAATTTCCCTTCCTCGCGAATATTGCGGGCTGCGCGTGCAACAGCGTAAGTAGAGGCATGGAAACTGAGATCCAGCGCAAAATTCTGCTTGTGGCAGGAGTTCGGCTTCGCGCCCGGGCACCGAGCGTTATAGGATGGACTGCGGAAGGCGGAGGTCACAAGTTTCACCGAAGTTCCAAGGCGAACCGAGATCTCGTCCGCAACTCTGAGCGTTTCGCTTATATGGCGCCAGTCCTCGCGCACCGGGAGTGTGTTCCAGACGCTTCCTTTCTTCTTGGCATGCGACGAAACCACTTGCTGTACGCTTATATGTTTCAGGCGCAGGGCCGAGATGTAGCGGGCGTATGCGTGCAGTTCCCCTCCCTGGCGACGGACCCATTCCTCCGGAAGCTCATTGATGTGGAGATTCGCGCTCCCGCTGAAGAGGGACAGCGCCTCCGTCGGGGTTGTGGCGGCAAACAGGCCGCTGGCGGTCAGGAGCGAGTTTCTCAGGAAAGAACGTCGACTCGCAGAAGCAAATTTACCGGTTGGAAGAAAGTCGCCGCTCCGGCGCAGGGGCTGACAAGGCATCGGCGATACTGTCAAATATCCAGAGGATGATGACCAGTCTAAAATGGTTCGTCAGTCCCGGAGAATAGCAGGGATCACCTACACGTCCCTTCCGCTGAGCATTAATTTTAATCTTACACCCCTGTAGTCCGGATCATGCGGCGAAGTCACCTCACTCATTGTAAAATTAAGGTCCGGAAGCCCCATTAGTTTGAAAATTAATTCAGGCAGTCAATCTATCCGAATCGGGTGCCTTTTGGGCTTCCTTCCATGAGATTTTCACCTCATTGAGGCCGCAGCCCTTGCCAGAGTCCGCCCGACAGCCTGTCCTTCCCTCCTCCATGGAAGACAGTCCTGAGCGCCGGCGCACCCCAAAACTGATTCTGGCCGGTCTCTCACTTCTGCTGACCGCCGGCGCCCTTGCTCTTCCCGACACCATTCGGCCCTTGTGGCCAGCCCTTGTGGCCCTCGCCCTCGTCTTTACGACCCGACAGGCTCCCCTGTCCCTTGCCACCGCCTGTCTGAGCGCCCTGTTTCTCCTCTCTTTCAAGGACTGGTCATCGTTTTTGGAATGGTTCGGTTGGAGCGGAGGCCTGTGGCGAACTCTCTCCAGTCCATGGCACTTCTACGCACTCCTGTTCACCTTGCTGTTGGGAGCCCTCGCAGCGGTTGTTGAAAGCTCCGGAGGGCTCCTCCGGTTGTTGCATGCCACAGGGGAAATCACGGACCGCACCCGACAACGATTCCTCTCCAGTGTCCTTGGTCTCGGGCTCCTCTGCTTCTTCGACGGACTGGCCAACGCCCTCATGCTCGGAAGAGTGGCTCGCCCGGTGGCGGATCGTCTCCGGATTCCGCGCGCCTACCTTTCCTACCTCGTGGACACAACAAGTTCCGCCGTGGCCTGTCTTGCCTTTCTGTCTACCTGGATCGTGACCCAGCTTGGCTACATTGCACATCACAGTCCCCTGCAGGAACCGGCTTACCTCCAGTTCCTCTCCTCCATTCCCCATAACTTCTACTGCCTGTTCGGTCTCTTTCTCGCCTTCCTCTCGGTTCGTAATCGGTGGCTGATAGGTCCCATGCGATCCTGCAACCCGATCCATCAGGAAACTTCCCCGGCATCCCCCGCTGCCGAGAAACGCGGAAGACTGTCGAGTTGCCTCACTCCGATCTTCGTCCTTATCGCAACCCTGCCGCTTGCGATCATCCTGCTTCATCGCCCAGAGGTTGATGTTCCCCTTACCGAGCGCATCCAGCAATCGCTCAACGCACCCACTGTTCCCTTGGCCTTTGTGATCGCAAGCTCCCTCGGCCTCCTCACAGCTTTCATCGTCTTTCCTGCTGACCGCCGGCAGGAACTTCCACGGGTGGCGTTGGGGGGCACTCTGCAGCTGGTCCCCGCCCTCGGCATCCTTCTGCTGGCATGGATTCTCGGCAGCCTTTTCGAGTCCCTGCAAACCGCTCATGTTCTTAGTCGCGCCCTTGGCAGCTGGCTTCCCCTTGCGGCCCTCCCAGCAGGCGTATTTGTCGCCGGCTGCGGCGTCTCCTTCATCTCGGGCACGTCCTGGGGCACGATGGGCCTCCTCATGCCCCTTGTCCTGCCTCTCTCCGGCACGATGGCCGCCGAGCAGGCAATTGCCCCGGAGGTTCTCGCCACAATTGTGCCCGCAGTGATCGGGGCCGTCTTTGGAGGTGCGGTCTTCGGGGACCACTGCAGCCCTTATAGTGACACCACCATTGTAAGCGCTCTGGCCACCGGGGTCTCCACCCATGAGCACACGATCACGCAGTTGCCATACGCCCTGGTTACCGCCGGAGCAGCTCTCGGGCTCGGTTATTTCCCGGTTGCACTGGGGGTTCCCGGGTGGTTGGCCACTCTCTCAGGCGGCGGCATCCTCACCGCTCTGGTCCTTTTCTGGGTTCGCCGCAGCCGGGTCTCCTGAGTTCCTTGCCCCTATTCCTCTTCGTCGATGACGATGGAGGTGGGATCCCAGTCAATCTCAGGATAGTGCATGTCGAGAGATTTCAAGGTGTCGACCATGATCCGGGCCACACAGAGATTGCGATACCACTTGTGGTCGGCCGGGATGACATACCAGGGTGCGCAACTGGTGGAGGTCCGCTCTATGAGATCCTCGTAGCAGCGCATGAACTCCTCCCACCGCTGGCGATCTCTCAGGTCGTCAGGGTTGAACTTCCAGTGCTTGGATGGGTTTTTCAGGCGCGCTTCCAGACGGCGCTTCTGCTCCCCTTTGGAGATGTGGAGGAAAAACTTCAGGATGACCGTCCCTTCCTCCGCCAGCATTCGCTCGAAATCGATGATATGCCGGTAGCGCCGTTCCCATACCTTTTCGGGAAGGATTTTTTTCACCCTTACCGCGATGACGTCTTCGTAGTGACTGCGATTGAAGACCGTGATCTTACCGTTGCGGGGGACGTGCTTGTGCACGCGCCAGAGAAAGTCCCGGGCGAGTTCCGCCTGAGTAGGTTTTTTGAAGGATCTCACGTTGATCCCCTGAGGATCGACCCGTGAAAAGACATGTTTGACGCAGCCATCCTTCCCCCCCGTGTCCATGGCCTGGATCACCACGAGCACCCGGCGTTTGTCTTCCGCGTAGAGAACCTTCTGAAGCGACTGCAACTGTTCGCGCAATTGATCGAAATATGGCAGGTAGTCTTCCTTCCCTCCCTCCAGGAAAAGGGCCTTCTCATCCTGATCGATGTTGTCGAGCGAAAGTTTCGCTCCCTCGGGGATCAAATACCGTTCAAGCGCTCCACGGGCTGGCATGGTTCGGAAAGTGTGGAAGTTCGTGCGTATGCTGGCAAGCCCACAGGTCGACCGATGCAGATCGTTTTCCGGCCACGATGAAATTATCGCAATTCCCTGAGAATCAGCTGAAACTTTCCTCCCCCTCAAACTTCCCGGGGCAACCGCTCCCCGTTCTCCTTGTCCGGCCCCGTGGGCCTCTGTAAATTCACTCCTCCGCCCACTGACCGTTCGCCCCTCCCCCAATGGAATCCGCTCCCACTTCCGGTCCCGAGCTCCAGGCCACTATTCACATAGGGGCCAGTGCGGTCTCCATGCTGCTGAGTCATCCTGGCAACGAGGAGGGGATTCCTGGAGAGCAGATCGAATTCCTTGAGAAGCCGCTTCCCCTCGCCCGGGATATTTTTCGCCACGGCCGCATCAAGCGGTCCACCACCGAGCACGCGGTTGAAATCCTCCATGGTTTTGAAGAAGCGCTCCGCGAGACCGGAGCCGACCTTCGCCAGGTAACCCGCGCAGTCGTAAGCAATATTCTGGCCGAGGCCGAGAACGGCGAAACCTTTCTCAATCGACTCAAGATCGCCTGTAATCTCGGCCTTGAAATCCTCGACGACGGGGAGATGACCCGCCTCATCTACCTGAAAACTCAGAGACGGGTCCGCGACACCCCCAGCATGCAGAAGCGGAATACGCTGGTCGTCCATGTAGGCCCCGGCAACACCCGTGTTCTTCTCTTCCGCCAGGGCAACATCGATCGCTACACCAGTTATCGAATGGGTGCTCACCGTACCGCGGAGGCCGTAGAAGCCTCCCATTCCGACGGGGGCGCTCTCATACGGGTCATCCGCGAGCAAATCTCAGGACAAGTCAGCCAGGTTTTCTACGATTATGAAAACGAGGGCGTTGAGAACCTGGTGGTCATCGGCTTCCAGATCCAGCATCTCGTCCCCTTCCTCTCCAAGAATCACGCCACGAAGATCACCCTCAAGTCCCTCCAGACCTTCGTCAGGGAATTGGCCGAGATTTCCGAAGAGGAATGCGTCCACCGTTACCAGTTCGATTACCATGCTGTTGATGCGGTCGTGCCCGCGCTCCTTGCAAATCTTGCCATCGCCGAGATCTTCGGACTGAAGTCTCTGCGAATTCCTGACAGCGATTTCGAACGCGGACTTCTGACGGACCTTCCGCGCATCCCGACTCTGACCACCGGCTTTCATGACGAGGTTATCCGCGCGGCACGAATCATCGGCGAAAGGTACAAGGTGGATATCAATCACGCCGACCAGGTCGCCAGACTGAGCGGCCAACTCTTCGAGCAAACCGCGACCCTGCATAACCTTGAGAAGCGTGACGCCCTGCTTCTGGAGATCGCCGCGCTCCTTCATGAGTGCGGCGGGTATGTGAGCCCGCACTCCCACCACAAGCACTCCCAGTATCTCATTCAGAACAGCGAGATCTTCGGGCTTTCCGGAACCGATGTAATGACGATTTCCCTGGTTGCAAGATATCATCGACGTTCCGGACCTCGACTGCGCCATGCCGCCTATCGGAATCTGTCTGCCGCCGACCGGATCAGAGTCTCCAAGCTCGCAGCACTTCTACGGGTGGCCGATGCCCTGGAACGAGCGCACACTCAGCGAATCCGGGATTTCTCGGTCGAGATATCCAGGCACAAGATCCAGCTCAACCTCGAAGGGGTAAGCGATGCTGCCGTTGAACGGCTCGCCATGCAGAGCAAGGGGGATCTCTTCCACGATGTCTTCGGCCTCGAAGTCGTCATTGCGGAAGCCCCCTAGAGAGATCATCATCCGTCCCGCCGGGATTGAAGGCGGCCTCCCTTCCCTTCGTCTTCAGTCGGCAGATCTTCCTTCCGATATGCCTTTCATCAATCGCGAACTGTCCTGGCTTGAGTTCAACCAGCGTGTGCTGGAGCAGTCCAGGCAAAGCAGGACCCCTCTTCTTGAGCGCGTCAAGTTCCTCGCCATTGCGGATTCCAACCTTGACGAATTCTTCCAGGTGCGGGTGGGCGGACTGGTGATGCTCCAGAGCTCCGGGAGCCGCACTCCCGACATCGCAGGCCTTACGCCATCCCAGCAAATCGCATTGATCCGTAAACGAGTGACCGCCTTTGCCGAGCTTCAGTACGATCTGCTCAATAACGCACTCATGCCCGCCTTGGCTGAAGCCGGCATCAGGATTCTCAAACTCAACGAGCTTTCCCAGGGACAGGATCTTCAGGTCGACAGTTTCTTCTCGGAGATGATCTATCCCCTCCTTACTCCTCTCGCCATCGACGAGGAAGATCCGCCACCCTCCATCCAGAACCTGCGCCTTTTCATTGCATGCCGTATCGATAACCCGGAGCAGCAGGAGGGGCGATACGCCTTTGTCCCCCTGCCGGAAAACCTGCCCCGCTTCATTCCCGTGCAGTCCAGCAAGGGCAGCAGCTTCGTCGCCATTGAGGACATTGTGCAGCGCCAGCTCGGGGAGCTTTTCCCCGGAGAGACGGTGGGAGCCAGCGCCCCTTTCCGAATCACCCGCAACAGCGACATCGCGGTTCAGGAGGAGGACGCCATCGACCTGGCCGGAGAGATGGCGGAGGTTCTTGCTGCCCGTCGCATCGGCACGACCATCCGGGTCCAGATCGCCAAGGGCACCCCCCGCGATCTCCTGCGACTGGTCCAGGAAGTGACCCGTTCCGGACCCACCGAACTTTACCGCATGGGAGGCCTGCTCCAACTCGCCGACCTGATGCAGATCAGCCAGCTCAGCGACCATCAAGAACTCAGCAACCCTCCCTGGCCGCCCCTGCCTTCGCCACTGATCGACTACAGCGCGCCCATCTTTGAGGTGATCAGCGCCAGGGACGTCCTTCTTTTCCATCCTTACGAATCGTTCGATCCGGTCATTCGCATGCTGGAGGAGGCGGCCCAGGATCCCGATGTTCTTGCCATCAAGCAGGTTCTTTACCGCACCGCCAGTGATTCGCGTATCATTTCGGCATTGATCCGGGCCGCTGAAAACGGAAAGCAGGTCACCGTCCTCGTCGAACTGAAGGCCCGCTTTGATGAAGCCCGGAACCTTCAACGCGCCGAGATGCTGCAACGGGCCGGGGTTCAGATTGTCTACGGGGTGAAGGATCTCAAGACCCACGCCAAGGTCACTCTTATCGCACGCAACGAGGACGGACGACTCAAGCGCTATGTTCATCTTGGCACCGGCAACTACAACGAGACTACCGCGCAACTCTACACCGACGTCTCCTACCTCACCTGTCACCCCCAACTGGTCGCGGATGCATCTCACTTCTTCAACGCGGTGACCGGGCGCTCCAAACTCATGCGCCTGCAGAAGATCTGCGCTGCTCCGGTGCACCTGAAGGACCGCATCATTGAACTCATCGAGGCCGAGGCTGATCGGGCGCGACACGGAGAACCGGCCCTCATCATGGCCAAGTGCAATTCGCTCCAGGATCCCGATGTGATCAAAACCCTTTACCGGGCTTCCCGGGCCGGCGTGAAGATCAAGCTGAACATCAGAGGCATCTGCTGTCTGAAGACCGAAAGCAAGCGTTACTCAAAGAACATCGAAGTGCGTTCAATCGTAGACCGTTATCTCGAGCACGCCCGGATCTTCTACTTCCACCACGGAGGCGATCCCGAAGTCTACTTCTCTTCGGCGGACTGGATGACGCGCAATCTGGAAAAGCGGGTGGAATTACTTGTCCCGGTGGAAGACCCTCCCAGCAAGAAGCGACTCATCCGGATCCTGGAGGCAGCGTTTCGTGACAATACCAACGCCTTCCGAATCCTGAAGGACGGGAGCAGTATTCCTGTCGCACCCGCCAAGGGTGAAAAGAGGTTCCGGTTCCAGGAACACCTCTACAAGACCGCGAGTAAGGCCGCCAGGATCCGGCAGCGCGAGCGCTCCACCACCTTCACTCCCCATCGCCCTCCCGGGCGACTTGATGACAAGTTGACATAGGGAGCCCCCGAAAGGGCAACGCCAGATAATCTGATCTTGATTCCCGGAGGATTCAGGCGAGACTCCTGCCCGCCTGTTGCAGCAGCGACAATCACTCGGGCACAGTAGGTCTGTCTCCTGGACACTGTATGCCGAGCACTGAAATGGGCCTGTAGTTCAACGGATAGAACGGTGGTTTCCGGAACCACAGATCGGGGTTCGATTCCCTGCGGGCCTAGTGCAACTGAAAGCAAACAGAATTACCAGGGAACCGGGTGATTCCGTTCTTCCCTACTTGAGAGGTTGTTTGCCTTCCTGGAAATACCGGCCGTAGCGGGACACCAGTTCCGGGTGCTGTGCGGCGACGTCGTGCTTTTCTCCAATGTCGTTTTCGAGATCAAAGAGGGCGTAGCGATCCTTGCCACGCGGATGGAGCTTCCACTTCCCCACCCTGATGGCCCAGGGCCAGTAGAGATACTCATGCTTCCGTTGATCCTCCGTCCTGCCCAGTAATTCCGGCAGGTAGCTGATACCGTCGATCTTCCCAGGCGCCGCTATTCCCGCCACTTCGCATGCGGTGGGGAGAAAGTCCCAGAAGGCGCTGGGGTGATCGCTCATGCTCCCTGGTTCGATTCGCCCGGGCCAGCGGGCGATGGTGGGGACCCGCAATCCGCCCTCGTGCATGCTGCGCTTGTGCCCCGACAGGGGACCACTGCTCTTGAAGAAACGGAGGGTCTGTCCGCCCTCATCCGATGGCCCGTTGTCACTGCTGAATAGGACGAAGGTATCCCGGGTGAGATGCAGTTTCTCCAGGAGGTCCAGGATCATGCCCACGCTGCGGTCCATCCGTGAAATCATCCCCGCATAAGCGGCGTGGGGATGACTTTGCCCACAATAGCCCCTGGTATACTGGCTGCCGTAGCCGGCGTCCTTCCCCCCCCCGGTGTTGCCTACTCCTTCGATTCGCGGTTTCTCGGGCCACCCGAACTCCCGGTAGGGCGCGATCGAATCCTCGGGAACGGCGAGTTCCGCATGGGGAATGCAGAACGGAATGTAGAGGAAGAAGGAATGCTCCCTGTTCCTCCGCACCCAGCTCAGAGCCTCCTTGACCAGTTCGTCGTGACTGTAGTCACCCGCCCCCTTCCGGTATTCCCCATTGACCCGCAGATCGTGGTTTTTCGGAAAGAGAACCTTCTCTCCATTGCGCCAGAGGAATTCCGGATAATAGAAATGGGCAAAGCCCTGGTTATCGAAACCAAAGAAATGGTCAAACCCCTTCCGGTTAGGGCTCCCCGGGTGACCAGGTCGGCCAACCAGGCCCCACTTGCCCACCATGCAGGTCCGGTAGCCGGCTTCCTTCAGCAGCATGGAGACCGTGACATCGCCGGCCTTCAGGCGTCCCCCGTTTCCGGTTACCGAGGCATGCCCCATGTGCATTCCGGTCATGAGGGAGCACCGGGAGGGCGAGCAGACAGAATGCCCCGCATAGTGGCTGGTGAGGCGCATTCCCTCCGCCGCCATACGATCCAACCGCGGTGTCTTTATCTTCTCCTGTCCGAAGCAACCGAGATCTCCATAACCCAGATCATCGGCAAGGATCAGGACGATGTTGGGGCGGCGCCCCTGCTCCGCCCCCGCTTCGCAGATCCCGCCGAGGAGGGAAACGGCAAGAATGATTCGAAGAAGGCTCACTGATCACCATTCCTGAGAAACTCGACCACGTCCGCCACGTCCTGCGCGGTCAGACCCAGCTGGTCTGCAGAGAGCATCAGAGAGCGTCTCATCGGGGTTTTGGATTTCAAATCGGCGGCTGGAATCGACTGGGTGATCCCTCCCATCGATTTGACAATGATCGGATCACCTTCGGCCAGCACAACTCCCATGATGTTATGACCGTCTTTTTTGGTCACTAGGTGCTGGGCCTCAAACCCCAGGGAGATTTCGGCTGACGGATCGACGATAGCCCTGGCAACGATCTCAGGGGGAAAGCGCTGCCCGAATCCGGTCAGATTGGGCCCCACGTCGACTCCAAGCTCCCCGATGACATGACAGGTGATGCAACGCCCTGCCACGGCCTTGCCCCGGGTGGCATCGCCTCTCAATTTGAGGATTTGAGCCACGGGAGGCAACTTGGAGGGAGCCTTCTCTTCGGGCGTGACCACCGAAACCAACTCGGCCCTGGCGTTCCCTCCCTTGAGATTTTCGGCCGGCTTGTGGGCCTTCCACCAGCGATCGTTGTTCCACTTCACCCAGAAACCGGCCTGCTCTGCCAGTTCCTTGTCCGGGGCCAGGTTGGCGATCTCCACCATGGCGGTGGCCGCACTGCCACTCCTCACGAAGGCGATCGATTCAAGGGCCTGCATCCGGACCTCCGCCTCAAGATTGCCGTCAAAGACCCGGTCCCTCAGGGCCGGGATCGCTGCTGGCGTCATCAGTCGCCAGACCGCCCCCGCCGTGGCTCCGTCCCAGGCAGCCGCTTTCACGTCCTTGACCAAAGCCGCGTAAACCGCTTCTTCCTTGCCGGTTGTCCCCGTGCCAAAAGCCTCAAGATAGGAACGATCCTCCCCATTATAACCCTTCGCTATCTTGACGAGGGTGGAGACCACCTCGGGAGTGCCAGGCTCATTGCGCAGATAGAAGGCGACCTCCCGGCGAACCGCCGGTGACTTGTCCTCCGCAAGTTCCCGGGCCAGTTCCATGGTTCCGGAATAACCGGCGCGCCGCAAGGCCCGGAAGGCTGTGATGCGGGCCTGTGAATTGCCCTCTGCTCGAAGATTGAGAATCTCCCTTTCACCCTCTTCCCCGAGTTGGGCGAGGAGCCAGATCGCCCGGGCGGCCAGATATGGATTCTTGTCCCTCGCCAGCACTCGCAAGGCCGGTATGGATTTGCCACCGGACTTCTTCAGGCGAACGAAACCAAGATAGCGCATATTGATGGCCGGGCTCCTGAGGGCCGCGAGCTGACCCTTCTCGTTATCGAGGTCGATCTTGGGCACGGTCGACTTGAAACCCTTGGGCGCGATCCGGTAAATCGTGCCCGAGAGGGTACGGTCCTGGGTGCCGTGCCCCCCGACCCGGGGATCGAACCAGTCTGCCACATAGATGGCTCCATCGGGACCTACCGTCACGTCCGCAGGCCGGAACCAGGTGTTAATGTCCCGGTTGGAGCCCCCCTTGAAATCGGCTCCGGCCCACTTCCGGTCCGGGTTGGAGGTCATGAAATCGAACCGTTCCATCTTGAAGCCGGCTTCCTCCAGTTCCGGCAGGTAGCCGAAGAGAACATTCTTGGCGGATTCACAACTGAGCAGGAGACCGTTGTATTTCTCCGGGAGGGCTCCGTTCTCGTAGAAGGTGATACCAGTGGGCGCGCCCCCGCCATAAACATCCCCGGGGGGCATGCTGCCGGGATCCTGCTGGCGCCATTCGGCAATGGGAGTGCTCTGGCCCGGTCGTCGATCCGCACCCCAGGACCGCTTTCCGTCCACGGATGCAAAACCTGCATTGCCGTATTCCATCACCCAGCTGGTCCGGCAGGCCGGTGGATCGTCGTTGTCATTCTGAAAGAGGTCGCCCCGCGAGGTAATGATCTGTTCGTAACTGTTGCGGTAGTTGTGGCCGATGATCTCGCAGTTAGTTCCATCGGGATTCATCCGAACCGAAAACCCCCCGAGATAGACATGTCCGTCATCGCTCCTGTGACCAGCCACCTGCCTCATTGAATAGGGACTACCGATCCGGAAGGTCTTGCCGGAACGATCAGTGAACTGGGCCCCCGTATTTCCCTGGTTGAAGTACCACTTGCCATCCGGTCCCGCCACTACCGAATGCAGGCTGTGATCGTGGTTGCGTCCACTGAACCCGGTCAGAAGAACTTCCCGCTTGTCCTTTTCGGGATCAAATACCAGATCCCGGTCTACATCGGTGTAGACGAGGAGATCGGGTGGTTGCGAGACCACCACTACGTTGTCGAAGACCGCCACCCCGAGCGGGGATTGCAGGAATTTCTCCTGGACGAAAACATGGGACTTGTCCGCCTTGCCATCGGCATCGGTATCCTGGAGGACCACGATGCGGTCACCCTCCCCGTCCCGCCGGGCACCCCGGTAGTTGACCCCTTCCGCCACCCAGGCGCGTCCGTGGTGATCAAAGTCGATATTGGTAGGATTACGGAAGAGCGGTGACTGGGCCCACACCGTGACTTCCAGGTCGTCCGGCACCACGAACCGCTCCACCGGCACCTCGGTCTCTTCCCCTGTTGCGGAGTTGCCTGCACCGGGTTTGGCGTTGAAGACGAGGAAGCGAACACTGCTCGTCTTGCCTCCCTGCTGGCCGACACCCCCCTTGTCCAGTCCGCCCCGCGCAACGAAACGGGTATAGCCTTCCGGTACATCATAGACGATGGTGGAGGGTGCATGAGTGCCAACCCCATAGGAGACGGGTTTACCGCCCACTTCCATCTGCTGACCCCCGGCATTCCTGTTCAGGCGGGCGCTCCCCCAACCCGCGAAGGCGGCCTTCCATTTGAGATCGGTTAATTTCAGCGTGCCCTTCGGGCCAACGAGACGCGGTTCCATCCAATCCGCCCAGTCACAACCATAGCCATCCCCTGTTTCGTCCACGACGAGGTAAAGGGAACGGGATCCCTTGAGATCTGCCTCAATGTCCACCGCATGCCCGGGCGTCCTCGCAGTGACCACCGGACTCGCATAGAGCGGTTTTGGTTTCTCGGCGCCGACGGCGACGTCGACCAGCAGAAGAAGAATGGATAATGGCCAAGGTGAGAATCTCATTGTCATAGAGCTCGCAGATGGGTCCTCATCACGCAAGCCCCCTCGCAGGTTTGGCTGAACAGTTTGTCAATTTCTCCGGTGATCTGCGTGCCTATTCGGGCTTGCGCTCCGCAGTGCGGACCTCACGATCCGGCATGCAAGTGGATGGGCGCCCCTATCGCACGGTTTGGAGCGATCCTGACAAAGGAGCGGTACGCATCATCGACCAGCGGCATCTTCCGTGGAATTTTGTTCTCCAGGACCTTGCCACCGTCGAAGAAACCGCGGTTGCCATCAGGGAGATGCACGTCCGCGGGGCCGGGTGTATCGGGGCCACCGCCGGTTATGGAATGTGGCTGGCAGCCCGGGAATCCAGTGGCTCCATGAAACGACTGGAACAGCTCGCCGAACTCCTCACTGCTACGAGGCCCACCGCTCGAAACCTTTCATGGGCGGTCGAACGTCAACTCAATGTTCTCAAAGACCTTTCGCCTGACCAGTGGAACCATGCTGCCTTGACTGAGTCGAAGGCCATTGCCGACGAGGACGCCGCACGGTGTGAACGGATCGGGGAGCATGGCCTCCCCCTGCTGTCCGG
>Ga0315329_10000365_pt1 | contig 17590 bp, 14 predicted proteins | sample M150032315metaG_FD_203459 | JGI IMG/M metagenome (GOLD analysis project Ga0315329, IMG submission 203459) | Ammonia-oxidizing marine archaeal communities from Monterey Bay, California, United States - M1 500m 32315 | ecosystem: Environmental > Aquatic > Marine > Coastal | place: USA: California...
GGAAGGTAGTTATCATTACAGGAACGCCAATCCTCATGGCACTGGCTGTCACATTTGGAATGTCGGTTCTGCTCGATATGACACTGACTCCGATGATTGTAGCGACATTCCCGATATTGATTGGTTTGGGGGTAGATTATGCCTTGCATATGGTCAATCGTATCGAAGAAGTGCGGCGTAAACGAATTGATAAAGCAGTAGATGAATTGGAAAGAAGGAGAAGGAAGGGCCAAGTTGCAAATGAGGTTCCAGATATCTGGGATGCGGAATTTTACCGCTCGTGTGTAATCGAAATGGCAAATACTACTGGCGTCGCAGTATTGCTTTCTGCCGCAACAACAGTGATTGGTTTCTCAGTATTAATCGCACCGAATATTGTATCGATTGTTCCAATTAGGTCCGTCGGACTAACCTTGGTAGTAGGTATTCTTTCAACACTCGTGTTCTCGATGATATTAGTGCCCACTTTGGCCTGGCTACTGAAATTCAACAAACGAACTTCACTAATTTCGGATGATTTGTGGGGCTCAATTTCCAAATTACCAATCAAACATTTCGCTGTAGTCCTGCTTCTTACAGGCTCACTCACAATTTATGGACTCTCCAATATGGATGAAATGGATAAACCGATTACCGGTTCATCAGAGGCACCAGAGGGAATTGACTCAATGGATGCAATGGTTGAATATTCGAACACCTTTAGTGGTGGACAGACATCTCTCTTCATCTTTGATGTATCTAAACACGCAAACCAGGAGGAACATAAGATACGGAATCTGAGTGTTCTCGATGCGATGGATGCACTTGAAGAACAGATTGGCCAAGTGAACTATACCAATACAACAAGCGTAATCACTTTCCTCAAAGCGATTCCAGTATCGATGACGGAACCCACTACCAATTTATCTCTCTATGAGGGAAGTCTCTGGGATCTACTCCACGATGAATGCTGGACATCCAATAGTGCAAATTGCGCCACATGGATGTTACTAGATGCAACAAGTACAGATGGGAAAGGAAGGGAACATCTGCGAAATGATATGGTGAATGTGGCATTTGATACACTATCCAAAGAAGTACAATGGATGCTCACCAATGAGCTTGGAGACAAAGCCCTAGTCTATGTTACACAACCATACATCAATCTCCGTGTCGCAAGCGAGTTGAGAGACGATATCGATGATATGCTCAATGAACCAATGGAGGAGCCGGGAATTGATACCAGCAAATTGACTGGTGGGCTACCCGTAAGTTTGGACATCAACGAAGGAATCCATGATACACAGAATTACACTACTATTCTCACGCTAATTATCCTTACAATTGCGATGATGATAGTGTTTCGCTCGCCCCGCCTAGGATTCTATACAATGATACCCGTCGCCGTAGTAATCATCTGGCAGCCTCTGTTAATGACATCTGATGATGTAAATGTCAACATCTTCACGGCGATGATTGGAACCATCGTATTTGGAATCGGTGTTGATGATGCTATTCACGTAATGCACCGTATTGTCGAAGAGGGAGAAACGGCTCATGGTATGGCCAAGACCATTGAGAAAACAGGACAGACTATTTTTGAGACCACTGCAACAACCGTGGCTGGACTGGGAGCAGGGTTCTTCGTCGCATTCCCTGGACTTGAGAACTTCTTCATTCTGATGATGCTATTGATCGCATTTGCATTCTTGACAAGTGCATTCTTGCTACCAGCTGCGCTAACTGCACACCATATAGTCGCTGGAAGGATTCGCGGCGGTGGTGATTTCATCGACTTCGGTGATGGAGTAGTGCTCACTGATGAGAAAATGGAAGCAGTAGATGCCATTCTCGAATGAGATGGAGGGTGCAGGGAGTAAGCCCCTTTCTGTTACCTTTCGGCGACTGCATTCAACTAAGCGTCCTACCTGTCCCTGAACGTGCCGCATAAGCGGGACTGTTTGGACTTGCTCCAACGGGGTTGCTCGTCTCATCGACGCTGTGGCAATCTCGTCCTCTCGGATTCATCGTACACACCACGCATCATTCGTTTCTGCACCATTGACCGACTCATCTCTGAACCACGACTTGTGTCGACCGCCTGCACTGTGGAGAGGGGACTTTCCTCAGACTCGAAGTCTGTCAGCAGTCCTCCTGCACCCTCCGGTTAGGCTCGGGACCCCACCCTTATTGAATCCATTGAGTGGTCAAATGTAGTCTTCTTCAGTCGTTTTGCGCTTTGGCGAGGTCATTAGTAGGTATCCTAGAAGCAGAAGCAGTAGTCCAGCAATGGAACTGAAAATCGTCATCATCCCTCCGTCTGCCTTGTCAAAACCACCGATAACGAAGGTACTCGAACCTTCGTCAACCTGCTGAGGAGAGGTTCGCACCACAGTTCCATCAGGTAAACTGACTTCGATCCAAACTGCACCTTCAACTTCAGGAATCCAAAGATGCTCTTTGGTAAGTGAACCTTCTGCTGGAACAATATACTCATCCACAGTGATTAGGTTACGTGTTCCATCTGCATGAACAGCCTCGATTCTGACACTTGTGGAACCATTTACCAGACCTTGATTGTGCAAAGTTAATCCAATGTTTATTCTGTCTCTTACTTCGATTATCGGGCGACTGAGTGTGATGTCATCCTCAGTGAACTCAAGTATTGGCTGGCGATGAGCAAGGCGTAATATCGCAATAGGTGAATCTCGTGAATTGAATGCGTCATCCATTTCTTGCCCTGCGAGGTCATTGCCGGTTACCCAGACCCACATATCGAGTGCTGCGCCCCTACTATCATCGGGAATATACAATGCTAGATTTACTGTTGCAGCCATTGGTATCGAATTCCCACTACCGGTACCTGCAATCAATTCCATTGAAGAATTTCCTCCGAGTAATGCGAGTTCGACCATACTGAATCCAGCAGGTACTATCAGCCAATGCAATCTCATCGAATCTGTATCAAGGCCCTCGGTTTCATTGAACATAATCTCAAATTCAAGATTCTCCCAATCCCTCTCTTGCACGAGATTATTTGGATTTGGAGATAGCATTTCGATTACCCTAGGTGCATGAGAATCAACAACTAGCCATGCCATCACTTCCTCGCTATCGGTTCTATCAATCCCTCCAATGGGCAAATTTACGATATCGAGAGTAATAGGGTGAATTCCAGTAAGTTCTGGAGCTGTTATCGTCATCATCAAACTACCATTTGATGCCAATCCATATTGTTGCCCACCATCAATCATAGCGGCTACATCTACAACTTGCATTACTGGAGTCCCATCCTTGGACCAAATTATTTCAGCCGAGAGATTTACCTCGCTTCCTGCTGCTACAAAGGATGATGAGTCAGAGAATTTTACCGAATTTGAATCAACTTCGATTTCACTCGAATAGGTCCAAAACAAATTACTGATTTCATGGCGAGCAGATTGTCCCGAATCGTCTATTGCTGTAATTTGAATTCTGCGTTGTATCGAAGTATCTGGATTGAAATCCCAATCAAACCTAATTGCAACTGCAAGAGTGAAGTCCTGGTCGAAATGGCTGGTTTCGCCTAGAACAGAGCAACTTTCGAGATTCATAGCCATCGAGGAAGATTCGCAAGTACCCTCTACAGGCTGCCAAGTAATGGTCAAGTTTTCGTTCGAGTCAGAAGCCATATCGATAATTACCTCAGAAATATCACCGTATCCATTCTCATCATGAAGAGGAATATGAAGAACTTGAATATCTCCTGGGTGAAGCCAATCACTGTCACCTACAGCCCAGCCAAGACCTTCCTCGCCAATGAGTGGAGCACCATCATCGCCCATCCTAATAGTGAATAGCGGGTCAGTGGGGCTTCCTCCATCCAAGAGATGGCCTGCGGGGTCCGCCACTTCTATCCACCCAGTGATGAAGTCGCCTTCAGAAGCACCCTGAGTATCCATCAGATAACTGTAGGTACCCTGAATCTTCGAAAGATTTTCTGGAAGAACCAAGTCTTCTGAAACAAGTGAAAATCCTTCCCACGAACGAGAATAGGTAATTTGTGCGTGACTTGGAAGGACCGGACGGTCACCGATGTTGAAATCCATCGCAAATTGCAATCCAAGTGGACGATGGTCATACCGTGCAACATTTGAATCTAGGAGTAAGGGTGCCTGATCATCGATTAGGAATGTAGCAACATGTGGGACTCTCCAATAGATGTCTTGGTCATACATCGGTGACACTCTGACCTCTAGGTCGATTTCTGATGCTAATTGGTCTGCTTGGAAGGAGAGGGTGACAACTCCCGCTAAGATGTCAGTACTGGAATCTACTACTGTTCCATCAAGCAATAATTGCACTGTCACTGCACCTGCACGCGGGTGGTCATTCAGAGAGTTGAAGTTGAGGTATACCTCGACTGAGGATATGACGTCTGGATCGTAATATGTTGCATCCCAAGGAGTAGGGATGCCTTCGGGAGATACAATTCTCCAATCCATTACTTCGATATCCTGCTCTATTCCCATAGCCAACCCCTCACCAAATTCGATTGTAGCTGGTTGCGATAAACGGCCACCCATATTGATGGAGGTCTTCACGGAAGCCGCTTCATCACTCGGCCAAATTGAAGATAACCTCACTCGGTGGCTGAATTCCATTTCAGTCCCACTAAAGGAATGCGAAAATGTATCGATGATTAGCCCGTATCCCGGGGTGCAAATATCGGTAGTAATCTGACAAGTTGCTCCAGCTCCAAAGGATGAACCATCGATATCGATACGTACTGTCCAAGCCTCACTAATCATCTGGGAGCGTGGATCGCTGACACCGAGTGGAGCAAAGTCGAAGACAGTGGTAAATTCATACCAATCCTCTCCAGCGACTAAAGTCTCAGTCGAATTGGTCATTGTGATTGAAATTGGCGTAGGGGTGCCTGTTAGCCCCATATCTAGCAATTCGACTGCAAATGCCGACGGGCTGTCGGAAACAAAGGGGATTGGGACTATTCGTGAGCCATTGGTTACTTGCGCATTCGCCAATTCTGCATTGATGGAGCGAATCATCATTTCATCGAGTTGACCGGTATTTACTCCCGACCAAGCCATTGAAGAAAGGCCACTAATCGAAATGTCGCCACCAGATGCTGATGATAACTCAATGTCGACTTCACTGAATTTCTGTTCAGCAGTGGAAGTCCAGGTAAAGGTATTACCCGCTTGGGCATTCAGGATATCTTGTATCTCATTTGGAGAGAACTCAACCAGTGTTGGTTCGGAAATAAATCCGAGAGGAATTGAGAACGATAGGGCATTAGTACTGACATTTATAGAAAAATCATCAATTGGGGCTTCCACAGGAGTTACAAAGAATCTAATGTTCTTGAGGCCATTATATTGGAATGGAATTGTTGTGTTTCCACCTGTTGTTGAAAGTACAATCTCGTCGACTCCAAGCAAGTCTGTTTGATGTAGCCAAGTCGAATTTGACGACGGATGGCCGAAGACCAATTCTTCTGTGCCGTCTAGTCCCACATCAATTCCTGCATTCAGGGGGAACGAGTTTCGGTGCAGGTCCATCGAGAAATGGCTAATCGTCCATGAACCACTGCCCACAAACCGAACCTTTGCAGACGTGGCTGGAGAGTCTAATGTATGCAAGCCTGATTCGGGAATTGCAACCCAGGCCTCACCATCGAATGATGCCTCAAGAGACCCACTTCCAGTTCGTGAAAAGCTAACGTCAACTCTTGAAAATGGAGTAGTTGAAACCCATTCTGGAGATTCAATTGTTGCACTTCCTGTTGCCCCATTAGATCCAAAACCCGTATGGCCTATCCAGCCTCTAGGAGTTGGGTCTTCGTGGAATCCTTCGACAACTGAACCACCAATTCTAATCGAATGAATCACTGGAGAAACCCCAGTGGATTCCATGTTTATCACTAATTTTAGTTCGCCTTTACTCGCAGGGATGCAGTTTAAGTCGGAAATCAAGTCCATTCGGTCCCTGAACCCATTGATGTATGTGCCATCATCGGCATCGATGAGGCCCCATTTGAATAACGCACCACTGGGGACTTCGGCATCGAATGACAATAATCCACGAGAATCAAAACTCGGTGAAGTCCAATTTGCCGTTCCTGTACCGACATTTCCTCTAGGCTCAAGAAGAACATCATCAACATTCCAGCCGGTATAAGTCACTGAACTATCGGTCCTTCCAAGACCAAACCGTATCTGGAAATTTGCGTTTCCGTTTACATAAGAGGTCACAGTATGACTGATTTGTGTGAAACTACCATCATTCATTGAACCGCTATTTGACCATAGAGTCGACCAACTTCCTGCAGTATTTTTCACTTGAACATATGCGTGATCATATGATGATGATTCGACTCCTAATCGACGCCAATACTTCAGGTCCCAAGTCCCACTGCAAGATGTGCAATCGAGAATGGGTGAAGTTGCATAGTATGTGGTCCCCATACTATTGGGATAATTTCCATTGTAAGTGTAAATCGCACTCGCACCGGAATGCACTCCGTTGGTTGCACCCAATGTCGAATCGTATCCGTGGGCCCATCCGCCACCACCCATAGTCCATCCTTGAGCTGAACCTTCGAAATCCCATTCGTAACCGATTGGAAGAATACGGAGGCCGGTTTGATTGTAATCAGCTCCATCGACGATTGCTTCTGGATGACTGAAATCGGATTTTGTCTCGTAAATATCTACTTCATCAATCGGCCATACCTTTGGCATGATATTCATTTCCAATTGAGTAACGACCTCGCCTACTGGGACTCCAATTTCAAAGGCACCTGAAACCCCATTTGGACCTGAACCAATGACTACTTCCTTCGTAGATCCAACCATGATTACCTCGGCATCAACCATTGGCATATAGGGCGTGATGCAGAACATGAGGACTAGAAACATTGCTAATCGCGGCCGCACCATGCCTACGGCATGGCGCACCAGCACTTCAGCAATTCGCCTTCGCATGACTTATCGACTCCAGACTTCTGGGCAGGTACATGGCTGATGTCGAAGCACTCAAGAAAGCGGCTGGAATCGCTGCATGCGACTTTGTTAAGACCGGCATGAAAGTGGGATTGGGGACTGGTTCGACAGTAAAACACACAGTGATTGAACTCGGTCGCCGAATGTCAGAAGAGGGGCTCGAAATCGTCGGAGTTCCAACTAGCCTTGCTACTGAAGAAATAGCGACTAGGGTGGGGATTCCTCTTGTTGAACTCAGTGAAATCGATGGTCTAGACATCGTCATCGATGGTGCTGATGAATACGACCCTGATTTCCAGTTGATCAAGGGCGGAGGAGCAGCACTTCTGAGAGAGAAAATCGTAGCGCAAGAAAGTGCGGCTATGGTTGTTGTAGCAGATGCGCGAAAGCGCGTTGAAACCCTAGGGGCATTCCCTCTGCCGATTGAAGTTACACCATTCTCACACGAGGCTACTGTTCGAAGCCTCTCGCGTCTTCTCGATTGCAGAGTAAATATTCGGATGGCTGGTAATGGCCCAGTCATCACCGATAATGGAAATATGATTGCTGATGCACATACCGGACCAACTATCGAAAACCCCGTTGAATGTGAACGAAATGTGCTAATGATTGCAGGTGTTGTTCAAGTTGGCCTATTCAATGGAATGTGCGATGCAGTAGTCCTTGCAGGCGGAGATGGTATCGAGACCTTCGTCAAGCCCGGTGGCCGACTTTCACAGTAGGTTGAAATACGGGATTCAGGACGGCGGGGTGGGCCATTAGCTTAGTCAGGTAGAGCGACGGACTCTTAATCCGTCGGTCGCGGGTTCGAACCCCGTATGGCCCGCTCGTATTTCATGCTCTAATTGTCGTTCCCGTTTCACCACGAATCGCCTTCAAAGCATCTCCTGGTGCGCATAGTATCGAAGATAATCCCGGACGATGTAAGGCCGCCTCCATTAGTGCTCCAATTTTGGGTGCCATTGAACCAAGAGGGAATTCTCCAGCGGCCATATATTCCTCGCACTGATCAAGGGATAGAGAACTATGTGAAATCTCATTTGCAGTTCCAAAACCCGTCCGCACTGCATCGATTCCTGTTGAGATAATCAATGCTTCAGCATCCAACTTTACTGCCAATAATGCCGATAATCTATCCTTATCGATTACCGCTGGCACTCCAGAGTAGTGGCTATTCTTATCGATGATTGGAATGCCACCGCCTCCACCACAAATGACTACTGCATGCTGATCCACCAATGCCTGAATAACTTGGAGGTCGAGAATTCGCATCGGCAAAGGACTAGCTACTACTCGCCTTGCTCCATGTATGGTTTCGGCAATATCCCAATCCCGACTCATTACAGAATCATCATCGAGAATTGGGCCAACTGGTTTTGTTGGCAAGTTGAAGCCTTCATCGCTACCATCGACTTCGACCCGTGTTAGAAGAACGGCTGTCCTCTCGGGTCTACCGCGTCTCCTGAGAATCGAATCGAGATTTATTGAAAGAGAGTGCCCAATCATCCCTTGGGTCGCAGCGACCCAAGAATCCATCGGCGTATCAGAATCCAATTCGAGAAGGCGGCCCACTTGTGGTCCATTGCCATGAGTAACAACAACACGCCATCCTGACTCCAATAAATCGACGACGTCACTCATTACTTTGGCTAGTACTAATGCTGTATCCTCCTCATCCCCTCCATCCGGGGAAGAGAGAGCGTTGCCACCAAGGGCATAGACCACAGTACGAGGCATGTATCAACCATCGACATCACTATGGTTTCATGCTTTCTAATACGAGCCTCATCAAGCCGAGGATTCAAGCACCATGCCTTACACGCAGTAACATGGCGAAGGAGTTCTGGATTGGAGATGTCCAGGCTGGTGCCCATGATGGTGCCGAGGTTGAACTGAAAGGCTGGGTAAAAAGAACACGTGGTTCGAATAAAATTCGCTTTGTTGTTCTCAGGGATTCAACCGGCACAATCCAGTGCGTTGCGAAGCGTGAAACACTTGGGGATGAGGCATTTGAATCTCTCAAAGGCGCTCTCATTGAGGCATCACTAATCCTCAAAGGAGTCGTAAATGCAGATGAGCGTGCTCCCGGTGGACATGAATTGGTAGTGAGTAGTGCAGAAGTGATTGGTGCAGTAAGGGCTGATAGTCCATTCCCAATTACAGAATCTGCAATGCAAGCCGCTGATGGTGGTGAGACTGAGTTCCTTCTCGATAATCGACACCTCTACCTCCGCACTGGACGTATGACAAATATGCTGAAAATTCGTTCCAGCGTTTTTGGAGCAATTCACTCATACTTCAGGGACCTTGACTTTACCGAATATCAAGCACCGAATTTCGTTGCAGGAGCCGTAGAAGGCGGTTCTACTCTATTCGAAGTCCCATACTTTGGACGCAAAGCCTACCTTACTCAATCGTGGCAACTCTATGCAGAAGCAGCAATGCCTGCCCTAGAGCGCTTGTACACTATCGCTCCATCATTCAGAGCAGAAAAGAGCCGTACTCGTCGCCACCTTACTGAATTTTGGCATGCTGAGATGGAAGTGGCTTGGGCATCTAACGCTGAAATTATGTCTCACGGAGAAGGCCTTGTGCGACATATCGCACGTTCTGTTCTCGAAGAGAGAGAGGAAGAACTCAACTCGATTGATCGTGACCTTGATTTGATTGCTCGTTATGCTGATAACCCATACCCACGTATTCGCTATGATGAAGCGATTGAAACTCTACAAGGAATGAATGTTGAAATCGAATGGGGACAGGATTTGGATTACTCAAAGGAGAAAGTTCTCACCCAAGATTTCGAGGTACCACATTTCCTCACCCACTATCCCAAAATCGCTAAGCCATTCTACCATCGAGTCGACCCCGATGATGGAAATTATGTTCTATGCCACGATTTACTTGCTCCTGAGGGCTATGGAGAAATCGTCGGTGGCGGAGAGAGAACATGGTCTGAAGAGGAAATCCTTGCTCGAATAGATGAGGAAGGTGTTCCACGAGAACCATATCAATTCTACATCGATACTCGAACATATGGTGGAGTTCCGCACGGTGGATTTGGCCTTGGAGTAGATCGAGTTTGTTCCTGGTTAAGTGGAGCAGACCACATCAGAGAGGTCATCCCATTCCCACGAGACTCACGCCGAGTCACGCCTTGATGAAATCCTGAATACATTTGAGAACAAGGCACAAATCTTTGTCTCGAATAGTTGTATCAGCTATTGCAACAGGTTGCTCATCCCACGGATTGAAGCAAATTGAAAGACCGCTTTGCTTGAACATTCCAATATCTCCTGCACTATCTCCAATCGAGATTGTTCTTGCGAGAGGAATGGATAAACGGCGCTGGAGCATCTGTACAATTGTGCCCTTACCATTCATCTGAACTTGGTACCTTCCATAATCATCAATACCGCCATCATTTGTTCTTAGCCAACCATTCGTGAATACATGAAACAGAGTTTCGTGACCCCAGTGTGAGTTTATTCCACCCCAGCGCTTACTCCAGGGTTTTTCTGAAGGGAACATACTGCTAATCTCACGTGCGGTCTCCTGCATTCCCCCACTAACAATAGCAACCTCATGCCCATTATCGATTAGCCAACTAAGGCATTCTTTCAGCCCATCCATTAGTGGTGTACCTTCACAATATGCCCTTAAGGTATCATCATCAATATCTGGATACTTTTCCTTGATTAGGCAAAGATCCATTTTCAACCAGTCCCACTCATCGAGCAGCCCCTGATTGTATAGATTAAATGCTTCAGCATTAGTGATGTCCAATTGGTCGTAAACATACTGCCAAGTAGACATGTGATCAACTAAGACTCTATCCATATCGAAGCAAATAAGATACTGCATTTTATCGCCTACCGCTTTGGCAAGTCGTCATATTGCGCTTGCATCTGTTTGACCTGCTTCCCCATGATATAGAGAATTAATCCGACCATCATGGCAAATAGACCCATCAAAGTAACACCGATTACTGCGAAGCCTGCACCAATCGTAGATTGATTCCACTCACTGAAGGTGTCGAGAACATTACCACTGAGTTTGTATCCAACAATGAATAGGATTGCGCCTGGTATTCCAAACACAATTAGTGGGTGTCTAGTTTCTAGCATCCAATAGAATAAGCGCGCAAATCTCGATGCTGAAGCAAGTGATTCACGCTGTTGCACCTTGGGGAGAGGTTTCGAAGTCAATACTCGAACTCTCAAATCATCAGGCAAATCGAATGGAGTTGCCATATTCGATGCTTTGGAAAGTTCTGTAAGTCCATTTACAGATGCCGCAAGGTGGCTTACCTTTCCCGATTGATAGACAACTGTCTGCGGATTGATGTTTTCCTCAGCAGTTGTACCGATGAACGACAAATGAACATCCCATTTTTCCCTTGCTCGATTAACCAATGCGGGTAAGTCACGCAGCCTAAATCGGCCATCAATTCTGACAAGAAGGACATTATGTGAATCATCGTATTCCAGCAATGCGCTTGCAAGTGAAGGGGCATCAGCATTTGCGTCAAATGAAATCACATCACATTCGACCTTTTTCGCAAGCTCAATTGTGCCATCACTACTTCCAGTATCCATTAGCAGGACGTCATCCGCTATCTCACGAGCACGGACGATTAACGAGACGAGCCTAAGCTCAATGTCGCTGCCCATCAATACCACCCGCAGGTCCGCCATCAGACCCCCTGCGGCGCTTTACCTCCATGAAGTTCATGGCTAGTCAGCCATTGGAAGTACCATGTTCGAGGGGTGGAACGTCGGAGTCGTGGTCCCAGCACGCGATGAAGAGGAGTACCTCCCAGAGGTCCTTTCGACCATGCCGGGCATAGTAGATCTCGTCGTTGTAATCGATGATGGTTCGACTGACGGAACCGCTGATGTCGTCAAAGATGCTGACTTGGTAACCCTAGATGGAGAGGGCGTTGGTGCGGCTATCGATGCAGGACATCAACACCTTCTCGCAAAAATGGAACGCCCGTTCATTTCCGTTGTTATGGCAGGTGACGGCCAGATGGACCCCGCGGACCTGCCGGCATTACTGAAGCCAATTGTAGAATCAAAGGCACATCACGTCAAAGGTGAGAGGATTAACAGAGCGGGGAAGATGCCGCTTCTTCGCCGATTTGGAACTGCACTTCTATCATTTTTCACCACGCTTGCTTGCGGACAAAGTATTCGTGACCCTCAATGTGGATATACCGCCACTGCTCATGAAGTTCTGGTACAATGGGACTGGGAAACTTCCTGGAAAGGATATGGATATCCGAACTGGTGGTTGATGCATCTTACCATGGAAGGATGGCACATTGCCCATGTTCCAGTCAAGGCAGTATATGGCGACCAAAATAGTGGCATCAGCATTCCAAGTTTCTTCCTCAAGGTCTCTGCAATGCTCTTTGTCGGGCTCCACAAAAGACAATTCGATTGGTTGCCAGGTGTTATTTCAAGTCACCCTATTCCGCTGATATTAGCATCTGCTTACATACTGGGCTGGCTTGGAATTGTCTATGCGATTTCTGGAAAAACTATCGCTCTGTTATTCACTATTATTTTGTGGTGGTCTGCACATAGATTGGACCGGATGTTTGTCGATGTAATGAGGAGGCCATTAGAATGAGACGAGGACCACTCAAGCGAGCTCATGCTAGTCATATCCTAATTGGTTCAAAGGCGAAAGCACAGACTATACTCGATGAGATTGTTGCATCTAAGAAACCATTCAAGACATTCAAAAAAATGGCTCGTAACCACTCAACTTGCCCTACTGCTGAACAAAAGGGTGACCTCGGTTGGTTCCATGAAAAACAAATGGTCCCAGCCTTCTCCAAACAGGTCTGGAAGCAGGAGATCGCCCAATGTGATTGCTTCATCAAGACCCAATTTGGCTTTCACTTAATCTGGGTTCACGAGCGTGAGGATTAATCCCCAGATTCAATTATGATGGCCGTCATGGCCAATGTGCTTAAACGATTAATGAGTATATTACTCCTCTTCAAACGCTACAATATCTTCATCTGTAGTTGATTCAACTACATACTGTGCTTTATCCGAGACAAAGGCGAATAGTACTGCCAAATAAGTCGGGACAGTGAATAATCCAAGATATGGAATGATGAGTGTCGCAACTGCCATTCCTGATAGGCACAAACCAAAAGTCACCGGTGTCAACTTAATCTCAAAATTATCATTTAATTCAAAGACCAAGTATTTCGATGGTTTTGGAATGGCCATTCCCTGGCCAACTTGCTAGTCTTCTTCAGCAGGTGTTTCCTCTGCAACAACTTCTGCAGGGGGTGCGGGAATAGTGTCCACTATTACGGGACTTTGACCCATGGTGAGATACTGCAGTGAATATTCCTTCTGCATATCGATTTTCGTTGCTTCCATCTCTAACCATTTAGTCCTAATCAGTTCATATTCAGTTAGATCATAAGTAAATTTCTTTGCGGCCCGCATTCTTGCATTTGTGTCGAATTTTATCAATGCCAAACCTGCAACCAAGAACCCAAGTCCTACAATGCCATTCCGATTATCACTAATGTGATCAAAACTATCTCCAGGGAATTTTAGAAGAATCATTAGCCCAATAGATCCAAGTGAGATGAATGTTAAAAAAGTGCAGAATTCGTAAAAATCCATTCCTGCCCTTCGTTTTCGCTTCGGTTTGTTTTGCATCACGTTCCAACGGTTCGCCATGGGTGCAAATACGGAGTTCAATAAATCAATCTTGCCCCAGCAAGATCTAGAGTAGAAAGGTGGGTCTGTCCAGATTTGAACTAGAGGTTTGAGCGGTTATGATGATGAATTCTGTCCAGCTCGAACCAAGTTCAAACCTAGACGCGTATTGCTTAATGGTGGGTCTGTCCAGATTTGAACTGGAGTCCAAGCGTCCCAAACGCCCGAGTATAGGCCAAGCTAACCCACAGACCCTTCCAAACCCTGCGCCGGGCTTTCCCTTCTTGAATGTCACTGAAGGAGTAAGTAGGAGTCTTCGCTCTGTCTTAGCAGAAGACCTTGTGCCTCAGCTTCCTCAGCTACATCCTCTGCGGAAATAATAATGCCATTACCCCTGAGCACACCACCCAATCTTTCGAGTTCGACAATATCGTCTACCGCTGCCATTCTAATGCATGAAAAGAGGAGGCCAGCGCTTGGGTCATCTCGAACTTCGATTGCCTTAGGCATAGCATCCCTCAGTTGCTTGCGAAGTTGTTCTGGAGTATTTGCCAATGCTACCTCCCTCTGGAGATCGGACGCATTGTCCACAGTGCTGACAATTAGTGTATCATCACCAGTTGCCGCACCACAATGTGGGCAGGCTCTTGGACGGCCCTTTATGCCCCAGCATCGCTTACATGAAGCACAGCGTACGACTGTGTACATTTTCCTCACTCACAAGGAGAAGTCAGTTCCACTATCATCCTGTTGCCTACGGCCGCCTGGGCGCATAGCAGGTGCTGCTGGTGCCTTGGTATCGACTCGCCTTGCTGCACTGGCCATTGCATCTGTTGCTTTGCGAGTAAGTCCTGCGCCACGTACACGGCCGACATTCTGTCCGCCGGACAACTTGAGTGACTCAGGTAGAATTAGCACAGCCATCGCAACACCGTAGTGTTGTTGTGCAGCAGTGACCTCATCGACTGCGACATCGAATGAGATTACTTCTAAGTCACGACTCGCAAGACGGCGCTGTAAATTTCGCTTGAGAAGACTTTCAGTTTCCTCGTAATCCAATTCTGTAGTGATCTTGGTGACAATAGCACATTCCTCGCCCTCAGGTGTTGAACAGGCCGCCCATGCTACTCCAGCACAAGCAGAAGATCCATTGAATGCATAAGCAGTGGAAATATGGCATTCCACTAGGGAGCCCATTGGCAGTGCTTGAGGAGGTGTAGCTTCAAAGCCCATTGGCAAAAATGCGCCTTGGACTTCAATCAATCTCGAATCGCCCAAACCCAGTTCTACGAGCCCTTGGTCATAGGCATCTTCAGCGTTCTCACCCCAAGGTGCAACTGCGGTCATTAGCCACCCTGGACATGCGGGTGCGGCGGCGGCGGGAGCAGGCCCGGTTCCAAACATAGTAGACTCGAGTGTGGGCCAAGTTGATGAAGCCCGCGGTCTGAACGGTATGTGTGGGCATCGAATCGAGGGTGGTTTTGCTCGGTGGAGCCCTGTTGTTGCTAGGTGCTGCAGCAGGCCTGGCTACCATGAAAGGAAATGACTTCGCACTCCCTCTTTCTATGCTCCTTACTGGAGTGTTAATGATTCTTGGATATTCGTTAATGATGCAAGGTAAAAATACCGAGAAAAATGCAACTCCAACCACTTCTTCTACTGGTGGAACAAGCATACTGCTCGATGATGGCGGTGTTGAAGACCTCCCCGACCCACGGGATGCTGGCATTGACCTGCCAATACTTTGAATTCAAGCAAGGCGGATAGTCTCAAGGTTTTGGGGTGCATATGTGCGTACCTTGAATTTCTCACGAAGAGCCCGCCCCAACTCATTACATTTGTAGTAATCACCGTGATGGCAAATGACATTTTTCGGGCGTGGGCTCATATTTTCGATGAACTCGAGTAGTTGCCTGCGATCCGAATGGCCACTAAATCCGTCTATTGTCGCCATTTCGCAGCCGATTTTTACAATCTCAGTTCTACCATTGATTATCATCGGCACCTCACTGAAACCTTTCTGAAGGCGGCGTCCAAGAGTTCCTTCGGCTTGATATCCGACGAAACAAAGTGAGTTGCGATTCTCATGCGCCCAGTTTTGGAAGTAATTCATCACTGGACCGCCATTCATCATTCCTGAAGTAGCCAATACGATGCATGGGCTATTATCCATAATGATGGATTCACGCATATCTCTACCCTGGACTGGTCTGAACCATTCACTGGTAAATGGGTTCTCTCCATCATCTTTCAGCAGACTTCTTCGCAAGGCTTGTGTGAGATAATTCGGATGGGCAGAATGTATCGCAGTAGCCTCTTGGATCATTCCATCAAGATATACTGGTACCGGCTTTACACTGCCTGAACGGAATAATTCATCGATTGCAATCATTACTTCTTGCGAGCGACCAACTGCGAATACAGGGCAAATCAATTTTCCACCACGTTGAATTGTTCTGCTGGCAATATCCTGTAATTCCTGATTTGCTTCCTCTCGACTGGGTTGGAAATCACCAGATGCTCCGTATGTGGACTCGATAACAAGTGTCTCACAGCGGGGGAATCGTGTGTTTGCCGCATCGAATAGCCAAGATTTCTCATACTTCTGGTCACCAGAGAATACAATGTTGTGCTTGCCTTCTCCAACATGGAGATGAACCGAAGATGAACCAAGAATGTGGCCTGCATTATGGAAAGTCAGTTTGATATCAGGGGCGATGTCCACGGTTTGTCCCCAGTCAACATCTACTACATGCCGCATCGCAGTTCGTATATCTTCCATATCATATGGGGCACGTTTTCCTTCAGCTCCACCTACTTTGAGGAAATCAGATTGCAAAAGAAGCATCATGTCTCTTGTAGGCGGGGTACAATACACTGGACCACGGTATCCGTAGCGGAATAATACCGGCAACATACCGGCGTGATCAAGGTGAGCGTGTGTCAATATTACTGCATCCAGTTTCTCCAAAGGTAGTGCTTCAGGAGCAGTGAAGTAAGGCATAGGGTCGGTGTCAGATGCAATATTTACTCCAACATCTATCATGACTCTGCTTTCATTTGTCGTAACGAGGTGACATGCACGGCCTACTTCTCTGTATGACCCTAATGCAGTTGTTCTAACCCAGAACTGCCCCGGTCTTTTTGGGCGATATATGTTGAGACCGAAGTCCTTCAATAATTTCCTTCTTTCCTTGGCGTTCCCGGCTCTATAGCCCCGGATGTCATGCACTGTCTTTGAATGAATAGGAGGTTTTCGTTCGAATTTGACCAGCCAGCCGCATTCATCTCTAATCGCCTTGGTATTTGCACCTCTTCGGCCTACGGCCTCTCCAGGATTGGTGCACACGACGATTACCTCGCGGTAACATGCATCGAAATGTATGGTTTCTACTCCGGCTTTCTCATCGAGTAAATCTCTGATATAACGCTCGGTATCTTGCTCTGACTTCATGATAGATTCATGAGGACGTAACACGATTCTTCGCTTGATTTTCTTTGCGATCTTTCCAACTAGCCCATCACCGCCACCAAATGCATCTGGCGTTGGTGTGATGATTGCTATATCGCCGGCTTCCAAGTCAACATCGTAATCGATATCTTTGGGTACGACGGTCGCAATTGCGTCTTTCATCTCCTTGAAACTCAGTCTCATGTTGATTCACCTCCGGCCCCTCAATCAATCATTTGTTGACCCAAGATAGGGTCACGGCCGTTGACCGTGGGGGGAGTATAAACTCAGAATTACTTACTACTAAGCAACGAAGCGATTTCGCTTTGAGCGACAGTAACAAATCCGTCCTTTTCAGTGATTACAGCCAAATCCATTCCGTTTCCGGAGGCTGCATCGCGTTGAGCAGAAGCAGATAGTGCACGTGCTGCGAGTGCAACCGCATCCTTGCGGCTCATGCC
>Ga0315329_10000370_pt1 | contig 17498 bp, 15 predicted proteins | sample M150032315metaG_FD_203459 | JGI IMG/M metagenome (GOLD analysis project Ga0315329, IMG submission 203459) | Ammonia-oxidizing marine archaeal communities from Monterey Bay, California, United States - M1 500m 32315 | ecosystem: Environmental > Aquatic > Marine > Coastal | place: USA: California...
TTCTTCTTAGCTGCTGCTTTCTTCTTCGGAGCCGCCTTCTTCTTGGCTGCTTCCTTCTTCTTTGGAGCCTCTTTCTTAGCAGGTTCAGGTTTAGCCTCAGGTTCAGGTTTAGCCTCAGGTTCAGGTGCAACCTCTGCTTTCTCCGCAACCTTGGTTTCAGCCACAGCGGCTTCTGCTCTTGCAAGAGCATCCTTTGCACGTGCTGCTGAAACTTGAGCCTCGCGTGCTTCCATTTCTTCAGGAGTAATATTCGCTTGTGCAGCGAGAGCCTTTCTGCGGTCCTCTCTAGCCTTTCGCTCAAGTTGCCGATGGCGTGCTCTTTCGATATTTTGAAGCATAAACATTGCATCGTGCTCAAGGAGTGGTGAATCGGAAATCAATGTGACATCAAGCCAAGCACCGTCTTCGATTAAGAACTCAGCCAATGGCTCAAAGTTCAGATCAGATTTCTTGATTTGGGTGTAATGGAGAGCATTACCCATTCGATGCTCGATACCGGAGAAATGGCAGTAGAATTGTTTGGTACCTATGGTTTCACGAACTTGGTCAAACAACTCACCATAGTCTTCCGAGGTTCGCAAGCGCCCATGGCCACGTGCGTGGATATGAGCTAGATTGAGGACAGGAATGGTTCCTTCAACATGGTTGACGACCTCTAAGACTTCTTCGAGGCTACCCCATAATTCCTGGCGGCCGCTGGTTTCTACTCCGATCTTAGAAGCAGTTCCCTCTTTCAACCAAGGGAACACCGGATACTCATCTTCGTCATCGTTCCAAATATCATGAATTCGCTGAACGATTCCTTTGAACACGCTTGCAACTTGCTCGTTTGCTGCTTGTCCTCGGCTCATCTCCCCGTAATGTCCGGCGTGAAGTGTAACATGTCTTGCGTTAATCGTTTTTGCAGCTTGTAGTGCCGCTTCGACCTTTGCAAGGCTGCGGTTTCGTTCGAGGCGATTACCTAGTAACTCTGAGTAATATGGTCCGTGGATGTTCATTTCGAATTCAGTCTTGTTTGCAAGTACTCCTGCTTGCCAGTACTGTTCGAAATGCTGAGGTGCTACCATGCGCACGGTTTGGACTTCCATTGTTTCAAGTCCGAGAGAGATGATATCGTCCATTCCCTCTACGATTGTACGGCCTTTACAGGACAGAGGAACTCCGGCCGGTCCAAGTTTGACACCCATGATTCCATCCCCGCAGGTCAGGCCGAAGGGGTGTCCTATGTTAACCCCTTTCCGTCAACCGTCCCCAAATGGCCGCGATTCGGCGTGCGTGGGTTCATGAGAGAGAACTAGAACGGAGGGTCCATGCAGCCTCATGTCAGGGCCGCGGTTGATGCATTCCGTGTAGGTCAACCCGTGTGTCTTTTCGATGCAGAGAACAGGGAAGGGGAGACAGACTTACTATTTCCAGGACAGGCCGCCACACCCTCCACCATGCGCCAACTTCGCTTTGATTGTGGAGGCTTACTTTTTCTTGCAATTGGCCATGAAGTTGGCGAGTTATTCGGCCTTCCTTATCTGCAGGATTTGCACATGGACGAGCGTTTGATGGCAGAACATGAGGTTCTACGCCATCTGCAGACCGATGATTTGCAATACGATACTCGCAGTGCATTCACCCTTTCTATTAACCACCGTGAGACATTTACAGGAATAACCGATCACGACCGTGCCTTAACGACTCGAAGGTTCGCAGAATTATTTGCTGAAGTCGCCGAAAGCGGGGTAAATCCTCTTGAGGCCCTTGGGGCTGAATTCCGTACTCCTGGACATATACCAGTATGCAGGGAATCCGAAGGTGGGCTAACTAGGCGTCAAGGCCATACCGAATTAGCAGTAGGCCTAGCGCGTCTTGCTGGATTGACTCCTGTAGTTATTGGTGCAGAGATGCTTCAACCCGATGGCGACCTAGCTCTGGCAGTTGATGACGCCCGTATTTGGGCTGAAGAGAGAAGCATCCCATTCCTGACCGGAGCGGAATTGATTTCCGCCCTCGGTATCTAAGAGAGTCAGCCCTATCCCGGAACACGGAGGAGAAGCAAATGGTCCGCGTAATGGCAGTTGGAGTATTCGACCTTCTTCACGCAGGCCATCTACACTATTTGGAGCAGGCAAAGGCTCTAGGCAATCATTTGACGGTAGTAGTGGCGCACGATGATACCGTGCGAAAGCGCAAGCATGAGCCAGTAACAGGACAAGACCTACGCCGCCGAATGGTAGAAGGCCTCAAGCCAGTTGATGAAGCTATTATTGGCAATTCACCAGATGTTCCAATCTTCGACATTCTTCCAACCGTTAACCCTGATGTAATTGCTCTAGGATATGACCAAGAGCATGCTGAGGAGAGAATTAGAACTTCACTCGAAGAACGAGGTCTTGGCCACATCAAGGTGATTAGAGTTGAAGGACTATCTGATGATCTCGATGGAACTCGTAAAATCATCGCTAGAATTCTCGATTTAGCAGCAACAAGAAAGCGCCTTGACGATGAGGGGATTTGATGTTCACAGGAATCGTTGCTGGAATGGGCCGTATCGTTTCATCCGGAGGAGATGAAGTGGTTAGGCTGGTAATAGATTTCAGTCTAGTTAGCACCAACTTACTCGAGCAGGGTGCCTCGGTTTGTGTGGACGGAGTTTGCTTAACTGTAGCAGCAATAAATGGCTCTGAAGTATCCTTTGATGTAATTCCTGAAACCCTTCAATTAACAACAATCGGAGAAAAAATAGAGGGCAATTGGGTAAATCTTGAGCGTGCTCTGAAAATGGGAGATGAACTAGGAGGGCACCTCCTCTCTGGACATATTATGGGTACAGGTGAGATAATCACTCGAGAGGGTGGAGATGAACACCTTGACATCTTCATCGATTGTCCAGATGACCTTCTTCGATTTATTCAGCCAAAGGGCTTTGTAGCCATCGATGGCATTTCCCTAACAGTAGGTCATGTCGAAGAGGGCGGCTTCTCACTACATCTTATTCCCGAGACCCTGCGGTTGACCACTATCGGTGGGAAACAATTGGGTAGCAATGTCAACATCGAAGTAGACACGATGACTCAGACAGTTGTCAGTACTGTTGAGAGAATTATGGAGGGAATGGCATGAGTCGAATCGCAATCGTGTGCGGCAGTTTTCACAAAGCAGAGATAGAGCGCATGCTTGTTTTTGCTAAAGAACAGGCTGACGAAGAAGGACTTGAGGTCGTAGAAGTAGTATGGGTTCCAGGCGCAATGGAAGTACCACTTGCACTTGATCGCTTGCTATCTGGTGATGATATAGATGGAGCAGCATGTCTCGGAATCATCGAGCGTGGACAAACTCAACACGGTCTTGTGATGGGCCAGGTAGTAACCAAAGCCATCATTGAACTACAACTAGTACATGACAAGCCAATTGGCTTGGGAATAATTGGTCCCGGTGCTGAACCAGAGCACATAGGGCCTCGTCTGGAGCCTCATGCGAGAGCTGCAGTATCAGCGATTTCATCCATGCTTTGATTACGTTCTATCCACAGAACGATTCCCCATGTAAGTGCTAATAATGCGACATTGGTGAACCATACCCACGGTGTGCCCCAACTATAACCATCAATCATCCAATCACTGAATGGATGTAGGAATGGCGTTGGGAAGAATTGTAGTGTGTGACTTGGCATATCTACAATGATATGTGCAATCCAAGGGATGGTTGTGTACCATGCCAATAGTCTGGGCGTCTCATGTCCTCGTCTTTGAAGAACATACCAAACGCCAAGGAAAATCAGTAAGGCGAAGAAAAGAGAATGAGACCATTGGTAAATGTCCCAAGCGATGGGGTGCATGTCCGAAGTAACCGTGTTTTCATCGACATGAACCCTCTTCCTACCTTGCATTAGTCCGACGATTGTGGCCGGAATGAAGGCCATGAGGTCCGGTAAAACACCCATTGGACCAGAGACCTTCCAGGACACTTTTCCTCTCGTTAAGGCCATCCCCCACAGCCAGTGAGATAGTACATCCATGGGGGGTCCAATCACCTCATTGTCTTCAACCTTCAGAGCCAATGTTCAAGGATGACATGCGCATGGATGGGCTCATGGGCGACGAAGTGCGCAATGTCATCATCATCGGAAGTGGTCCTGCTGGCTATACTGCTGGACTGTATAATGCACGGGCAATGTTGAGTCCTCTAATGTTTGCAGGATACATGTCAGGTGGGCAATTGATGTTGACTAGTGACATCGAAAATTTCCCCGGCTACCCCGAAGGAATTGGTGGGCCAGAAATGATGATGCAGTTACGCGAACAAGCAGAGCGCTTCGGATTAGAGGTTCAAGACCGCAATGTCGAGAGTATCGATACAACTGCTCGGCCATTCAAGGTGTACAGTGAAGGAGAGGAATACCAAGCTCATACACTGATTATTTGCACTGGTGCTGAATCAATATGGCTTGGAGTCGAAGGTGAGGATGAACAGAAGGGACGTGGAATTTCTACTTGTGCAACATGTGATGGTGCCTTCTTCCGTGACCAGGAAATCATGGTTGTAGGTGGTGGCGATTCGGCTATGGAAGAAGCAACCTTCCTGACTCGTTTCGCATCAAAGGTAACTCTGGTGCATCGCCGTGATGTCTTCCGTGCATCTCAAGTGATGTACGATCGAGCGGCAGAACATCCTAAGATTGAGATTCGCACTTTCCAACAGGTGAAAAAGTGGCTATCGGACGATAGTGGCCTTACCGGTGCGATTCTTGAAGATCCAAGAGACGGCTCGACCGAAGAAATCTCGGTAACAGGAGCATTCATCGCCATTGGGCATAAGCCAATCACTGCTTTCCTCGATGGACAATTAGAGACTGATGATGAGGGATATTTGGTCCACAAGGAACTCACTATGACTAGCGTACCGGGTATTTTTGCTGCTGGAGATGTTGTTGATACTCGCTACAAACAAGCCATCACTGCTGCTGGATTGGGATGTCAAGCCGCAATCGATGCCGAGCGTTGGCTTGAAGACAACCTTCACTGACGCACCCTCTGATGGTAGACCTAGCGCGCCACTCACGGCACATCCTTTTGCCCCAAGTAGGAGTTGAAGGGCAAACTAGGCTGGCGAAGGCCAGGGTGCTCTGCGTAGGTGCTGGGGGGCTAGGGTGTCCAGTAATCCAGTATCTTGCCGCCGCAGGGGTTGGCCACATCACAATTGTTGATGACGACATAATCGATATCTCGAATTTGCAACGCCAAATTCTTCACCGCACAGCAGATGTTGGAACACCGAAGGCAGAATCTGCAGCGCGATTCGTCGCCGAATTAGACCCTAATATCACAGTTGCTCATTTTGTCGAGAGAGTCAGTGAAACCAATGCAAAACAACTCTTCGAAGGACATGATGTTATCATTGATGGGACCGATAATATACCCACGAGATATTTGATTGATAATACCTGCATAGAATTAGGAATCCCATGGGTCTATGGCTCGGTTTATAGATTTGAAGGACAAGTATCTGTATTCAATCTCAACGGTGGTCCAACCTATTCAGATCTCTTTCCAGAGGCGCCACCTGATGAATTGATTCCATCATGTGCTGAAGCAGGGGTATTGGGAGTTCTTCCAGGAACTATCGGCTGTCTTCAAGCAACAGAAGCAATCAAAATTATCATCAAGCAAGGAGAACCTCTCCGGGGAAAATTGCTAATCTTCGATGCTCTTGAAACGTCAATTCGGACATTGAGATTTGGTAATGTTGAGAGTGAACAGGTTGAAGAGGCGGGAATTGATGCCGATGAAACGATGATGCAGTCATTGGATGCAAGCGAAGCACTTCAGAGAATTGGAAATGGATGGAATCCATACATTATCGATGTGAGAAGCCGGGAAGAGCGGGAGCAAAACAAGTTAGCTCGCAGTGATGACTTCTGTCCGCATGAGGAAATAGTTTCTGCAGTTCCACGCATTCCAGATGACAGGGATGTTTTACTCCACTGCTTAGGAGGAATGCGTTCTTCACTTGCCATCGCACATTTGATTCAGTCAGGTTTTGATTCTACAAGATTATTCAATCTTGAGGGCGGGATTGCAGGTTGGTCGGCTGTTGACCCAGATGGTATCATCCATGGCTGAAAGGTCGTTTTTGTAGGTGAACCTTCAAGGGGCTCTTACAGAGCCCCCAAACGTGGCAAAGCTCATTGTGGCCGACGAGAATGAGGGAAGACGCAGTCTTCTCGCCAGTACTCTTGAGCGTACAGGCTATGATGTGACGAGAGCAGGAACACTTCGTCAGGCTGAAGGAACAGCACTTGCTACGATGCCAGAAGTAGTCTTGATGGATGGTGAATGGAAGACTGGTGATGCCATAGATGCAAGTCAGCGACTGATGAGTGATCCCGAGTTTGCTTTCAAGTGTAGGATTGTTATTCTCTCACGAACAAATACACAAGAATATCTTGTCAGTGCCGCAAGGGCTGGAATTAGTGAAGTAATTTCCAAACCTGTAGACATGAATCAACTATTGGCTCAACTCGAGAAGCATTCTAAGAAGCAATTTGTCAAGCCCCCAGCAGAAGTTGACGAGGCAACTGGAACCGGCGGTGGTGGAACTTTCGATGTCTCGATGGTAATGGGCGATGGTTCGTGGGCCTTACCGATGCTCAAGGGCTTAGTAACTCCAGAGAAAATCAATGTTGATTTTGTAAATGAAATTCTCACACAACTTGGAGAAGAAGGAATTGAGGTAGAAGAGAGTTTAGACCCAAGTCTTGTTTCCAATATGCTTAGGTTGGCTTTGAATTCAATTGTTAATGACATGGATGAAGTTCCAGCGGAGGCAAGCAAAGACAAGGAAACCAAGTCCACAAAATTAGCAGGGGCATTAATTCCGACGAATAAGAAGTCGGGTTCGCTCGGTGAAGGAGGAGGTACCTCCAAGAAAGAGGGCAGTATTTCTTCGATGGAAAATATCCTTCAGACTCAGGCGGAAAATATTGCTTCTGATATTGAGGATATGATGGATGAAATTCTTGATGAAGTACCTGATAAGATTGCGCTTCTTGAGGATGATGACAAAGCGCGTATTGATCCAGCCGTTCTAGAATTCACTAGACTGGTCAACGAGACCGCACATGAATTGATGTGGGATTTAGGCAGGCCAGGTACGGTGACAGACCTTACTCTCCTAACGAGAATTGAAGATATTACTGAGATGCTTGGAGATGTCTTGTCTTCTCTTCCCGAAAAAGTGGAGGAAGAGGAATGAAGAATTACAATGTTCAAAGATGGGCATTTTGGGCGCTTGCTGCTGCATTTATTGTAGATTTTCTTGGGTATGCTTTCATCGTTCCAATATTGCCTTCATGGAAGGCTCAATTCGGACTATCGAATACTGAAGCTACAGCCCTTGTCTCTTTGTGGGCAGTACCACTGTTTATTTTTGGGCCTAAAACCGGTCGTATCACCGATAGATTCGGTGCAGGAAAAACGATTCTTGCATCACTGTTTTTCCTAACTATCTCTGCATTGCTTTATCTTGTAGCCACTATGGATTTACCCATTGACGGATTTTATGTGCTCGCATTAGCGAGGCTAATTCACGGTGCATCAGGCGCAGCGATTCTTACTGCTGGCTTTGCTGCTGCAAGCCAGATTTGGCCCACACGTTTTGGAGAGATGTCTGGGAAATTGATTGCAATGGCCACAATCGGCGGTCTTCTTGGCCCCGTAATCGGAGGGATTGCATATGAGCTGGATCCAAACCTTGCATTCATCCTTTTGGCAGTATTAACCGCAGGAGTAATTCCACTAATTTATGTTACAACAAATGATCTTGGGAAGGGAGATGAACCGGTACAAGGTGGTGTGCCAATTTCGGTATTCATCAATAATCCCGTCTTATTTAGAATTGGATTACTTGTGATGATGACAACTCTTGCAACCGGTGCACTTGAAGCCGGTATACCTCTTTTCCTCGGAGAAAGTCTTGGACTGAACTCAGGTTGGATTGGTGCAGTTCTACTTGTCATGGTTCTTGCCCAAGGGGCAGGAGGATGGTTGTGGGGCACACTTGTCGATAAGAATGGTCCAGTGAGGTACATGATTCTCGGATGGTCACTTGTTACGGTATCATTGATTTCAGCAGGTCTAGTGGCGTGGAAAGTTACTGATTCAGTCATTGCTGCTTACTACATTCTCGTAATTCTTGGCGTATTCCAATTTGCTATTGCAGCAGCTCAAGTCCCGATGTTACCGATGGTTGATACCGCTACATCACAAGCATATGGTAAGGGTGGTGCAGGACTTGCATTCGGTGCATTTGGAACCGCGTGGGCGGCTGGCACAATCATTGGTCCACTAATTATTGGGCCAGTTTATGATTACACAAATTCATGGGCTTTTGCATTAGGAATACTTGCAGTTCCTATGGCAATTGGTCTATTGATTACTTTACGCAATAAGGAAATGCTCAGCAATTGTTATGCTTCGGAGATGGCGAATCGTGCCTCTGAGCAATAACCCTAGAAAATGCGATGCTTTGAAGGAATACTTCCCATCGGCAGAAATGAGGGGATGAGACCATGTCGCAGGGCCAGATGCCGACGATACGAGGAACTGAATGGGCCGGAGGCTCGCCTCTTGAATTCCAGAATCTCCTTCCTGCAGATGCAGCAAAGGATGAGTTGATGCGTTTTATTTCTGAACGTCACGATGGCCATCTTCCATTAGTTTCAGCGTTTTGGGACCACGTTATCCGTGATGAAGTATCATTCGACGGTGAATCGTGGCATGTTCATACACAGAGGGTATTAGATGCACTGAAGCGAGGTTTATCGGCCCGTATAGATGCAACGGGGTTATCCAAGAAAAGCGAAGTAATTCCTCGAAGAGACACAATAACTCACCTTGATCGTAGAGCAAATCGATTACTCATAGATGTTCACCTATGCCTTCGCCGATTGGCACAATACATGGCAGTCACCATTGAACAGCGCCTTGAGTGGCAGAGGATGATGACACGTACCCGCAATCTAGACGAGCATTTGAAATCATTATTTTTCGAAGGAATGGAAACTCCAGACGGCAGTAGATTTGGCGGCAAAGGTTTCCGCTCAACTTGGCAAGAGGCGTGTGTTGCAGCGGGTACTGCTCTCGAACGCCAACCTCAAAACGAGCCGGATTCCGAGTATTCTGGGGACTATGTCGCACCTATGATTCGTGACGTGGGACTTTGTATGGCGATGGGCGATACCCCTCGAAATATTATCACTGCCCAAATGGGTAAGTCAGAGTCAGTTATGGATGGTGGACATGATGGTGCTGGTGGAAGAGACCTTCACGTCGGATGCTTCCATCGTGGTGTTTTACCCCCCACTGCTCCTCTACCCATTGCTTCCGTCACATTGACGGGAATGGCACTTGGCTCCATGAGAAAAGGCGAGGAGAGATTCCATCTAGCCTGCATCGGAGAGGGTTCATCCTCGTCTGGAGAGTGGTGGGAGGCAATCAATTTCGCCGCAACTCGTGGTCTTCCAATCGGGTATATTCTTCAAAATAATCAGATTGCATTAGATACGCCTACAGCTCATCAGTCCAATGCTGAATTATGGGGAGATAAGGGAGTAGCAATGGGAATGCCCGCATGGGCAATCGATGGTTCAGACCCCGCAGCATGGCACGCATCGGTTGCAACTGCTAGAGAATTCTCACTTTCTGGTGCTGGTCCAACTTTGATTCATGTAGAAACCATGCGTGGTTGTGGACATGCTCACCACCATGACGATCTTTATCTCGGTGCGCCATCGGGAACCCCACCAGGATATGTGGACCGTGATTTACTCTCATATTGGGAGAAAAAGGACCCTATTCCAACACATCGCCGTCTTCTTCTCGAACTTGGTATTGATGAATCTGAATTAGAACAGATGGAATTAGAGGAAAAGGAATTGGTAGACTCTGCGCGTGAAGAAGTAGAGAAGATGGATTGGGCAGATCCAACTACAGTTACAATCGGAATCACTTCTCTGCATGATGCAGATACTCATGAAGCGCATCTCGAGCGCTTAGCAGGAGCAGCGGTTAATGAGGAACACGAATCACCATTAGCAGTTGGTGAGTGTACGCTTACTTACGCTGAGTCGGGCGGTTGGACCTATGCTCGAGCCATTCAACAAGCCCTGTGCGATATCGCTGCACATTATGGAGATAAGACCTTCTTCATGGGCGAAGATATGGAAGTCGCAGGTGCATTTGGAATGAACATTCCACTCAAAGCAAATGGTCACCAGGATAAGTTGCTAGACATGCCTCTTTGTGAGGCAGTCATCATTCATTCAGCCACAGGAGCAGCCCTCTCTGGATTGCGCCCAATGGCGGAAATCCAGTTCGGTGGTTTCGCCGCATTAGCACATAATGCTTTGATCAACAACGCTGCAATGCTTCGCTGGCGCTGGGGTGCTAGCGTCCCTCTAACTATTCGTTGCCCACTTGGTGCAAGAACTCGCAGTGGACCCTTCCATGCAAATATGATCGAGTCTTGGTATGCTAACGACCCCGGGCTGGTCGTCCTTGCTCCAGGCACCCCTCAAGATGCGTATGATCTCCTGATGGAGGCTGCTGAATTAGACGACCCAGTGATGTTCCTTGAGCACATTGGATTGTATGGATTGCGGGGAGGACTGACAGGATGGGGGATGAATATCAATCAGAAAGTTGACACTCAACCGGTCAATGATGCAATTGCAGCAGGCAAGCGTCTCAAGATTGGCAAGGCAGGAGTCATTAGAGGTGGCAAAGATGTCACCCTAGTCACATGGGGAGCGATGGTTCACATCGCAAAACAGGCGGCTGACGAGTTGTCGGCCGAAGGAATTGAGGTTGAGATTATCGATCTGCGAACCTTGATTCCATTCGATGCAGAAACCTGTGTTCAAAGTGTAGTCCGTACTGGCAGGCTAGTGGTTCTACACGAAGGACAATGGTTTGGTGGCTTAGGAAATTCCATTCAGAGCAGAATTATCGAAGAAGCATTCTATGCTCTAGAATCAGCTCCGTTAGTAATTGGGGCTCTTGATACTCCTGTACCATTCGCACCACCACTTGAGGACCACACAGTACCTTCAACGGAACATGTTGTCAAGGCACTTCGTCAAGTGAGCCAAGGATGAACTGGTTTCACATTGTTTTGAAATGGGCCCTTTAGGGCCCATCACTAAGAAAAATGATTGAATAATCGGTAAGAATCAAAGAGGACCGCCATTTCCGGGAGGTTATGGGTGGGGAGAAAAGCGTTCAAAGTATGGGTTCCTTCCTGCATTGGAATGCATTGACAATTACCCTGACGCTATTTATTTCATTAGCCAGTATTGATTTCCTCAAAGAATCCAATGAGTGGGAGCAGATCTACATTCTGATTTTCCTGATTATCATTGCATTAGCATTGCTGATTGCATCTACAAATTACTTCATTGAAGGCGCTAAGGGGTTAGCACGAAGAGCGGGTATCGCTGAGGTAGTTATTGGGCTAACGATTGTGTCTATCGGTACATCATTACCCGAGATATTATTCACAACAACTTCTGCAATAAAATCGACTAGTGACCCAAATTTAGCAGATCTAGCGATTGGTAATATCTATGGTTCTGTATTGGTACAAATCACACTTGTCTTGGGAATTGTCGTTATATTCAAGCCTCTAGAAATTAGACCGGCATGGCTCAAGCGAGACGGTTTGCTGATGTTTTTGTCTATTCTAACATTGACTGCATTACTTTGGGAAGGAGGTGGTCTATCTCGAATAGAGGGAGCGATTCTATGTTTGCTTTATGTTGTTTACATCATGTGGCTACTAAATGACCGTGAAAGTATCAGGGAGGATGAACTTGAGTTGAATGTCGCAAATCCTTCTAGTACCCTAAGTTGGTCTGGTACGGCCTATTTTATCATGTTAGTAATCGGCCTTACAATGGCGGTTTATGCAGCAAATGAATTGGTTAGCAACGCAACTGATGTCGCTTACAAACTTGATGTCCCGCATGCAATAGTAGGTGCTACGGTGACAGGCCTTGGAACTTCATTACCCGAACTTACTGTCGCGATGGTTGCAGCTCGCAAGAGCCAGGGTGTAGCAATTGGCACCCTTATCGGCTCAAATATCACCGACCCATTGCTCTCAATTGGCATCGCAGCAATGGCAAATCCAATCTCAATGACAAGTGGGGCAACACCACTGCTGGCAAATCTCATTATTCCTGCGACTTTGCTCGGCGTCTTCATCTGTTTAGCGATGATGTGGAGTGGTTACAAATTTTCACGTGTCGAAGGAATGATCTTGATAGCATTCTATCTAATTTACATCGTTCTAATTGAATTGCAACGCCAAGGCTTCATTACATTGTGAGTTCCTATTGTTCACAGTACTGCTTATGCCCCTCGACCTTGTGGGGGTATCATGGTCGACTTCAAACTCGATGAGATGCAGGAAATGCTTCGTGAACTCGCACACGAGTTTGCAGTCGATGAGATTAGACCTAATGCTGAGCATTGGGATATGAATTCAGAATATCCACTTGATGCAATCAAGGCCGCTCATGAAATGGGTTTACTGAATCTGCACATCGGTGAAGAATACGGTGGACCGGGGCTTGGAAGCATGGAGGAAGTCCTCGTCAATGAGGAATTAGCATGGGGCGACCCCGGCTTTGCAACTGCAGCATATGCTACTTCTCTTGCATGTGCACCATTGATTACCGGTGGGACCCATGAACAAAAAGACAAGTATCTACGGATGGTAGCAGAAGGTGGTGCTCTAGCATCATACGGAGTGACAGAACCTGGTGCAGGCTCTGATGTAGCCGCATGTAAAACAACAGCAATTCGTGATGGTGATGACTACATCATCAATGGCTCCAAGATGTTCATCACCGGGGCCGGTCACGCAGATTGGTTCTTCATTCTAGCCAAGACGGATCCTGATGCTGGATACAAAGGAATGTCTGGATTCATTGTAGATGCAGATACTCCAGGTCTCACTTTGGGCAAGAAGGAGAGCAATATGGGGCAGCGATGTTCAGATACACGTGCCCTTAATTTCGATGACATGAGAGTCCCAGCAGAAAATCTCTGTGGAGGTAGTGAATCCGGTGGCTGGATGAACGCAATGAATGCGTTCGATATGAGCCGCCCAAACATTGCAGCTCATGCAACTGGACTTGCCCGTGCTGCTTTCGAGCACTCTCTTCAGTACTCGAATGAACGCCAGACTTTCGGAAAACCACTGCATCGCCATCAAGCGATTCAGTTCATGCTTGCAGATATGAAAACCAAGATTGAAGCATCGAGAATGCTTACTTGGAAATCTGCATGTGAAGCCGATGCTGGAATTCAGAATACTGAATCCGCAGCCCATGCAAAACGCTTCGCCGCAGATACTGCGATGGAGGTTTCCACAGATGCAGTACAGGTTTACGGCGGATATGGTTACTCAGAGGAGTATCCGGTTGCTCGCCTAATGCGTGGAGCCAAGGTAATGCAAATTTTTGAGGGCTCAAGTCAGGTTCAACGCATGATTATCGGTCGTGAAATTACCAAGGACCTGTGATTGGAATGGGTAAGGGCATACCCGCTGTCATCCTTGCAGCGGGAGCATCGTCGAGACTTGGGCAACCCAAGGCTTTGGTCGAATGGAATGGTGAGACTCTCGTGGGCCGTGCTGTTAGATTGCTCGATGAGAGTGGTTGTTCGCCAATCATTGTGGTGACAAGGTCTGAACTTCTAATCGATGTAGCGCTTGCTTCAAGTGGCGCAAATGTTGTTGTCAATCAACATCCCGAAGAAGGCCGAACTGGATCTCTACAGGTAGGCCTCCTCGCATTAATGGGCGACAATGGTAGAACCCCAAGACGTGTATTCGTGGTACCAGTTGACCGTTGCGGTTGGCAAAAAGAAACTCTTGAAACCTTGCTTGAGGAAAAAACTGATTCCTCGCCGAATCCCTCTGGCCACCCTCTACTACTATTTTCGGTCGAGGATGTTCTTGCAAGTGGCCCCGATGAGCCGTTGCGTGATATCGTACGGTTTTCTCGAATCGAAGCACCCGGTGAACATTTGAACATCGATGCACCCGCCGATTTGGAGGCGCTCAAATGACAGCAGTCACTCTTGCATGGGCAATAGCGCGTCTTGGTGATGGCAAGAAGGTAGGACTAGCTTCTGTAATCTCGACCTCAGGCTCGGTTCCCGGTAAAGTGGGAGCACATCTTGCATTATGTGATTCAGGTTCACATGGTACAATTGGTGGAGCAGGACTAGAATTGAGGGTATCCAATAGGTTGAGAGAACTTGTTGAAGGTGCAGTAAAGCCATGCGGTGAAGTACTCACCTTCGGCTTGAATAAGGGGGCCAAGGGCTATGAGGTTACACCGCTCGACAGTCTTTGTGGCGGTCAAGTGACCGTCGCATTGGAGGTCTTGATTCCCATGCCACACATTCTTCTGATGGGAGGCGGTCATTGCGCTATTGCAATTGCTCAAGCTTGCAAACCACTTGGCTGGTCTTATTCCGTACAGGATTCGAGGGCAGAATTTGCCACCATAGAAGGTGCGAAAGAGAATCATCATTCCTGCCCAGGTGACTTCTTGATGGCGGAGGATTCAGATTCACTATCCCGTTTCAGTGATATCTTATTGCTTGGCCATGATTGGAATGAAGACGAGGAAAGGCTTCTCGGATTGTTATTTGCAGGCTATTCTGGCCGCCTAGGAGTAATTGGATCAAAGTCAAAGTGGAAAGCGTTCAGCAAGATTGCTATTGATGCTGGAGTAACTCAAGACAAATTGGATGCGGTGAATTGCCCAATTGGATTGGAGATTGGTGCTGAAAGTCCCGAAGAGATTGCAATTGCAGTAATTGCAGAAATTTTAGCAGCACACAAGGGCGTCAATCTTTGAACAAGGTTGCTCTGTGGTGGCGTAATTCTTCAATCGATTCGATAATATCATCAAGTGCACGATGTGCTTCCTTTTTCCGATAACTTTGAACTTCAGGGTACCATCTATTTGCTAATTCTTTGATAGTCGAAACGTCGATTATGCGATAGTGAAGAAGGTCGAGAACTTGAGGCATCTCCTTGGCAAGGAATGTTCTGTCAGTGTGAATGGAATTGCCACATAGGGGCGCTCTACCCGGTTCTATATATTGAGAAATGAATTCACATGTTTGGCGAGATGCTTCCTCTAGCGAGACGCCTTCACTACGAACTCTCTCAACAAGACCGCTCTCATTATGATGAGTAGTATTCCATTCATCCATCCCTTCTAGCAACTCTTCGCTGACAGAAATTGCTAGATTTGGCCCTACGGCAATCGTATTCAGTTCCCCATCGGTGATAATGGTGGCAATTTCGATGATCGATTCGGTCTCTATGTTCAACCCGGTCATCTCGAGGTCAATCCACACCATTTCGCCTGCCATGCACAGCCCATACTATCTCAGCCCTTATGGCTGCGGTTGGATAACGGCAACTCAAAGTGGCGCGAAGTCAATCTTGAAGTTACCATTTGGTAGCATAGAGATAATCGGTCGGAAACCGACGTGCGGAGTTCTAGCCAATGTGCTCTGAATTGCTGCCATTACTTGCGGGTCAATCGCCATGCTAAATCCGCCTCCAGTAGGTACAACATTTTGCGCTACTTGTTGTTGCGCCGCAGCCATTACTATGCCGGCAGTCATACCAACACCTTGCGAAGTAGGTATTTTGAGATCTACTTCAGTGGCAAGTGCAAGTAAGCTCTTTTCTTCCTCAGCCTCTTCTTCCGCTGCTTCATCGACCTTTTCTTCATCCTCCTCAACTACAACGACTTCATCTTCAGAGTGTTCTTCCTCAGCCTCTTCTTCTTCCGTTGCTTCATCGGATCCTTCTTCCATTTCCTCGGATTCGTAGACCTTTTCTGCAATTTCCGCTACCGGTGCTTGCTCGTATAGCGTATCAGAATCTCCCATTCTATTCATGTACAAGATTCCAAAGCCAAATGCTACAATTCCCATCAACATCCAAGTGACGTACGTGAATAGGTCATCAGCGAATGTTGTTGAGAGCATGAATATCGAAAATAGGGTTCCAAATGAACCGAATCCCCTTCTCCATGGAGTTTCGGTATCGTCTCTGAATCCTTGGATTGCTATACCTGCGAGGTATACTGCCCACATTGTCCACATTGCTGCTTCGATATCAGCACTACCAAGTGCCCATGTCAAACCAATTAGGAAGTAACAGATAGCCATGATGCCAATGCGGTCAAGCCAAGAATAGTAATCAGTTTCATCATTCCATTTGAATTGCTTCCAACTCCATGCGATGTCCACCTTTGTAGCTAACATCGTCATCAGTAACCCATTTGCCATCAATACGGTTCCAACGATTACATCTTGAGCCATTTGTTCGCTTGGAACGATGTGTTCAATGATATTCCATGCAGCGAATGCCTGGAGAAGTGGTGTACCGAGAATTAGGTACTTCTGTCCACGTACATAGGTGTCCCATGTTGCCCATAGGGCGCCAAGTACAGTTCCAATTCCATCAAATGCATCATAAGATGCAGTTAGACAAACAAGCGTCCAAATTCTCATGATTTCAATCATTCGTTCCCTACCTGATACCAATTCAAGATTGAAACTACTCGGAGATGCATCTGGATTTACTATTGGTTCATCCGCCCAGCGGTATAGGGTTCCGCTTTGCGCCATACGGTTGAGTACCATTGTGACAAATCCTGTACCCAAGAGTGTATGAGACACAAATTCTCCAACTGTGAAATGACTGAAATTCGAATCCCACGAGAATCCGAACCAGAATGATACCAGTGTGAATAATGGCATCCAAGGAATGAATTGGATACGTCCAGATAACCATGAATAGAACCCTATCATCATCGTCAATGAGAGTAGTAGCCAACTCGCTTCAGGAAGAACGGCTAGTAGACCGATTGCTAACCATACTGCAGGTGCAGCCATCGGGGTTTCAATCACCCCATCTTTCAGGCCATTATGGCGATCTGATACGCCCTTTCCAAGAATTATTAGGGCAGTACTTGCCATTATTATTCCAGAGAATCTAGTCAATCCAAGGAATGTAATTTCGGTTAGGTCATAACTTCCAAAGTCAACAGCGCCGATAATTGAACCGATGGTTGCCCCATCCCAGATGAAGCGATCGCTGTACAATAGTAAGGCGATTGGAGCAAGAATCAGTACGAGGTTATGCCTGTGCTTCAGACTTCTTTGGAATACAAGGAGGTACATTGCTAGGAAGAGGATACCTCCACTAGAATCGAGCATTCCAAGTGCTAATAGTCCAAAGAACGTCATTCTGTCAGCACTGACATTTAGAGCGTCGTCATTCAATCCCTTCTTGGTTAACATTATCGATACGCCAATTGGGCCGGAGAGTAAGATTAGGTCGAGTACCAAACTATTGGTCAGCAATTCTTCGGCATGGCCGGATTCCCATATCATCTTCATGGAAAC
>Ga0315329_10000371_pt1 | contig 17484 bp, 9 predicted proteins | sample M150032315metaG_FD_203459 | JGI IMG/M metagenome (GOLD analysis project Ga0315329, IMG submission 203459) | Ammonia-oxidizing marine archaeal communities from Monterey Bay, California, United States - M1 500m 32315 | ecosystem: Environmental > Aquatic > Marine > Coastal | place: USA: California...
GTCGACGTGGCGCGAGGCCGTCGACCTGTGGCAACGACTACGCGACGGCGAGGAGGTCCCCGAACCGGAGACAGCCCCGGCCGGCCAGGCCACCGAGGAAGACGCCGACGAAGCACCCGCCGACGAGGCCACCGACGAGGAAGACGCCGACGAAGCACCCGCCGACGAGGCCACCGACGAGGAAGACGCCGACGAAGCACCCGCCGCCGAGGCCACCGACGAGGAAGACGCCGACGAAGCACCCGCCGCCGAGGCCACCGACGAGGAAGACGCACCGGCTGCCGCTCCCGACGAGGAGGAGTAGCACCCGGCCCCATGCCGGACCCCAACCCCGACCCACTCCGGCCGGTCGCCGACGACGAGGTCGCCGCCTTCCGGCGCGACGGTGTCGTGCACCTTCCGGCCATCCTCGCCACCGCGTGGATCGACCATCTCGTCGACCCGGTGGAGGCCACGATCGCCGACCCGACGATCACCACCGACATGACGGCACTCCGCTCCGTGGTTGCCGGAACGCCCCCGCCCTCCGGGACTGGTCGGTTCCTGTCCGGCGTCGACCACTGGCTCCATGACCCAGCCTTCGCCACCTTCGCCACCGCCTCTCCGCTCCCAGCCATCGCCGGTGCCCTCCTGGGCGCCGAACGCATCCACCTCTACGAGGACTCGGTACTGGTCAAGGAACCCGGCTCCATCGAGACCACGGCCTTCCATCAGGATCTCGGCTACTTCCATCTGGCCGGCGACCGCATCTGCACCACTTGGGTCCCCATCGATCCGGTCACCGTCGAGACCGGTGCCGTGGCCTACCTCCGCCAGTCCCACCGGTCAGGCCTGGTCCATCGCCCCAACTGGTTCGTGTCCGACACACCCCTCCCCGGCACCGACGGCGAACCGGTGCCCGCCATCGACGATGGCGACCCACGCCTCGTTCGCTTCGCCGTCGAACCGGGCGACGTCGTCGTTCACCACGCCGCCACCCTCCATGGAGCGGGCCCCAACCAATCAGCCACCGCCCGTCGCCGGGCCATCTCTGTGCGGTACTGCGGCGATGACGTCCGTTACGAAATCCGCCCCGGCGCCCCCACCAAGGCCCACCACGCCGAGGTGCGATCCGGCGACCCGGTGGTCGACCACCCCGGGTGCCCGGTGGTCTGGGAGCGGACCGTAGGGTCGGTCCAGTGAGCGCACCCTGGTCAACCATTCCCCAGCTGGTCGACGACGCTGCGACTCGGTTCGGCGACCGCGAGGCCTTCGTCGACGGCAACCAGCGGTGGAACTTTGTCGAATATCGCGATCGGATCCACGCTGCCGCCCGGGCCTTCATGGCCCGCGGCATCGGACCCGGCGATCGGATCGCCGTGTGGGCCCCCAACGTCTCCGAATGGGCGGTCGCTGCCCTTGGCGCCCACTGCATCGGCGCCGTCCTCGTGCCCGTCAACACCCGGTTCAAGGGCCGCGAGGCGGTCGACGTGCTGGCCCGGTCCTCGGCCCGGATGCTTTTCACGGTCACGAACTTCCTCGACACCGACTACGTCGCACTACTGAACGATGTCGTGGACGGCTCCGACCAGCCCTCCGACGTGCTCCCGGACCTCGACGAGGTGATCGTGCTGCGCGGTGCGGTGCCCGACTGCAGCACCACCTGGAACGACTTCCTGGCGGCCGGCGACGCCATCGACGACGACGACCGGGCCAAACGCTCGGCAGCCGTGACCGGCGACGACCTGTGCCACGTCATGTTCACGTCGGGCACCACCGGCGCCCCCAAGGGCGCCATGCTCCGCCACGAGGCCGTCTGCCGGGCCTTCCTGTCGTGGAGTGACGTCATCGGCCTCACCGAGGGCGACCGCTACCTGGTGGTCAATCCCTTCTTCCACGCCTTCGGCCTCAACTCGGGGATCCTGGCCTGCCTGATGAAGGGCGTGACCCTGGTCCCCCACCTGGTGTTCGACGTCCCGTCGGTCATGCGTCGGGTCGCCGAGGAGCGCATCACCATGCTCCCCGGCCCCCCGGCCATCTACCAGACGATCCTCGGCCATCCCGACGCCGAGGCCCTCGACCTGACGTCGCTGCGCCTAGCCGTCACCGGCGCGGCAGCCATCCCCGTCCAGATGATCCACGACATGCGAGACCGCCTGGGCTTCGAGAAGGTTGTCACCGGCTACGGGCTCACAGAGGCCTCGGGCATCGCCACCATGTGTCGCCACGACGACGACCCGGCGCTCATCGCCGCCACCTCGGGTCGGGCCATCGACGACGTCGAGGTCCGCGTCGTCGACCCCGACGGCACCGAATGCCCGCCGGGCACGCCCGGCGAGGTGGTGGTCCGGGGCTACAACGTGATGGTCGGCTACCTCGACGCGCCGGAACAGACCGCCGAGGCCATCGACGCCGACGGTTGGCTCCACACCGGTGACATCGGGATCATGGACGCAGACGGTTACCTGGACATCACCGACCGGGTGAAGGACATGTACATCAACGGCGGGTTCAACGTGTACCCCGCCGAGGTCGAGCACCTCATGTCGGACCATCCGGGCATCGCCCGGGTCGCCGTAGTCGGCGTACCTGACCAGCGCCTGGGTGAGGTCGGCGCCGCCTTCGTGGTCGCCGCGTCCGACGCCGGTCCCGAAGCTGGCCCCGATCCCGACGAGGTGGTGGCCTGGTGTCGCACGACGATGGCCAACTACAAGGTCCCCCGCCTCGTGGTGGTGGTCGACGAGCTGCCCATGAACGCCAGTGGCAAGGTCCTCAAGTTCAAACTCCGGGACCGGGCCACCGCCCTACGAAACGGCTGACCACGACCTCCGGGCCGGCGGCCACCCCCCACCTGCCCGGAGGGACCCGACGCCACCGGACCGCGCCTGTAGCCTCCCTCCGGTCATGAGCGATTCCCCCTACCCGGATGTAGGCCGGCCCGACTTTCCGGCCATCGAAGACCGCGTCCTGGCCCGCTGGGCGGCCGACGGCACCTTCCAGGCCTCGGTCGACGCCCGCCCCGCCGACACCGAGTACGTCTTCTACGACGGTCCCCCGTTCGCCAACGGCCTGCCCCACCACGGCCACCTGTTGACCGGCTACGTCAAGGACGTCGTGCCGCGCTACCAGACCATGCAGGGCCGCCGCGTCGAGCGGCGCTTCGGTTGGGACTGTCACGGCCTACCGGCCGAGATGGAGGTCGAGAAGGAACTCCCGGTCTCCGGACGAGCCGACATCATCGAGTACGGCATCGACCGCTTCAACGACCAGTGCCGCCAGTCGGTCCTGCGTTACACCGGTGAGTGGGAGAAGACGGTCACCCGCCAGGCCCGGTGGGTCGACTTCGAAGACGACTACAAGACCATGGACCTCGCCTACATGGAGTCGGTCATGTGGGCCTTCAAGCAGCTGTGGGACAAGGGCCTCATCTACGAGGCGTTCCGGGTCATGCCCTACTCGTGGGGCGCCGAAACCCCTCTGTCCAACTTCGAGATCCGCCTCGACGATGCCACCCGCCCCCGTCAGGACCCGGCCATAACCGTGGCCTTCGACCTGACCCCGGTGGCCGGCGACCCGGGCCCCATGCGGATCCTGGCCTGGACGACCACGCCGTGGACCCTGCCGTCCAACCTGGCCCTGGCCGCGGGCCCCGACGTCGACTACTCGCTGCGGGCCGATGCCGATGGCACCGTGCTGGTGGTGGGCGCCGAAGCCGTCGAGCGCTACACGGCCCAGCTCGCCGACACCACCGAGGTCGGCACGTGCACCGGGCGCGACCTGGTGGGACGCACCTACACCCCGCTGTTCGACTTCTTCGCCGACCGCACCGACGCCTTCCGGGTGCTGGCCGCCGACTTCGTGGACGCCAGCGACGGCACCGGCGTCGTCCACATGGCCCCCGGGTTCGGCGAGGACGACCAGGTGACGTGCGAAGCGGCCGGCATCCCCATCGGACGGGTCGTCCCGGTCGACGGCCAGGGTCGCTTCACCGACGATGTCGGTCCGTGGGCCGGCATCAACGTCTTCGAGGCCAACCCCGACATCATCGGTCACCTCAAGGAGGCTGGCCGCGTCGTCCGCCACGACACCTACGAGCACAACTACCCGCACTGCTGGCGCACCGACACGCCAATCATCTACAAGGCCATCTCGTCGTGGTACGTCGAGGTCACGGACCTGCGGGAACGGATGCTGGCCACCAACGCCCAGATCAACTGGGTACCCGGTCACATCCGCGACGGCCGCTTCGGCATGTGGCTGGACGGCGCCCGCGACTGGTCGATCAGCCGCAACCGCTTCTGGGGCTCACCCATCCCGGTGTGGCGTAGCGACGACCCCTCCTACCCCCGCATCGACGTGTACGGCAGCCTCGACGAGATCGAGCGGGACTTCGGGGTGCGACCCGACGACCTGCACCGACCGTTCATCGACGACCTGACCCGCCCCAATCCGGACGACCCGACCGGACGGTCGACCATGCGCCGGGTGCCCGAGGTGCTCGACTGCTGGTTCGAGTCGGGTTCCATGCCGTTCGCCCAACTCCACTACCCGTTCGAGAACCGGGAACGCTTCGAGGAGCACTTCCCGGCCGACTTCATCGTGGAATACATCAACCAGACGCGCGGCTGGTTCTACACCCTGCACGTGCTGGCCACCGCTCTGTTCGACCGACCGGCCTTCCAGAACGTAATCTGCCACGGGATCCTGCTGGCCGAGGACGGCACCAAGCTGTCCAAGAAGCTCCGCAACTACACCGAACCCACCGCCATCTTCGAATCTCAGGGTGCCGACGCCCTGCGCTGGTACCTGATGTCATCCAACATCGTCCGGGGCGGCGACCTGCGCATCACCGACGGCGGCATCGACGACGTGGTCCGCCAGGTGTTGCTGCCCGTCTGGAACGCGTACAGCTTCTTCACGCTGTACGCGAACGTCGACGGCCACCGGGCCACCATGCGCACCGACTCCCCCCACCTCCTCGACCGGTACCTGCTGGCCAAGACGCGACGCCTCGTCGAATCGGTCCAGGAGCGGATGGACACCTACGACCTACCGGGGGCCACCGCCGAGATCCAGAGCTTCCTCGACGCGCTCAACAACTGGTACATCCGACGCAGCCGCGACCGGTTCTGGGCCCGGGCGGCCACCGACCCGGCCACCGACACCGATGAGGCGACCGCCAAGCGCGACGCGCATGACACCCTCTACACGGTGCTGGTGACCTTCTGCCGGGTGGCAGCACCGTTCCTACCCATGGTGGCCGAGGAGATCCACGACGGCCTGGTGGGCGACCCGTCGGGCAGCCCGGACGGCGGGGCCAGCGTGCACCTACAGGACTGGCCCGACGCCGACGACCTGCCGTCCGACTCCGACCTGGTGGACCGCATGGACCGGCTCCGTGACGTGGCCTCCACCGTCCTGCGGCTCCGTGAGGACCACGGCCTACGGGTCCGCCTGCCGCTCTCGTCTCTGACGGTTGCCGGTGCCGACAGCGAGACGCTCACCGAGCTGTTGGACCTGCTGGTCGACGAGGTCAACGTGAAGGCCGTCGTGCTGACCGACGACCTGGAGTCCCACGCCCGGTTCGTGCTGCGGCCCGACGGCCGGGCCCTCGGGCCAAGGTTGGGTGGCGCCGTCCAGGCGGTGTTCACCGGTGCCCGGTCCGGCGACTACGTACGCAACGACGACGGCACGGTGACGGTGGCCGGCCACGTTCTAGCCACCGACGAGTTCGAACTGGGCGTCGAGTCTCCCTACGGAGTCACGGCCGCCGCGCTGGACAGCGGCGATGCCGTGGTGGTGCTCGACACCGAGGTCACCGCCGAACTGGCCGCCGAGGGACTGGCACGTGACGTGGTCCGCCACGTGCAGCAGGCCCGCCGCGACGCCGACCTGGTGGTCACCGACCGCATCCACCTAGTGGTGGACGGCGATGAGACGGTGGTCGACGCGGTGCGAACCCACGAGTCCCACCTGGCCGGCCAGGTCCTGGCCCTCGACGTGGCCTACGGCTACCCGGGGAACACGGCCACCACGGTGACCGTCGAGGGCTTCGCGTTGCGGTTCTCTCTCACCGTCGCCTGAACGACTCACCGACCCCGGAGGTCGGGATGGACACGGCGGACCCTCAATCCAGCCGGCGGCCCGATTCGACGAGGTTGATCTCCCAGATCACCTGTTCCAGCCGATCCGACGCGGTGATCGTCGGGTAACGCAACGGGTTCTCGGGCGTCACGCACGTCGGGATGGGCGCCAGCATGGTCCACGGCGTCGGGTGGCAGAACTGGACCACCGAGTGGCGTTCGCCGGGACCGTCGGCCACCACCCGGTGGATCCCCGGCGGTACCACCCCGTTGGTCAGGTGGTCCAGCATGATCCCGGTGTTGACGATGACGTGGTCGGCCGGTGGGGCGGCATCCACCCAGGCGCCATCCACCTTGACCTGCAGCCCGGGTGCGGTGGCCCTCGGTAGGGCGGTTATCAGGTTGATGTCGGCGTGCTCGGCGGCCCACACGTGCTCGTCGCCCGGGGCGGCGTCCATCGACGGATAGTGCAGGGCGCGGGTCAGGGCCGCCCCGTCCCGCAGCATCACGTCGAAGAAGCCCGCGTCGACCCCCAGGCCCACAGCCAGGATTCGCAGCACCCGGCGCTGGACGTCAAGGGTGGCCTCATGGAACGTCATGAGCACCTCGGTGGTGCCCGGCAGGTCCTCGTCGGGCAACGTCGGGTCGCCGTACCGGTGGGGGAAGCGCTTCCGGAGTGGATGGCCATCGGGGACCGGGGCGCTCCAGTTGAGCATCTCCTTCCAGTCCGGCACGTCGGAGATGGCTGCCGTCTCGACCAGGAGACCCGTGTAGCCGGTCTGTCCGTTGGAGCCCGGCACCGTGTAACGGTCCTTGCGTTCCCGGGGCAGGGCGAAGAAGTCGGCGAGGCGCCCGTATGCGTCGTCCAGCAGGTCCTCGGACAGGTCGTGGCGCACGTAGACGAAGCCGGTGGCCAGGCTCCGCATGGTTCCGTCGACCACGGCCCGACGGGTCGCCTCGTCACCGCGTTCGAAAGCCAGCAGGTCGACGTCCAGGATGAGGGTGGGATCGCTCACGGACGTCACGCTAGGCGTTGCCGATGGCCGGGTCGTAGGTCCCGATCTGCCGTGACCACGCGACGCGCGAATCGGCACGATTCCCGGACCATAGCGACCACCCGTGGCGCGAGTTCCGGGAAATCCGATCCGGGACGCATGAATCGCTTGACATGGTTGTAATTACATGCGTGCAATTCAGGACCTCGGGAGGCAGTGCCCGGCCCACCCTTCGACCGACCCGAACCCGGGCTCGGTCACACGATGGAAGGTCGTGCTCCGCGGACCGGGAAACGAGGGGACCCGGACATCGGCGGCGGTCGGCACAGGGAACCCGGGACAGAAGAAGCAGACGGACAGGACTACCGGCGGGAATCCGGGGAAGAAGGACGAGACGATGGCACTCACCGAGGACACGCTCGCTGAGGACGGGGTCGCCGGTAACGGCGTCGGCGGGACCGACGTCGAGGAGACCGGAACCAGCAGCACCACCATGCGGGTGCGAAAGCGCAACGGCGACTTGGAAGCGGTCGACGTCAACAAGATCGTGCGAGCCGTGGAGCGGTGCGCCGACGGCCTGCCCGGCGTGGACCCGATGCGGGTGGCCACCCGGACCATCTCCGGTCTCTGTGACGGCGCCACCACCGAGGAACTCGACGAACTGTCCATCCGGACCTCGGCGGCCTTCATCGTCGAAGAGCCCAACTACTCCCGCCTGGCTGCCCGCCTGCTGGCCACGGTGGTCGACAAGGAGGTCCGCAACCAGGACATCCACTCGTTCTCACAGTCGGTGGCCATGGGCGTCGACCAGGGACTCATCGGGCCCGAGGTGGCCGAGTTCGTGGCTACCAACGCCCGCAAGTTGAACGACACCATCGAGGACGAGCGCGACCACCTGTTCGAGTTCTTCGGACTTCGCACCGTCTACGACCGGTACCTCCTTCGCCACCCCGAGAACCGCATGGTGGTGGAGACCCCGCAGTACTTCTTCCTCCGGGTGGCCTGTGGCCTGTCGACCTGCCCGGACGAGGCCATCCGCTTCTACCGGCTCATCTCATCGCTCCAGTACCTGCCGTCCAGCCCGACGCTGTTCAACTCGGGTACCAGCCACCCGCAGATGTCCAGCTGCTACCTTCTGGACTCGCCCGAGGACAGCCTCGACGGGATCTACAAGCGCTACACAGACATCGCCAAACTATCGAAGTTCGCCGGCGGCATCGGCGTGGCGTGGCACCGGATCCGGGCCAAGGGCTCGCTGATCCGCGGCACCAACGGCCTGTCCAACGGCATCGTGCCGTGGCTCAAGACCCTCGACAGTTCGGTCGCCGCGGTCAACCAGGGCGGCCGCCGCAAGGGCGCGGCGTGCGTCTACCTCGAGTCCTGGCACGCCGACATCGAGGACTTCCTCGACCTGAAGGAGAACACCGGCGACCCCCAGCGCCGCACCCACAACCTGAACCTGGCCAACTGGATCCCCGACCTGTTCATGGAGCGGGTCGAGAAGGACTGGAAATGGTCGTTGTTCGACCCGGCCAAGGTCCCGCACCTCACCGACCTGTACGGACCCGAGTTCGAGTCCGCCTACCTCCGGGCCGAGGAGGAGGGCATCTACGAACGCCAGATCCCGGCCCGCGAGCTCTACAGCCGGATGATGCGATCCCTGGCCCAGACCGGCAACGGGTGGATGACGTTCAAGGACGCCTCCAACATGAAGTGCAACCAGACCGGCACCGACGGCCGGGTGGTGCACCTGTCGAACCTGTGCACCGAGATCATCGAGGTCACCGACCAGGACGAGACGGCGGTATGCAACCTCGGCTCGGTCAACCTGGGGACCCTGGTGGTCGACGGCGCCTTCGACTTCGACCGGCTCTCCGAGGTGGTGCGCCTGGCCGTGCCGTTCCTCGACCGGGTGGTCGACATCAACTACTACCCGACGCCCGAGGCGTCGACGTCGAACTCGGCCTGGCGACCGGTCGGCATGGGCCTCATGGGCCTGCAGGACGTCTTCTTCAAGTTGGGCCTGCCGTTCGACTCCGACGAGGCCCGCACACTGTCGGCCCGAATCTCCGAGGAGATCTACTTCAACGCCCTGTGGGCGTCGACCGAGTTGGCCGAGGCCTCCGGACCGCACGACAACTACCAGCTCACCCGGGCGGCCAGCGGCGACCTGCAGTTCGACCTGTGGGGCGTCGAGCCCACCGACACCGACCGTTGGGACACCCTGCGGGCCCGCATCACCGAACACGGCCTGCGTAACTCCCTGCTCATCGCCATCGCCCCGACGGCCACCATCGCCTCGATCGCCGGCTGCTGCGAATGCATCGAGCCCCAGGTCTCCAACCTGTTCAAGCGCGAGACCCTTTCGGGTGAGTTCATGCAGATCAACCGCTACCTGGTTCGCCAGCTCCAGCAGAGAGGCCTGTGGAACGAGACCATGGCCAACCGGGTGAAGATGTCGGAGGGTTCCATCCAAGACGTCGAGGACATGCCCGACGACCTCAAGGACGTGTATCGCACCGCCTGGGAGGTGCCCATGCGGTCGCTGATCGACATGGCCGCCGACCGGGGTGCCTACATCGACCAGAGCCAGTCTCTGAACCTGTTCATGGAGTCGCCGACCATCGGCAAGCTCAGCTCCATGTACCTCCACGCCTGGAAGTCGGGCGTGAAGACCACCTACTACCTGCGATCCCGGCCGGCCACCCGGATCAACAAGACCACCACCGGTGGCCCCACCGGGCCCACCGGTCCGGTCGGAGGCGGTGAACCGACCGCCAAGCCCACCTTCTCCGACGCCGAGGCCGTGGCCTGTTCGTTGGAGAACCCCGAATCGTGCGAGGCGTGCGACTGATGGCCCTGGCAGAGGTTCCCTTCGAAGACCCCTCCGGCCTCCACGAGACTCCTTCGCCGTCGGCGGCTACCCCACGAACGAACATCCTGGACCCGGGCTTCGACCTGACGCTGCGGCCCATGCGGTACCCGGTGTTCTACGAGATGTACCGGGACGCCATCAAGAACACCTGGACGGTCGACGAGATCGACTTCTCCGACGACATCCCCGACCTGGACCGCAAGTTGGTCCCGGCCGAGAAGCACCTCATCAACCGGTTGGTGGCCTTCTTCGCCACCGGGGACTCGATCGTCTCCAACAACCTGGTCCTCAACCTGTACAAGCACATCAACGCCCCCGAGGCCCGGATGTACCTGTCGCGTCAACTCTACGAGGAGGCGCTGCACGTCCAGTTCTACCTGACGCTGTTGGACAACTACATCCCCGAGATGGCCGAAAGGGAGGCCGCCTTCGCGGCGATCCACAGCATCCCGTCGATCGCCAAGAAGGGCGAATTCTGCTTCAAGTGGATGAACGCCGCCGAGGGCCTCGACGAGCTGGACACTGACGAGAAGAGAAAGACGTTCCTGCTGAACCTCATCTGCTTCGCCACCTGCATCGAGGGGCTGTTCTTCTTCGCCGCCTTCGCCTACGTGTACTTCCTGCGATCCAAGGGCCTACTCAACGGGCTCGCCGCGGGCACCAACTGGGTGTTCCGCGACGAGAGCTGCCACATGAACTTCGCCTTCGAGGTCATCAACACGGTGCGTCGCGAGCAGCCCGAGTTGTTCGACGAGGACCTTGGTAACCGCATCTACGAGATGCTCGACGAGGCCATCGAGTGCGAGTTCCAGTTCGCCGAGGACCTCCTCGGTCAGGGCGTGCCCGGCATGTCGACCGCCGACACGAAGCAGTACCTGCAGTTCGTGGCCGACCAGCGCCTCGCCCAACTGGGCCTGGAGCGTCGGTACCACACCACCAATCCGTTCGGCTTCATGGAGCTCCAGGACGTACAGGAGGTCACGAACTTCTTCGAACGCACCGTCGCCGCCTATCAGGTGGGCGTTGAAGGCTCCGTGGCGTTCGACGAGGAGTTCTAGTACCTACTCCGCGCCACGGTCCCGAGCCTCCCGTCGTCTCCGGACGGCCAACGCGCCCCCACCGACGGCCAGCACGGCCGCTGCTCCCAGACCGAGCGGCACCACGGACCCAGCCGCTCCCGACGTCGGTCCGACCGAACCGGCGGCAGAACCCGGATCAGGACCGTTCCCCGATCGGGGAACGGTCGTAGACGGGACACCCGTCGTGGTCGCCGCCGTCGCAGTCGTCGACGGAACCACGGTGGTGATCGTCGACGGAACCACAGGGGTCGTCGGGACCACGAGGGTCGTCGGCGACACCGTGGTCGACCCCACTCCGGACATCGGTGCCGTCGATCGGAACGGTCCGGTGATCTCGTAGGTCACGCCGACGTGACGTCCCTCGGCTCCGGCACCCCAGTCCAGGTCGGGCACGACGTCGCGCACCAACGCCTCACCGCGACCACGCAGCGAGCTGACGTACAGCCGATCGCCGGACGGGTCGAAGCACGGTCCGGTGACCTCCGAGAACCGGTGGGCGTTGCCGACCATCCGGCAGAACGGCGCCACCGGGCCCGACGGCGTGACCACCACGACCTCCATGTCCCCCCGGTCCTCTGTCACGAACAGGTCCCACGATCCGGCTACGGCCAGGTCACCGATGCCGAACAGGGGGCTACGTCGACCCGAGCCGTCCCACACCACCGAGTGGTGGCCGGCCGCCAGGTCCACCGAGTGGACCCGGTCATCGAGACCCGTGGTGAACACCATCGTGCCGTCGTGGACGGCCACGCCACCACCCATTGGCGTAACGAAGCCGTCGGCGGCCTGGACCCTGGTGGGGGCCGCCGTGCCCGTTGGATCGGGGACACTGATCCACGTGACGCCGCCGCCCGGGTCGACGACCATGGCCTCCAGGGGGCCGTCGGTCAGCGCAGCACCTGAGAGCGATTCGTCGAGCATCGTGAACCTGTAGAAGCGGCCATCGCGGTGAGCCTCGGTCATGTAGCAGTGCCCGCCGATGGCGTCGACAGCCACCGACCCGTGGGTCCGGACCCCCAGAGCGGTGCGCGGCACGGCCGGGGACCCGCCGGTCGGATCGCATTCCCATATCCGACCGTCTCCTCCGAAGGCCTCCTGGCACGAGAGCCACGTCCCCCACGGGGTCGCCGCCCCACGGCTGTTGGAATGGCTCCCGCTCAGGATCGGCCATGCCCCGGTGATCGACCCGTCGGCGGCGAATCGGATGGCCGACGCCCCGCCCGACGGACCACTCGGCGTCTGGAAGTCGAACACCTCGTGATTGCACGCCAGGATCCAACCCCCGTCCGACATCGGGAACGTCCCCTTTCCGTCGGGGAACAACGGCCACGCGTAGCCGGTGTCGCCCACCGCTGAACCGCCGACGGCCACGATGCGCGACGAGAAGCCCTCGGGCAGGACCAAGCCGTTGTCATCCGGGAAACGACTATCAAGCGGGCCGTAGGGGCCGGGACCCCGTTCCTCTGCAGCCAACGCCCCAGCCGCCGGAACCGTCCAGCCCAGAAGGTTTGAGCCGGCCGCCGTACCCCCCAGGATCAGGCCGTTCCGGAGGAAGGCCCGCCGGTGCACCGGTCAGCCGCCGAAGGCGTCGAGCAGGCGTTCGGCTGCGGCTGCCGGCGTGGTCCGGCCATCCAGCACGTCGGCTTCAGCCGTGCCCAGCAGGTCCAGCACCGCCGGATCGTCCCGCAACGCGGCCAGCAGACGGTCCTCGACCATCGACCACATCCAGGCCAGGCGCTGGGCCCGTCGTCGCTCGTCCCACTCCCCTGAACCGGTCAAGGCCACCCGGTGGGCCTCCACCTGGGCCCACACCTCGTCCAGCCCTTCACCCGGCAGGCCAGCACACATCATCACCGGTGGCGTCCAGGTGGGACTGGTCGGCTGGGTGAGGCGAAGGGCGGCAGAGTAGTCCCGGGCGGCCGTGCGGGCCGCCGAGGCGTTGTCTCCGTCGACTTTGTTGACGGCGATCATGTCAGCCAACTCCAGTACGCCCTTCTTGATGCCCTGCAGTTCGTCGCCGGCCCCCGGCAGCATCAACACCAGGAAGAAGTCGACCATGCCGGCCACCACCGTCTCGGACTGGCCCACCCCCACCGTCTCGACGAGGACCACGTCGTACCCGGCTGCCTCCAGTACCACGACGGACTCCCGGGTCGTACGGGTCACCCCGCCGAGCGTGCCGGCACTGGGCGACGGCCGCACGAACGCCGCCGGATCGTTGGCCAGGCGGAGCATGCGGGTCTTGTCGCCCAGGATGCTCCCGCCGGTGACGGTGCTCGTCGGGTCGACGGCCAGCACGGCCACCCGTCGGCCCGTCGCGGTGAGCCGGCCACCGAGCGATTCGATGAACGTGGACTTTCCCACCCCGGGCACTCCGGTGATGCCTACGCGGTGCGACTCGACGCCATGGGGCAGCAGCGCGTCCAGGAGCGCCGTGGCTTCGGCCCGGTGTCCCGGATGGGACGACTCGACCAGCGTCAGGGCCCGACCGACGGACGCCCGATCACCGGCCAGCACACCATCGACGAGTTCGGGAGTGGCCACCGTTCGCCTAACCGGTGACCCGTCCGGCCGCGAGTGCGTCGAGCAGGTCAACGGCCGCCATGGCCACCACCGTTCCCGGGGGGAACACCGCAGAGGCACCGGCGGCCAGCAGGGCATCATGGTCGTCGGGCGGGATGACCCCGCCCACCACGATGGCGATGTCGGTCCGTCCGTGGGCGACCAGGGCATCGCGCAGTTCGGGCACCAGGGTCAGGTGGCCGGCGGCAAGCGAGCTCACGCCCACCACGTGGACGTCGTTCTCGACCGCCTGACGGGCCACCTCGTCGGGCGTGGAGAACAGGGGCCCGATGTCGACATCAAAGCCCAGGTCTGCGAACGCCGTGGCGATGACCTTCTGGCCACGGTCGTGGCCGTCCTGGCCCACCTTGGCCACCAGGATCCGGGGGCGTCGCCCGGCGTCGGCCTCGAAGGCCGCCACTCGGGCACAGGCCGAGGCCACCGCCTCCCCGTTGCCGACCTCGCTGTTGAAGACTCCGGAGATGGTGTGGACCTCCGCCACGTGGCGCCCGTAGACCTGCTCGAGGGCGTCGCTGATCTCCCCGACCGTAGCCCTCGCCCGCGCCGCGTCGATGGCCAGCGCCAGCAGGTTGCCGTCGCCTGAGTCGGCGCTGCGGGTCAGGGCGTGGAGCGCGTCGGCGCACGCCTGCGGATCGCGTTCGGCCCGGAGGCGTTCCAACTTGGCCAACTGGTCGGCCCGGACCTGGGCGTTGTCGACCTTGCGGACGTCGATCGGGTCCTCGGCGTCCAACCGGTAGCGGTTCACTCCGACCACCGACTGGCGACCCGAGTCGATGCGGGCCTGGGTACGGGCCGCCGCCGCCTCGATCCGCAGTTTGGGGATACCGGCCTGGATGGCCCGGGCCATGCCGCCCGATTCCTCCACCTCGTCCATGTGGGCCAGCGCCCGCACGGCGAGGTCCCGGGTGAGACGTTCCACATGGTGGCTGCCGCCCCACGGGTCGGCCACCCGGCAGGTGCCGCTCTCCTGCTGGAGGAACAACTGGGTGTTGCGGGCGATGCGGGCCGAGAAGTCGGTGGGCAGCGCCAGGGCTTCGTCGAGGCCGTTGGTGTGCAGCGACTGGGTGTGACCCTGGGTGGCCGCCATGGCCTCCACGCACGTCCGGACCACGTTGTTGTAGACATCCTGCGCGGTGAGGCTCCAACCAGAGGTCTGGGAGTGGGTTCGCAGCGACGACGATCGGGGATCGGTCGGCTCGAACTGGCGCATCAGGCCGGCCCACAGCAGGCGGGCGGCCCGCAGCTTGGCCACCTCCATGAAGAAGTCCATGCCGATGGCCCAGAAGAAGCTCAGCCGGGGGGCGAAGGCGTCGACGTCCAGCCCGGCGGCGATCCCGGCCCGCACGTATTCCACGCCATCGGCCAACGTGTAGGCCAGTTCCAGATCAGCCGTCGCCCCGGCTTCCTGCATGTGGTAGCCGGAGATGGAGATGGAGTTGAACCGGGGCATCTCGGCACTGGTGAAGGCGAAGATGTCCGACACGATCCGCATGGACGGGCCCGGCGGATAGATGTACGTGTTCCGGACCATGAACTCCTTGAGGATGTCGTTCTGGATGGTCCCGGCCAGCTGGTCCGGCGACACCCCCTGCTCCTCGGCGGCCACCACGTACAGGGCCAGGATGGGCAGCACGGCTCCGTTCATGGTCATGGACACGCTCATGCGGTCCAACGGAATGCCGTCGAACAGGGTCCGCATGTCGTAGATGGAGTCGACGGCCACACCGGCCATGCCCACGTCGCCCGGCACCCGCGGGTGGTCGCTGTCGTAGCCCCGGTGGGTGGGCAGGTCGAAGGCCACGCTGAGGCCCTTCTGGCCGGCAGCCAGGTTCCGCCGGTAGAAGTCGTTGCTCTCCTCGGCCGTGGAGTACCCCGCGTACTGGCGAACCGTCCACGGCTGGCTGGCGTACATGGTCGGATACGGGCCCCGCAGATACGGGGCGACCCCCGGCCAAGCGCCGGCGAAGCCCGTATCCGAAAGCCGATCGCCGGCGTGGTCGGCCTCCGTGGTCAGGATGGGCACCCGGATCTGCTCCGGAGTCTCGCGGGCCAGCTCGTCGGGCGTCTGCCCGGTCTCTTCCTCCACCCGGTCGGCCCACGCATCCAGGGAGGTGTCATCCAGAGCAGCGTCATCTCGCGCGGCGTCGGTGGTCAGGGAGACCGTCGTGAAGTCGGGGATCACGTCGAACCCTCGGCGGCACCCGTCGCGACGTCAGGACCGGAGCGCAGACCCAGATCGGCCTGGGTGCGTTCCAACAGGTCCACCACGTCGACACCGGCGTGCACAAACTCGTCCACCCCGGCGGCCCGGAGGGCGGCCACCAGATCGTCGTCCAGAGCGCCGGCACGGGCCGCCAGATGGATCCGGACCACACCCTCGGCCCGCAGCGCCGCCACCGCGGCAACGCCCTCGGCCCGGTAGCCGTCATCGGATCCACACACCACGGCCACCGGCGAACCGGACCCGGACCCGGCGCGGATGCCCCCGACCGCATAGAGGTTCGTGGCAAACGTGCTTCGCACGTTGTGGTCGGCCAGCACCCCCACCGTGACGAGTCGCACCGTGGGAGTCGTCATGGCGGCATCCGCCGCGTCCCGGAGGGCCTCGAAGGGTTCGGAGCGTCGCCGTAGGGGCAGCGGGCCCGACGGGCCGGGAGGGGCCGGTGGCCGGATGAGAAGGTCCTCGTCGAGGTCGGGAAACTCTGACACTCCGATGATCGCCTCGGCCCGGGTGGCCAGACGGGCCCGACGGGCCTCCCAACAGGCCTCGGCCTCTTCGGCGATCACGCCCGAAGCCAGCGCTGCGGCCAGGCCGCCGGCCGCCTCCACGTCGCGGAACCGATCCCAGGCCACCTCGGCCAGACGCGACGTGAGGTCCTCGACGTACCACGAGCCGCCGGCCGGGTCGACGACCGAGGCCAGCGCGCTCTCCTCTAGGAGGAGCAACTGGGTGTTGCGCGCCGTGCGTCGGCCGAAGGCGTCTGAACGACCGAGGCCCGAATCGAACGGTCGGACGGTCACCGCGTCGGCCCCACCGACACCCGCTGCGAAGGCGGCCACCGTGCCCCGCAGGAGATTGCCCCACGGATCCCGACAGGTCAGTTCGGCCGCCGACCCCAGGGCGTGCTGGAGCTGGCCCCGATGTTGGTCGGTCGCTCCACTGACCTCGGCGACCCGGCCCCACAGGCGCCGAGCGGCCCGGAGCCGACAGATGGTCCGGAACTGGTCGACGTCGGCCGACCACGTGAAGGCGATCTGGTCGAGGGCGTGGTCAACGGTCAGCCCGTGGTCCACGAGCGCCCGCAGAACGGCCACCCCACCGGCCATGGCCCAGCCCAGTTCCCGGGCGTCGCTCGCCCCGGCATCAGCGAACACCGTGCCGTCCACGGTGAACGCCCTCACTCCGGGTAGGCCCGCGCTGCGGTCCACGAGGGCCAGCGCCTCGCTACCCACCGCCCGACCACCCACGATCGGTTCCCCACCGTGGCGGGCCACCACGCCGACCGGGTCCAAGCCCAGCAGGCCGTTCCGGTCGGCTTCCGGCGTACCTCGGCGCTCCCACAGGTCGAGCAGCCAACCAGCGGCGGCCACCCCGCTCGGTCCGGGCACGAGGGCCACGGTCGTCATCTCGACATGGACTCCGGCCAGCACGGCCTCGAGGTCGTTGAGCGAGCCGATACCGATGGCCTCGATGTCCAGCAGCACCGACGTCGACCCGCGGGCCAGTTCATCGAGAACCGTGGCGTTGGCCGCCGGCGGACCGGCATCGGCGACCAGCGCGCGGACGTCCCACCCGGTGGCCGTACGTCCGGCAGAGTGCGTGCCCCGTGTCCGGTCCCCCGACCCTGGCAGGCCCGGGTGGCGATCGGCACCGTCACCGGAGCCCGCGG